>Ga0265306_10001367_pt1 | contig 11805 bp, 6 predicted proteins | sample Helome_3_FD_192493 | JGI IMG/M metagenome (GOLD analysis project Ga0265306, IMG submission 192493) | Marine sediment microbial communities from subtidal zone of North Sea - Hel_20160420 (Illumina Assembly) | ecosystem: Environmental > Aquatic > Marine > Subtidal zone > Sediment ...
CCCGGGGTTTTGCCAAGCAACGCCGTCGTAAAACTGCAAGCTATTTGTATCGGTATTAAAAACAACCATTCCCGCAATAGGCGACGGCAAGGCGTCGCGTACTACCGTCGTAGTGTTTAAATGTCGCAAAGGGACGTCCATTTGTACCCGGGTAGCTAAGACGCGGAAGGAATTTACATTCTTAACCTTAAACCTAAGTTCTTGGACGCTTTGGATATACTGAATTGTTGCCGCCGCGTTATCCATTGGCGTACCCAAAAAGATATTAGCGTTACCGCCCGTATTGGTTAAAATACTCATACCCCCGTTAAGTTGGTCGGTAGTAATTGTAAAATCCCGCGCAAAAGCGGAAGGACCAATCCCGGCGCCCGCGCCTTCTTGCCGGAAAAGTCGGTCTATAAAGGTTTTTTGGCCGTCGATATTGTTTTGCAACGTGGTAAGGTCTACCCAATTACCGGCCAATAAAGTAGCTATTTCGGCGGTCGTGGCCGCTACTATGTCGCCGGCCGCCAAGCGGGCCAAAATGGTAGAAGGTCCCATAACTAAATCGGCCGGGGCCGCTACCGCGCCCGTCGCGTTAACTTTAACAGTATTCGCCGGCATATCGGCCAAGGCTATATCCAAAGTAATAGCCGTTACCGATACGTCTATGCCGGTACCCGCTACCAACCCTTTAAAGGGAAGGTCTACGCCGACTTTGGGAAGGACCAAAGAAGTACCCCCGGCCGAAGAAGCCGTATTGGCTTCGCCGGTGTCGGTAGACGCTATTTCTACCGTATCGGCGTTATTGGTTACCGTTATATTGGTCCCCGCCAAAATCGTTTTAATTGGTAGGTCTACGCCAACTTTGGGAAGGGCTAAAGTACCTTGCCCGGCCCCTTGGTTGGTTTGGGTATTTGCTTCGCCACCGCCCCCGGCCGGGTCAAAACCCACCAAAGGCGCTAAATAGTCTATAACGGCGGCTTCCCCGCCTATGGGCGCCCCCGCTTCGTCTAAAGCTTCGGAATAAAGATATTGTCGTACCCGTTCCCTTGCTTCCCAATCACGAATAACGAAGCCGGCGTATTGCTCTTGGGGTTCGAAGCGGAAGGACCGCGACGGGATAAGGGCAATTATAGTACCGGTCGCATCGTCATTTAGTTGAACATTGTTTCCTTTTTGGAATATTCTAACATTTGCCATACTAATAATTTAAGGTTAATAATTTCGTTTATTATTGTTAACGGTCTTATCGTTAAAGACCAAATTTAAAATAGCCTTTCGGCTTCGGCTATTGTATTCCGTCCCTTCATTGGAAGCCAATTTTACCGGAAAGTTTTTATAGTTGTAACTATGATTATTCAAATTGTAATCGTTAATTCTTACGTCGTCCGAAAATAAGATAAAGTCTATTATTTCTTCCGTAATGCAGTCCGGGACTAAATTAGTTTGCAAGCGGTATTCGTTTGTTTGCTTGCTACTTACTTGCCTTTTTACATAATTGCGGTTTATAATATTGTCTTCTTCGTATGCCGGTTCGCGTCTTCCAAAGAATCCCGGGACCCGTAGGGACGTCGAAAAATTGGACCCGGTAAAGTCTATTCCGGGTTTTTCCAATAGGCCGGCCATTGTGCAATCGAAGCGGACCGTTTTATCTGCTAAAGTGTCGCTAAATTCCCGAAGGGTATATACAAAATATTCTATTTCAATCGGTACCCCGGCAATCGTCGCCCGGCGGACTACCTTATAATCGTCTTCCCCTTGGGCAAGTAATACCGCCTTCCAGTCCAAAACGAACGTAGTTAAGTCCGGGTTATCGGCAATACTTCCGAAATCTTGGAAGGTTCCCAAGGTGTTATCGTTAAGGTCCGTTTCCAAATTATCCGAAAGCCGGATAAGTACGAACAAATTAGTTTCGTTACTGGCTTGCCGTAATGCGAAGAAGCCGGCCGTATCGTTCTTGGCCGGTTCGTCCGAAGTCGAAGACGCCAATACGAAGTTATAATAACAACATTCCTTAAAGACTTCCGCCGGCGGTTCGATTTGTTCCGGGACCGTAATACGAAGGGCATAGCTTATAGTTCGTTCCTTCATATCGCAAGGGTCGAAGCCGGCCGCGCAAGCGAAGCCCGATTTATCTATAAAGACTATGTTATTTAAGTTTTCCGCCATTTCTAACAAATATTATTACTATGGGTTCGGTCGAAATTAATCGACGTAATTGTATTGGCCCCGTCTTTTACTCTTATAAAGATATTGCTATTAAAATCGTTTACGCTTGCTATTGCCGCGTCGATACCGGTATGGTATTCGTAAGTTCCCGGGGTTAAAACTTGGGCCACAATATCGGCCGCAATTCCTACCGAAGCGCCGCCGGGGTCGCAAAATCCGGTAGCCCAAGTCGCGCCGCCTTCGAAATCGCTTGTAACGTCTAAAGTATAGCTACTTCCCGTTGGTACTACTATTTTGAAGCCTAAACAACTATTGCAAGTAACCGAATTATTAAATAATACGGTAGTCGGGTTCGGGTTTACTACGCTAATAGGCGCGGTATCGTTCCCGGATAGTTGCGGGCTTCCGCCGTCGAAAACTGTTATTACCGGGGTAAAGCTTCCTACCGCGTTATAAACGTGGGTTATAGACGTCGGCGGCGGTCCGGTCGCTACAAGTAACGGGCTACCGTCGTCCCAATCTATGGTATAATTAGCTATTGGCCCTTCGGCGTCCGAAGCGGCTATACTAAATTGGCTTAAGTTGCCTTGGTTCCCGGCTACTACAAGGTTAAAAGTTACCGTAGGCGGCGTATTTGGAATTACCGGCGCCGGGCAAATTCCCGTTACTTGCCAAGCGGTGCCGCCTAAAGGCGCTTCGACCGTTACAATAGCAAAGGACGGGGAAGCGTTGGGCTTGGGAAAAGTTAAGGTTCCTTCGCCGTTACCCGGGGGCGGCGTGGTGTTAATATCGAAAGGCGCTACCCCGGCCGCTAATAATTGGGCGTCGTAAGTGTCTAAGCCTACGTAGCCGCTATCGTAGTCGGTACCGTCGTAATTAACTACGAACCTATCCGGGACCCCGTAAGCGTTATAATTAATTCCGCTTTCGCCTATGGCCGCGCCAAGTTCCAACCTAAAGGTAAAGTTCCCTACGTTACCGGTAGGGCTAAAGGCTTCGTCGCATTGGACGACTTCTTGAATAACTTTAGGACCGGCAAGACCGCTTAAGAAGCCGTCCCCGGTCGCGTCTACCGTAAGCCCGGTTAATTCATCTACGTAAGTAAAAGACGTCGTACAAAGGTCCTTATTAAACGTAGCGGTATAAGTCCGGTATACCGAAGGCCCGTTAAATACATTTGTCGAAGCTTGGTTAACCAGTACGGCAAATTCGATTTTTAAATCTTGTTCGTAGTCTATGTCTATAAAAAAGGCGCCGGGTTGGCTTGTTAAGGTTACCCCGTCGTCGTTAACCGTTAAAATTTCCGGTATGTCTATTCCTATCCCAAGTATGGCCGGGCCGTAATCGCTACCGGAAATTGGGCCAAGGGTTTTACCCCCGAAATAGTTACCCGCTACGTTAGCGAAGTCCATACCCCAATCGTTAAAGAAAGGGTTAAAACTGTTTGGGGTCATATCGTCGCTAATCCGGGCGGACCCGTCTACTAAAGCTTGGGCAAAAAGCCAGTTTGCTAAAGGGTTGGTACCTACTATATTATTTTCCGCGAAAAAAGCCGGCGTTAAAGTTTCGACCCCGCCTACTTCCCAACTTAATAATTGAACCGCCGCGCTTACCGCCGTTAAGCTTTCGTTTAAAAGGCCGTCCAAAATAAAATAGGTCCTTATATTATCTTGGCACAAAAAGAAGTCTTCGACCAAAAGGTCGTCGAAAGCGGCCTTATATTGGAAGCCGGTAGGGAAGGTAATACGAAGGGTAAGACTTCCGCTTGGCATGGTTAAAAAATCGTAGGTACGGTCTAAAAAATAGTTGTAAAGGTTATCGGTTACCCCGGTAAATTCCGCGCAAGAAGTTTCCAAGACCGTAACGCCTTCCAAAAGTTCGAAGGTAACTTCGGCCGTTCCCGGGCCTATGGCTTCCCCGTCTAATTGAAAATTGGCGCGTATACGAATTCGATTATTAAGCGGGTCTACCGTTCCGATAGGTCGGGTAAATTGGCTAAGAATCGAAGAAGGATTTAATACCAGTTGGCCCCCGATAATTTGGACCGGGTTAAGGGAATCGGTAGACCAGTTCGCCGCGTCGTTATCGACGGAAAAGTCTAAGGATAAAACGGTATTTATGTTCGGTATACAAGCCATTTACTTAATTTTTAAAATACACAACTTAGCGAAACGGTAGCGTTCGTCCAAGTAGTCCCGTTAAAGTCAAAAGGCGCGCCCGTCGCGTTATCGGAAGCCCTTAATTCTATGATATTCGCCCCGGCAATTTTCGCGTAAACCGTAACCCCAAGCGGTAAGACCGGTCCGCCGGCAACTATTACCGCGTGGCCGCGCGTATCGGTAAGGGTCCAACCCGGAACCGCTACGTAAGGCGTCCCGGCGCCTACTTGGAATTGTATAGCAAAGGTCGCGGCAACTAAGGTTCCGTTTAACTGCTTTATAATCGCGTTGGTCGAATTCGATTTCCCGGTCCTATGGGTAACGACTTTGGAAGTAGCCGAAATCGTTAATACGCCGCCCAAAATCGTTGGCGTAATTACGCTATCGTCGTCCAAAATTACGCCGTAATTACTTCCGATAATGTCGCCGGCTATATCTATAACCGCGTTGGTTCCGGTGTCGCTTGTAACTTCCCGCGTTGGTCCGTTCCAACCTAAATTCGTGGCCCCGCCGCCGCCTAAGTAATTCGCGTCGCCGTATTCCTTGGTAATTAAGGCCGGGTTACCCGCCGCCGTAATAAGGGCCGGGGTAAGGGAAGGCGCGGTAATAGTACCGTTCTTTAAAATCGTAAAGGCGTCCGAAGGCGTAAAGAAGTTAATACCGTTACCAATATTAAAAACCCGGTCGGTAGCTACGAAAGCAAGCGCCGACCCGGGTACGTAAGTCGTCCCGTTTATCCCGCCGGACAATTCCCCGAAACTTGGCGCGAAATTGAAAAGGCCGCCCGGGATTGCGCTATGCCTACCCCCGGCGTTATTGGCTTCGCCGCCGCCGATTGCCGCGTAACGTTCTACGGCTATATTGTCGGCCCCGCCGGCTACTACGCCTTGTTGTTCTTGGGCTTCGTTGTTTACCCCGCCGCCTACAAAAGCGTTGGTTTGTGCCGCTTCGTTATTTGTTCCGCCGCCAACGGTAGCCCCGCCGCCCAAAGCGGTATTAGCGGTCCCGCCGCCTATTGTAGATTGCGCGCCGCTTGCTTCATTGTTGGACCCGCCCCCGATAGCCGAAAGGTCCCCGGTAGCGCCAAAAACGACGCTTGCCCCGGCGCTTTCGCTAAGGTCTATTGCGTTTAATCCTATATTTCCATAATTGGCCGCCGGTTTTCCGATAAGGCGCCAACCAATCCCGTTACCTTCGTCGATTGCTTCTAAGCCAGTCCCGGCCGCCGCGTTGGCGAATTCCATTTCCCCGCTTACATTTATTAAGGTTAAAACTTGGCCTACTACGGCCGTCGCGGCGTCTATGGCCGGGGTAATAATCCTAAGTTCGTCGCTAAAGAATTCTATACCGGTTTTGGGAAATCCTACCGCCGTAGTGTCTTGGTATTCTAATAAAAGTTTTTCGCTTGCGTGTTCGGTTTGGACCCGCCCGGCCTTATCATTGCCCGAAACGTTGGAAAGCCCTACGAAGGCGAAGTCGCCTTGGGCGTTTAAAGTTCCGTTACTTTGAAGGTCCCCGGTAACGTCCGCGACTTCCATTTCTATACTTTCGCAAGCTACGTTATGCGTTACATTATTCCCGCTACCGTCGGTTCCGGTAATTTCTAAACCATGCCCGTTATCTAACGGGTCGGTAATATCAATATTTACGAAGTCGTCAATAGTACCGCCCAAATCGACGATAGGGTTAACCGGGTCCGCCGCGTCTATGGTTATCGCTTGGCCGTCTTGTAAGGTGTTTACTTGGCCGCCGCCGCCCGCCGCGCTTGCTGAAATAATCCCAAGCCCCGCCGTTTGGGTTTCGGCCGGTCCATAAATGTAATTTGAATTCGAAGCTACCCCGGTAACGGTAATATCGTAAATATTGTTTGCCCCGCCGTCGACCCCGGCTACGTGGCTTTGGTATGCCAGTTGAAAAAAGCGCCCTTCGACGTCCTTAAAGGTTATAATGTCCCCGGCCGATAAAAGGGCCAAGACGTCCCCGAAGTCGCCTAAGTCGATATTTAATTGGGCCGCCCGTACAACGAAAGGAACCAAGCTACTTGGGTCGTTACCGTTCCAAAGAAAAAAGCCCGTCGGCGCCAACCCGGAAAGGTCCCCGGAAGCGGTATAAAAGAAGCCGGTATACCTTCCGGCGGCGAATAGCGTTTCCGTTAAGACGTTGTTATGGTTAACGGCCAAAATTCCGCCAATCCCTAATCCGGCGTCGATAGCCGCGTCGATGTTTGCTTTTATATTGTTTAAATTGCTCATAACCTTATCGTTTTATCTTATTCGTAAGCGCTTTCGTAAAATGGTTCGTAAATTCCCGGCGGTACCGGTAGGCCCGGACTTTCCGGCCAACAACCTATCCGCCCCGTAACCCGATAGCGGGCGGCTTCTTCCAATAAATCGGGATTAACCCGGGCGCTAATTTTAATAACGCGCGGCGCCAATAATTCGAACTTAAGGCGGGTTTCCCCGGTTACCGGGTAAAGTGGGTTATCGGGTTCGCTTCCCCAAACGCTACTAAGTTGCCTTTGTTCTAATTGGCCGGCCCCGTTGTCTATTTCCAAACTCATTACCCCGTACATAAAATTAAAGTCGAAGTCTTCCGTAAGATTTGTAAAAGTAATTTCTATTCGGGTCGGTTCGTTTCCTAAAATGGTGCCTAACGGCTTCCCGGTTACCGGGTCCGTTCCTATGTCGATAGGGGTATTATCGGAATCCCTAAAATATTCGTGGACCGTTGTAATATTCAAGTTTTCGTCGTAGTCGACGAAGGTTAATTCGAATTGGTTTTTATACGTAAGACTTTCGCCGGCCGCGTCTTCTACGGTAAGACGAACGAAGAAGTTAAAAATATGGCTACCGATAACCCCGGCCCTTAAGTAGTCCAACCAATCGTTATTAAAGCCGTTATTCGGTAAACCGGTATTAAAGTATTCGTCCGCTACATTGTCCCGGCTTAACCAGTCTTCCCAACGAATCTTAGCCCCGAAATAACCAACGAAGCCGGCTACGGCCGCCGTATCGTCGGGCGGGTTATTAAGTACCTTAACCCAATTTTTATTATTCCCGGCTTCCAGTTTAAAACCCCGGATAGCGTCGTAGTCTACGTCTTGGATAGTGTCGCCGCCAAATTCGAAACTATTAAGGTTTACCGCTATATCTTGCAAAGTTTGGGTAAGGCCGGTCGTTACGTTTTGGGCTTCGTAACCGAAAGTTATAGCGGTCATTTTGCTACCGTCTTGGGGAACTTGCCAAAGGACCCGGCTTAAAATATCGTCGTTCAAAAAGCCGAAGTATTTTTCGACCCCAAGGACGTTAAAGGCTTGCGGGTGTTCTATAAATTTATTGGTCATTCCGGGATATGGCCCGGCGTCTTGTATGTTTTCAGTTAAGGCCGCGTAGTCTACGAATAAGCTTACCCGGTCGCTAAAGTTAATTTGCAAGTCTTGGTCCCCAACCGATACCCAAAGAACGTAATTTCGGTCGGCTTCGTCCTTCCCTTGGAATAGGGTAGTAAAGGCCGCGTTCGGCACAAAGCGCGCTTTAAATATTACTTGGTTAATTCCCGCGCCGGCGAAGACCGAAACGTCTACCGGTTCCGCGTCCATTGCGGCCCCGTCTATTCCGTTGCCCGGGTAGGTTTCCCCGGTATTTATTTGGTCCAAGTTAAAGGAATCGTCTACCCCGTCGGTATATTCCCGGCCCGTATTTATAAATAAGTTGTCTTGGTAAGGCGTCGTTTTATTAAAGTAGTCGTCTTCTTGTTGCGGTACCCAAGCGAAACCGAAGCCAAATTCCGAAGCCGGCGTTAAATTTTGGACCCCTTCTACAATAACTTCGACGTTAACCGGGCTTGCAAAATCCAAGGCGGTTACCGTATTCCCGTCGTCGTCGAAATAGCGGACCGAAAGGACCGTAAAATTATTATCCAAGCCGTTAAAGTTTTCGTTAAACCAACCGGTATTCCCAAGCCTTGCGGTTTGGGTCGGGTCGTTCTGAATTAACGTATTTGGGTTATTCCATTCCGGGAATAATAATATATCGAAATTGTCCGTAAGGCTTCCGGCATTAAAAAGGGCCGAAGGCGTGGTTAAGGGTAGTTCTAAATTCGTCGGGTCTTCGAAAATGGTAGGCATAAGGAAAATTATGTCTACTTGGTAAGTATAAACGAAGTCGGCTACGCTTATTTTGGTTATTTCCGCGCTTTTAATTGCCATTCCGCTTTGTAGCCCGTCCGGGTTCATAAGCGCCGGGGTTCCTATCGGCAAGCTATCCAACCCGGCGTAACTAAATTCGGTTTGGCTTTGGTCTATAAACGAAATTACGACGTTACTATCGAAGTCGTCGTTAGTTAAATGGGAATAGCGGAATTTTATACCTTCGGGTTCCTTGGCGCTTTTAAATTCTACTTCGAAAATAGCCGACGTCCCAATATTTAACGGGATTTGGCTATACTGGCTTAAAAAAGGAACTACGCTTAAGTCGGTGTCGTGTTCCATTACGGACCCGTAAAGGTTATTAATTACTAAGCTTACGTTAAATAAAATACCGGTCCCGTTGCCGTCCCCGTCGTACCTAAAGGAAAATAAGACGGTATCGCCAAGGTCGAAGCCGTAAGAAGCCCAAGTCTTCCCGTTGGAAAGGGTTATAGTATCGTTTTTAAGGTCTAAGGTTACCGGCTCGGAATTACTGGCTATGAATTCGACGCGGCCTTCGAAAGTTACCCGGCATTTCTGCCAGTCCCCGACGTTGCCCAAAAGCCAATCTACGGAAGAAGGCGCCCCGTAAAATTGGTTATTGTATTCGCGACCTATTAGCTTAACCGGCATTTTGTTTGTTTTGGAAGTCCGTAATTATTGCTTTCGCTTCTTCGGCTTTTCCCATTTTCGCCAAGTTTATAGCTTTTGTCGTAACCGCCTTTAATTCCGCTACTTTTTGTTTTTCATTTTCGGGAACGTCTTTTAAGGTTTGGTCCAACTTTAACCCAAAGATATTAATTTGGCCGTTAAGTTGTTCTATGGCCTTTTCGGAAATTTTAACCAGTTCGTTAAGTTCTGCGCTTTTCATAGGCTTAGACGTATTCTATTTTTAAATTATTTGTGTACTTCTGTTTAATTCGATAGGCAATTATTGCCGCGCCTTGTTCCGGGGAATATTGGACCGTTTCTATTTCCGCTTCGTTACCGTCCGCGTCGGTACAAATGTTCGTCGTTAATATTTTGTCGAAGTCTTCCAAACTCATAGGTACCCTTAAATTTTGGTACCTAAAATATTGGTTATGTTCGCCGTTTATTTCCGCGAAACTGTTTATAAAATGGTAATTATTCCAAAGGTTCGTAGCGCTTAAGGTTTCGCGTTGGTCCCGGCCTAATCGGTTCCCTTGCATAGCTACGACGCGCCCGAAGGTCAAAAAATCGCTACTTAAAAGCATGGACCCGACGCGCCTTTCTATTTTGGCTTGGAAGTTGGTACCGCGCCCGAATATCCCGGTAAGCTTATCTACGAACTTGCCTAATTCCTTGGCTACTTTTTCGACGGCGGTAAGGTCTAATTTTGTCCGGCCAATACTAAAGGGTAATTGGACTTCCGTAAGGCCCTTAATATTTACGTAGTCTTGGTTTATTACATTTATCGGCGTTGTAATGGCTTGGAAGACCCGGCCCGCTTGGTCGTCTAAGGTGTTTTGGTCTTGGGTGTCGAATTGCCAAGCTATATTATAATTCGCTACGATTTCGTCGGTATTAAAGCCGTTAAAATCCAATAACCGGTCTTGGTCGTTAAAGTAAGCCGGAATTACGTAGGCCCCGGCTATTTCGAATTGGTCCCGGCGTTCAAAAGTAAAGACGTTGTTTTCTATACGGAAATCGGCATTAAACATTTTTTTAAGTTCCCGGATAAGGTCGCCGAAGGTGTAAATATTCCCGGAATTATCCGGTACCCCGGTTTCGCCGGAAGACCCGCCCTTTTTATCCTTGGCGGGAACGTGGACCCAATCTAATTGGCTAATACTGCTTTGGAAGGATAAGCCCAAATATTGGCAAGACCTTTCGAACATTCGGCGAAATGTCATTCCTAAATGATTTCGAAGCGGCGGTAAAAGTTGCAAGAATATTTCTTCGATAAGGTTTATAATTGCCAAGGTAATAGCAATAGTATAAGCTATTCGCGCGACTACTTCCAAGCCGGCGAAAACGTAGTCCCCAATATCCCAAGCGGTAACGACCCCGGCGCCAAGACCAACCGACGCGCCGACGACCGGCGTACCGGCATTTACCAAAATCCCAATGGCCCGGGCTACATTTTCGACGTTTTCTATAAGTTCTTTGGTCATTAAATAAAGCGAAAGGCTTAATAAGATTAATTGGGTACCGTCCGGGACGAAATTTATAACGTAAGGGACCTTTACAAAGTCCCCGGAAGTTATTACCCCTTGGTCTTCCAAATACGCGAAGCTAAAGCCGTCGGCTACGTCGTTAAGCCAATCGGACCCCTTGCGCTTCTTTAGACCGACGCTTATTTCTTCGCGCCCGAATACCGTTACTTCGTCGGTAAAATCCAAGTACCCTTCGAAAGTGTAAACCGGGTCGTTTGGGTCCCCTACCTTAATCGTATACGGTTCCCCTTCGAATATCCCGACCCCGCCGGAAAGTCCGTTTAAGATACGTTCTTGTAAAAACCTATTGGCTTCCAAGACGAAATCCAAATCGGCAATATTGATATTTACGCCGTTTTGGTCGTTTACCCAATCGACGTTAATTACCAAGTCTTGCCAGTTACGCGGCGTTCCTAAGTCTTGGCCGTTAATGTATTGGGTTATATTTGGGCGAATAATCATAAACGCGGCTTCTTAATTTGGTAATGGTTTCTTTTTGTGGTCCTTCGGGCCGTTACGGTTTCGGTAAAGGTTAAAACCCCGTCTACTATTTCCGGGACGCTAATAATTTGCGTTGGCTTTTCCTTAATCGCTTTTTTGACTTCCCGAAGTTCGCTAATAATCCGGGTATCGGTTTTTTGGATAACAGTACCGCCGGCCAAGAATTCTTCTTTTTGCCCGGTAAAGAAATTTCGGTCTATTGGACCAAGACCGGCCGCGCTTTTAATATCGTAGAAGTTTCCTTTTCCAAGGTTTGCCATTTCCTTTTTAGAAAAGATACCTTCTTGGCCTTCTACTAAGACCGGAATACCGCCGCCCTTGCCGCTATGGCTACGGCCCCGGATAATTCCTTTACCGTCGGTCGTTTTAAGGACGTCTTCGATAATACCCCCTTCGCCAAAGCTTGCGGCCAAGGCTTGCAGTATTGCGAAATCCTTAAGGGTAGCCGCCAAGGCCCCGCCCGGTATTTTAGCTAATTCCGCGTTTTGCGCGTTTGCAGTATAGGCGGTAAATAACGCCCGGGCTTGTTCGGCCCGTTGTAAGCGTTTTTGTTGCTTCTGCAATTCCAATTCCGCTTTGGCCCGTTCCCTTTGTTCAAAGGCCAAAGTATTAGCCAAGCCGTTTTCGGCCC
>Ga0265306_10001368_pt1 | contig 11804 bp, 7 predicted proteins | sample Helome_3_FD_192493 | JGI IMG/M metagenome (GOLD analysis project Ga0265306, IMG submission 192493) | Marine sediment microbial communities from subtidal zone of North Sea - Hel_20160420 (Illumina Assembly) | ecosystem: Environmental > Aquatic > Marine > Subtidal zone > Sediment ...
AGAGATAGACCCCAATTACGTAAACGCGCAATTGAATCTTTCAACTACTTATGTGGATGAAGGAAACAGCCTTATTGACGAAATGAACAGTTTAGGTAGTTCTAAGGCGGATATAGCTCGTTACGAGGAATTAAAGCAGCAGAAAGATGATCTTTTTAGAGAGGGTGCCGTTATTTTGGAACAGGCACTTAAATTGAAACCCGATAACCAAAGTGTACTTACGCAACTAAAGAATATTTATGGTGCTTTGGGCGACACTGAAAATTTCATGAGAATTAAAAAGTTACTTGGGGAATAACTAAGATTGTATTTCTTCTCAACAAAATCCCTGGTATATTGATTATCAGGGATTTTTTTTAGAGGATCTTTTTTATTACCCTTAATTTATGGGTGTAGTTTCTCTGTTCTGTATTGAAGATGCCAGTATGGTCCAGTCTGTCAATTCTTACTTTTCCGTGTACATGGATTATAAAATTATCTTGCATGATAAGTCCGACATGATTTATCTGACCCTCATTATTATCGAAAAAAGCCAGATCTCCGGGTTCACTTTCTTCAATAAAACTTAAAGCTTCGCCCTGTGTTGCCTGTTCTTCTGCTCGTCTTAATAACTTATGGCCATTTATTTTGTAAACCATTTGTGTTAATCCGGGGCCATCTATTCCAAAAGGAGTTTTTCCTCCCCATAGGTAGGGTGCATTCAGATAATAAAGCGCTGTAATAATAAGATTCGATTTTCCTCTATTTGAGTCTACGAAGATCCCTTCAAATTTATGACCAAGAAAATTTGAATTCTTAACAGCTGAACCAATAACTATAGGGATTAATGTAGTATTGCCATCACTTACATAAGAAACCAGATCTACGGAAAACTTAGTATCCCCGTCATTTTTAAGGATTTTTGAATCTTGTTTCTTAATTGGAATAAATTGATTGTTACGAACCCATCCCTCACAACCATCAAAGTCATCACGAATTTTACTCCAGTATTTTCTTTTTTCCAGAATCTTAAAATGATCCCCATAGAGAAGTTGGGTTACCATCTCGCTAGTATCTTCTGCAAGAATTCTAATAGATACTATACTAAGGTGACAAATACCGTGATGCATGGGCTGCCTTTACAGCAATATTAATTTCTTTCCAAAATAATGGCCGAAGCCCCACCGCCTCCATTACAAATAGCGGCAGCGCCTATTTTACCGTTATTTTGCTCTAAAACACTTAAAAGCGTAATAATTATCCTGGCCCCGGAGCAGCCTAGAGGATGTCCAAGCGAAACTGCACCACCGTTCACATTTACATCCTTATCCTTGAGTTTCAAAAGTTTCATATTGGCCAGTCCTACTACGGCAAATGCCTCGTTAAACTCAAAATAATCAACTTGCTCTATTTTAATGCCGGCTTTGGCAATTGCTTTGGGAAGTGCTTTGGCCGGGGCAGTTGTGAACCACTTTGGTTCCTGGGCTGCATCGGCATAACTTTTTATGCTTGCTAAGGGTTTTAAACCCATTTCTTTTGCCTTTTCAGCACTCATTAATACAAGCGCCGCAGCTCCATCGTTTATTGTAGATGCATTAGCCGCGGTAACCGTACCGTCTTTTGTAAAGGCCGGTCGCAATGCAGGTATTTTATCTAATTTTACGTTTTTATATTCTTCATCTTCATTCACTATAATTGGTTCACCCCGTCGCTGTGGCACTTCTACCGGAACAACTTCATTAGTAAATTTACCTGATTTCCAGGCCTCGGCAGATCTACTATATGATTGAATGGCAAAATTGTCCTGATCCTCCCGGCTAAAATTGTGTTCAATTGCACAAGCATCTGCACACACACCCATGGCATTTTGGTCATAAACATCAACCAAACCATCCTTTTGCATGCCGTCTACCAGTGTTGCAGGGCCAAATTTTTGCCCTGTTCTCATAAGAAGGTAATGGGGAATTAGGCTCATGTTCTCCATACCTCCGGCAATAACTACGGAAGTATCACCCAGCGCAATAGATTGCGTGGCCTGCATGACTGCCTTCATTCCAGATGCACAAACCTTATTTACTGTAGTGCAAGGAACAGAGTCGGGGATGCCAGCAAATATAGCGGCCTGTCTTGCAGGCGCCTGTCCGGTTCCGGCCTGTACCACATTGCCCATAAGCACTTCATCAACGTCATCAGGGCTCAGCTTAATTTTATCCATAGCACCTTTTATTGCTATAGCTCCTAACTTTGGAGCCGGAATAGTGGATAAAGCACCCATAAAACTGCCAATGGGCGTTCTGGCTACAGATACGATAACTACCTCTTTCATATGAAAATCTATTAACTATGCGAAATTAATAAATTAATGTGCAATGCATTGTGTTTAGTCTCTAAAAGGCAATCGGTAATGCTATTATTTTCTATTTTTGAAGAAGATACTTTCTACTATGGGGAAAACCTTAGACGGCGTTTATAAGAACCAATCACTTATTTACAAATATATTCTCTATGTTGTAACCATAGCCTGTATTGTATTTTTCTTTCCAAGAGGGGGCAAGTTCAAATATGAATTTCAGAAGGGTAAGCCATGGCAGTACGAAAATCTTTATGCCCCCTTTGACTTTTCCATCAAGAAAACAGTCGATGAAGTTGCCGAAGAGAGAAATGCGATAGAAAGTGGTCAGATAGATTATTATAACTACGATGAAACAGCGGTTGCCGAATCCTACCAGATTTTTGAAGACAAATTTCCTGTTGTTTTCAGTAATGAAAAATTTAGCAACAGATCAAAGCGTATTTTAGAACAAGTTGGGAAGGATTTTCTGGATACCATATATACCTATGGAATCTTAAAAAAGGCAGACGAGTTGATTTCAAAAAATAGTCTTTATCTTATTAAAGATGGCGAGGCACGGCTGGTGCAACCTGATGCCCTTTACAGATTGGGAACTTTGGAGGATTCAATTACCGAAATGTTAAAATCCAAGAGACTCGGAAATTATGAACCTGACTTTAAAACTCTTTTTTATGAGGTGCTACAACCCAATGTCTCCTTTGATGAAGAACTAACCAGAAGGGAGCTGGAGGAAGCCCTTTCTGAAATCTCTCTGACAAGAGGTAATGTAGATGAGGGAAAACTTATTATTGCCCGGGGGGAAGTAGTAGAATCTGAGAACTTAAAGATACTGGAGTCCTTAAAAGCGGAATATGAATCAGAATTATGGACTGAAAATAACTACTATTTAATTCTCTTTGGGTATACTATTTTAGTTGCTTTGGTGCTTATTATGCTGTTTTTGTTTCTCAAAAAATACAGACCCGAAGTATTTAGGAATAATGTAAAGGTGACCTTTATTTTCTTTAATATCTTACTCATGGTATTTATAACCACACTTGTGGTAAAATATAATGTGGCTTATGTTTATGTTGTTCCATTATGTATAATGCCCTTAATTCTGAAAACCTTTTTTGATGCGCGGCTGGGACTTTTTGTACATGTCTTAACTGTACTTATTTTAGGTTTTGTAGTACCCAATAGCTTTGAATATATTTTTCTTCAGATCATAGCCGGGATTGTTACCATTTTAACAGTGTCTGAACTCTATAAAAGAGCTAATTTATTTATTTCCGTAGGGCAGATAACCCTTATCTATATCATAGGTTATTTTGCGTTTCATATTATTCATGAAGGCAACCTGGACAATGTGAACTGGTATATATTTGGGTTTTTCTTTTTAAACGGTATGATCACCTTGTTTGCTCAACCTCTAATCTATATCTATGAAAAAATGTTTGGCATGGTTTCAGATGTTTCATTATTAGAATTATCTGATACGAATTCCAAATTGCTGAAGGAATTATCCAATAAGGCACCGGGGACTTTTCATCATTCCCTGCAGGTAGCTAATCTGGCCGAAGCTTCTGCAAATGAAATTGGCGCAAATGCCATGTTAGTTAGGGTAGGCGCTTTGTACCATGATATTGGTAAAATGAACAATCCCACTTATTTTACAGAAAACCAGGTAACCAGTATAAATCCACATGACGATCTGGACCCTAAAGAAAGTGCCAGAATAATTATAAATCACGTCATTGAGGGAATAGAACTTGCCAGAAAGTTTAATTTACCAGACAGGGTTGTCGATTTTATCAGAACGCATCACGGCACCAGTTTTGTGTATTATTTCTATAAGAAGCAGCAGGAATTAGATGATCCTTTTAAGGAGTCGGATTTCAGGTACCCCGGGCCCATTCCATTTTCTAAAGAGACCGCCATTTTGATGATGGCAGATTCCGTAGAAGCGGCCTCCAAGAGTTTAAATAACCCCACATATCAGATTATAGACGAATTTGTTGAGAAGATCATAAGTGGGCAAATGAATGCCAATCAATACTTGAATGCCAATATTACCTTTAAAGAGATCCAAATGATAAAGAAGGTACTCAAGCATAAATTAACCAATATCTATCACCTCAGGGTAGAGTATCCTGAATAAACGGGTGTATAATTCAATTGCGGTGCTACTCTCTTATTCAGTCAGATATTTATCCAGCGGCACTAGCAGGTTTTTCGCAGTACTAATTTCTTGAGCGAGTGCCTGGGCTTCGGCGATCATCTCAGTCGTTAAGCCGCGAGTGGCCGAAATATTTTGTTTAGCATGGTTTTGCGGTGAGGGATCCATGGTAGCCGACACCAGGAGAAGTGCCACGCCTGCGACCTTGTTTTCTTTCACACCCTGACCCCGCACATAGAGCATACCTAGATTACCTATTTTCAGCGGGTCACCCTGCATTGAGGCTTTGCGATACCACTCATTGGCTTTTGCAAAATCAATCACAGTGCCGCGACCATTTTCATACAGTACCCCCAGATTGAATTGCGCAGCAGCATTCCCCTGAGAAGCGGATATACCATACCAAACAACAGCTTCCTTCTCATCTTTGGCAACCCCGATGCCTTGCTCATACATCAGGGCCACATTGAACTGTGAATCGGCGTGGCCTTCCTTAGCAGCTGTGAGAAACTCTTTGTAGGCGAGTGGCAGGTTGTTGGCCTGATAAGCTGCGATCCCAGCCTGAAAATTCGGATTTTCCTTAGCTTGAGCGCTGGTTTCGACGCTAAATGCCATAGTTGCAATGAGGCACAGACTAAGAGCAAACATTTTAAATCTGAATGGTTCCATTTTCTTGTGTTTCATATTTATCAGTACCTTTTAAAAGTTTGTTTTATTTCAAAATTTTAACAACTTAGGACCAATACGAATAATTTAAACCCTTATAACCAAAACTAATTAATCCGTTTGTTCTTCCACAGTAATTAAATTGTCGTCAGGGATGCGGTCAATCATTTTATTATAGGGGTCAATTCCTGCCTTAATGGGCAATCTTTCAACGGTATACGTAAAAGAACTTTCACCAGGCTTTACCCACTTTTTTTCCAATATAAGTGGCGATTTAACTGTCATTCCCAATTCATTCTTCACATCTTCCCCAAAAATTCCAATTTCCAGCACATTTGGCTGTTCAGGAGAATCAAGGAGTTTTCCGTTCCCGTCAAAATGACTTTTGCCACTTTGCACATCAATGGTCACCTCGTACTGGCCATTTGCCAATTGCTTATAAGTTGCATTGGAAGTCTTATTTGAATACAGGGTGATTTTTTCAAAACTATCTTCAAGATAATACTTTAAAGAGTCCGGAGTGGCAGTATTTATAAAGTGATACCATTCCTTTGTAGTTGTAAAAGGAGCTTTAGGGCGAAAAGCTGCCGAGTCTGCATAACTTCTAAATGCATTATTTAAATTCTTTTCCCCCACAAGATCCTGCAAGGCATATAAAATAAGCCCGCCTTTTCTATACCAGACATAGGCCTGGTTGTCATTATCGAGTAGTGTTTTTTCGAATTTACTTTCATTGGCCCTGCTTCTTAAGTAACGGTCCAGTTCTTCTTTAAGGAATTCCTGCATGGCATCAACGCCATATTCTTTTTTCATTACCATCAGCGAAGAATATTCTGCCATTGACTCTGAAATCTGATTGGCACCTCGGGTAGCTGAAGGGGTAATTTGGTGTCCCCACCACTGGTGGGCCACCTCATGTGCCGTAACGGTATATACATAATCCAAATCTTCCGGGTCACTAAAATCTCCTACCCAGCCAAAACTCTCGGCAAATGGAACGGTATTGGGAAATGATTGGGCAAAGGTTGAATATCGGGGAAATTCCAGAATCCGCATTTGACGGTACTGGTAAGGGCCATAATTTTCAGCAAAATAATCCAGTGAATGCCGCACCCCTTTTACAAATCGTTCCATATTATACGTATGTGTAGGGTGATGGAAAATTTCGATATTTACTTTTTCCCCATTTTTACCGGTCCAAACCTCCTTATGCACATTATATCTGGCTGAGGAAATATTATAAAAGAAATCCAGATCTCCTTCCATTTTATAAGTGAAGTACCTGCGACCATTATCTTCCCATTCCTTTTGCAAATAACCTGGCATAATGGCTATCTGATCCGGAGCTGTACTCACTGTTCCCTCAAAAGTTACATAATCCGCATCATCATTAAATAAAAGATTTTGCAAACCCCATTCGTCATCCTGTGGAGGAAGTTGATAATCTTTTATAGGCAGGTCATATTTCTTGCGGTCCTGATCACTGGTTAATTCGCCCTGGGAGGAATAACCGAAGGAAGGGAAAAAGTTATTATTAAGGAAAGTACCGTTATATACAATGTCTGATCCACTACCTTCATTGGGAAACCCCTTAAAAGATCCGGTTACTTTTAACTCCAAAACCAAGGTATCATTAGGCTGCATAGTTTTGCCCAGGGAATAGATCTCATAACCAAAGGTCTCGTATTTTTTCCCGAGAACAGGTGTTTTTCCATCTATTTTAAAATCTTCAATTTTTTTGTGAAAAAGTCCGGGACCTCCCCAATTGAGGTGAAGTGAATCAATGGTTTCATTTGATTTGTTTACCATTTTATAAACTGTCGTAATCGTAGCATGGCGCTCTTCGGGCACAAGATCTGCATTTACCTTTACATCGATAACCTTGGGTTGTGTTTTTTGATAATATTGACCTAATTGCTTCTCATAATCAGCAGAGCCTATGGTACCTGCCTTCTCGGTTCTGTAATGATTTAATGTTTTAGTATTGTAGTTTATAAATACCCCGGCGCCCAACCAAATGACAGCCAGTAGAATCATGGAAAAAAGTGTTCCGACTTTTAACCTTCCCTTTGCGATTTGAAGACGTGCTTTTCTTCCAGAATCGGTGCCGCGTTTCCAGAACAGAAAACCCAATAGGGTAAGTATCGCTCCAAACGCCAGCCAATACAGTCTGAACCAAAAAAGAGATGTGCCAAAATGGCCAAAGCCATTCATGTCTGAAACGATATATCCCGGAGCATAGCCATATAGATAAAGGTTATTATCTACATCCAAAAAACTATTCAGTCCAAAAAGTGTTGCCCAGATAGCAATAGCAATCACATGACCAATAAATTTTTTGGTTACCAAAGAATGTACACAGAAAGCAAGCATTACAAAAATGATGTACTTAGGAAATTCAATCAGATACAGATCAGTAAAATACTTGTCGAACTCAAAATTGAAATATCCTTTTATAACCTGATTAAAAACACCGCTTACAAGAATTAGGTTTACTAACAGGAAACTTACCAATGTAAGTGCCAGAAATTTAGAGCCGTAAACTATGCCATTAGGGATTGGTAATGACCCGAAAATCTGATCGTAATTCACACCGCGTTCCCTATGTAGGACTTCCCCTGTCATAAAGACAATCAATACAAAAATTAAAATGATATAGGTAAAATCCTTTACCTCAAGCATATAATAGGTAAGGGGTAGGGACGGAGTACCATAAATAGGGAAGCCAAACCAGGCGTCGAAAAACAAGAAAAGTACGGCAGCAACCAGAATGGCAATAAAGAAATTATCCCTGATGATATTTTTAAACTCCATAATAGCGAGGCTAAAAAGGAGTTTTATATTTAGAGCACTGGAATATACCTTGGTAACTTCTGGGATGTTAGTATGAATTGTGGAATCTGACGTAATTTCTTCGTCCATTTTTCTTTTTTTAGTACTGTAATTCCGACTTAAAAAACGTTGAAAATCAAACCTAAAGACAGTATATAAAAGAGCTAACAGGCCAAGCCCCACCCAAAGGATACGATTCCAGACAAGCATCCCTTTAAAAGGTACCGTTAAGGTGTTTTGTTCTTCCGGAGTCCAGTATTCAATGATGTTTCTATAAGTTCCAAACCCAAATGGATCTAAGAGACTTACCAAAGTTTTATTGTCTATATCCTGGGTTAGTGTTAAAGTTATAAGGTAGGTGATAAAGAGGATAGCTCCACCTGCATAAGCCAGCATGACTCTCTTCGTTAAACTAACCAATGAAAAGAAGATACACCCGGCAAAGAAAAAGTTACTCCAGTATAGCATTATAGTAGGCTGTAAATAGTACCAAAAATTAAAGGAAGTAAATCTTTCAGGCTCTTCATAGCCTGCGTACGGACCTATCATAAAGCCTATGATAAGGCCAAGATGGAGCCCAAGGCTAACTAAAAACAATACAGATAGCGAGCCAAAAAAGCGACCTAAGATATAGCCCTTTTCGCTAATTGGGTAGGTGAAGTAATAATTTTCTGTTTTATACTCAATATCCCTGTACACCGGGACACCCATGATAGCGCTAGCTAGCATAATGCCAAAAATACTGATTGTACTTAGCATACTTGCTATGGCCACAGGAGAATTGACAAATACTTTTTCTGAGGCCGGACCGTTTCCACCGATAGCGACAATAAGCCCGAAAATAAGCAGGATACCAAAATATGCCCAGGTTGCAGGCCTTTTTAGTCTGTATTTTATCTCGAATAGGAATATTTCTTTAAACATAAAGGATAGTTTTTAAGTGATGAACTGCTTAATCTGTGATGCGCTCCATTCTGGATGAGATCTCAGCAAAATAAACATCTTCCAAATTGGCCTTGCTGGGCTCAAAAGTGGAATCGGGTCGTTCATCACTTAGCACGTGAATAATAGTTTGGCCAGCTTTTAAATGTGTAGAAATCACTTGCATTTCGAACTGATACTCTTCCAAATCTTCTTTTTCTATCCCCTTTTTCCATATCCTGTCTTTGACACCTTCTGTTAGCTCTGAAGGATTACCCTTAACAACAACTTCCCCTAAGCAAATAATGGCCATATTGCTACACAGATTGGACACATCGTCTACAATATGAGTAGATAGAATAACGATCGTATTCTCACCAATCTCACTTAATAAATTATGAAACCTAATTCGTTCTGCAGGATCTAATCCGGCAGTGGGTTCATCTACAATAATTAAGCTGGGATCTCCAATTAACGCCTGTGCAATGCCAAAACGTTGTTTCATTCCCCCGGAATAGGTGCCCAGACTTTTGTTTCGCACATGCCATAAATTGGTCTTTTTTAATAAAGATTCTACCAGGTCTTTGCGCTCCGATTTATTAGACACTCCTTTTAACGAGGCTATATGATTGAGCATGTTGTAGGAACTTATTTTCGGATATACCCCAAATTCCTGAGGCAGGTACCCAAGTATTTCCCTTACTTTGGCTTTATCCTTCAGAATATCAATATCACCCATTGTCACAGACCCAGAGTCTGCCTGTTGTAAAGTAGCCAGGGTTCTCATAAGGGAAGATTTCCCGGCACCATTTGGTCCTAAAAGCCCAAACATTCCCTGTGGAATGGTAAGGTTGACATCTTTTAGGGCTTGAACCCCATTGGAATAGGTTTTGTTTAAATCTTTGATTTGTAGTTCCATAGTTGAGTTTGGTATGTCGGTTTATGTATTAAGATAAGATTATTTAGAAGAAATAGAAGCTATTCCCTTCCAGTCGTCCCCGGTTTCCTGGGTTATCATGTGCGCCGACCTGTTCAGAAATAATTTGGCTGCGCTATCATTTCGTTCTTTTTTTACAATTTGTTGAAATGTTACCGCAGCCATTGCAAATTCCTTCATAAAATACTGCTTCATGCCTTCTTCAAAGGTATTAAGGGTTGCCAGTTTATGCTTTAAAAGTTGTTCGTTGTCTCCGTTAATACATTCGTAAAGATCAATAGGTTTTTGTTTTCCTTTCACCTGAACAGGACCTAAATACCTAAAATCAAACTCTTCCGGATGGGTCAGGTTATTTTTGCAGTTATCTGTCAATAAGATAGAGGATCCGTAGTGTTTGGAAAGTCCCTCAATTCTTGAAGCCGTGTTCACGGTGTCTGATATAATGGCGGCATCCAGTCTTTCTATATCGCCTGTTATACCCATGATGAGGTTACCATTTTGCATCCCAATTCCCAGCTTTACCGGAAAACGATCTTTAACTGCTCTTTCTTCATTAAATACCATGAGTTCGGAATGCATTTCTACTGAAGCTCTTAATGCGGTTTGAGCACCATTAGGGAATAGGGCCATAAAACCATCTCCCAGATATTGCATTATGAATCCCCCGTTTTTACGGACAATAGGCCCCATCCTTTTGTTAAAAGAATTAATAAAAAGGAAGTTGTCTTCAGGATTCAGATTCTCAGATATTGTTGTAAACTCCCTGATATCTGCAAAAACTACAGTTACTTCCTTCTCTACGAGATCACCTAAAGACACTTCTGTAAGCCTGTCTTTTCCCAGGGATTTAATAAATTCATTTGGAACAAATTTTTGACTTACTTCGTGAATAGATCTGATGGCTTCTTCCCGTTCTTTGGCTTCCTGCAGTCCTTTCTGATAAAGATGGGCCGTTTCCAGAGCACCTGCCGTTTGTAATGAAATCGTGGTAAGTAATTTTAATTCAGCTGCTGTGAATTCTTTTTCGTCATTATGCCCCAGTATGACCATACCTAAAGTTCGGTGTTTAACCTTAAGCGGGGCATACATAATAGTCTTCAGATGGTTTAATGCCGGATTATCTATGATTTTATCTGAAGGTACAATGGCTGATGTTCCCCTGCTTATCAATTCTTTGAGTAGAACATTGAGTTTATGGATATTCTTTTCTTTCTCAGGATTAAGTCCAAATGAAGCAAGTTCAACTACTTCATTTTGTTTGGGTTCATAAATTAAAAAGAGACCATGTGTAGAATTAATAATTTGAGAGGCTTCTCTAAGTGCCATCTCTGCAATGGATTTTTCATCTATTTTTTCAGAGATCATCTCGCTAAAACTATAGATCATATTTATTTCCCGATACAAGCCTAAAACCTCATTTCCAATTTTTTTCTTTTCGAGTTCTTTTTCAACCAGGACCATAACCATATTGGCTAATAATCTACCATCCTCATTTGACGCCAGTAAACGGCCATAGACAATATCATCCAGACTTAAATTAAAAGATTGAAACTCCTCACTTATAGTACCGAATAGCAGTTTTTCGTCATATCCTATTACACCGAAATTTATTCCCAATTTCGAAGCGATATCACTAAAGGCCGATTGTGAACCGTTTCCTTTTTTTAAGATGTTTTTGAGGGCTCTTAAATAATATTTAGAATCTGTTTGCCGGGTCATTCCTATACCTTCAAGATTTCTTCCGCAACAGCCAGCATCTCATCCGGATCAAAAGGTTTTGTCATGTAGCGGTCCGCCCCCATGTCAAGGCCTTTTTGCCGATCGACTTCCTGACCTTTAGCTGTTAACAGGATGATATAAACATGCGATAAATCGAGCTCTTTTTTTACGATCTGACAAACTTCCATTCCGTTCATTTTTGGCATCATTACATCAAGGAATACAAGATTAGGTTCCTC
>Ga0265306_10001370_pt1 | contig 11790 bp, 11 predicted proteins | sample Helome_3_FD_192493 | JGI IMG/M metagenome (GOLD analysis project Ga0265306, IMG submission 192493) | Marine sediment microbial communities from subtidal zone of North Sea - Hel_20160420 (Illumina Assembly) | ecosystem: Environmental > Aquatic > Marine > Subtidal zone > Sediment ...
CACTGACAAGCAAAGGGGATTGCGGGGCGCTATTCTTTCAGCTGGATACGGATCTTGCCGTCTTCGACATTGATGTGTTCAACACCGTCGGCGAAGGCCTTCCAGAATCCGGCATCTGTGCCGTACTGTTCAACCAGGTCGATATTCTTCAGGCCGCCCAGCCAGGCATTGGGGACGGGTACGCCCATGACACTTACGCCCTTCAGCACCACGATCGGCCGGGTATCGCGGTAGGCCAGTTCCACGCCGGCCCGAACTTTCAGGATTTGACCGCCCATGAACGGGAAGTCCTCGTCGACCGGGATCAGCAGCTTGGCACTCATGAGGTTATCTGACAGGTCAATGGCGAGTTTCCGGGCGAGATCGGTGTTTTTCGCCACCAGGGAGTTGAGTTCACGTTCGGTCAGCGAGATGCTGCGGTCGGCACCTTCCTCGCTGTAGGCCTCCGGCTCCAGGTAGTCTGCGTCTTCCCCGTCCTGTGTCTGTTTACTCTGCCGTGCCTTGGCATAACCGCGCGTGTTGGGGGTCTGCAGGCTGTCGAGGCGCTCGAGCTTGCGTTCCAGTACCTGTTCTTCCTTGACGGAGAGTTTGACGGGTGTGAACTCGGACGGAAATATCCACGTCCGCAGGATCCAGTACGTGATCCCGGCCGTTATGATGATCGTCACCAGCACGATCAGAAACAGGCGCATGCGACTGCGCCGTGGCTTGTCCTGCGGGCCGTCTGCCGGTACCGGTTCCATGGCCCAATAGTGACCCAAATCCGGCGGACAGACAATCAAATTGTGTGACTTTGTATGGCTTGCAACAGACCGTCCGGCAAGTGGACTATAATGTCCGGATACTGTTGCAGAAGGGTTTATCATGCGCTGGAGAAAGGGCCGGAGAAGCTCGAACATTGAAGACCGTCGCGGGCAGCGTCTGCGTGGCGGTGCGTTCAAGGGCGGCATCGGCACAATCGTGGTGGCCCTGGCGCTTGGCTATTTTCTCGGTATCGATCCCTCCGTACTGCTGCAGTTGCAGCAGGGACTGGGTTCGGCGACAACGACGGAGACGGATTACCAGCCGACACCCGAAGAAGCGGAGCTGGCGGAATTCGTCTCCGTGGTGCTGGCGGATACCGAGGATACCTGGCGCGAAATATTCAGCAGCGCCGGCCGTACCTACGAAGAACCGAAGCTGGTGCTGTTTTCCGGCTCGGTCCGTTCGGCCTGTGGCATGGCCAGTGCGGCCATGGGCCCGTTCTATTGCCCTGCCGACCGGAAGGTGTATATCGATCTGTCATTTTTTAGTGACCTCAGGCGGCGCCACGGCGCCCCCGGCGATTTTGCCCAGGCCTACGTGATTGCCCATGAAGTCGGCCACCATGTACAGACACTGCTGGGGACCAGCAAGCAGGTGCGCCAGGCGCAACAGGGGCTGGGCAAGTCTGCTGCCAATGCGCTGACCGTGAAACAGGAATTGCAGGCCGATTGTTACGCGGGCCTGTGGGGCAACCATGCCGACCGCAGCCGCCAGGTGCTGGAGCGCGGTGATATCGAAGAGGCGCTGAATGCCGCCACGGCGATCGGCGATGACCGCTTGCAGAAACAGTCCCAGGGGTATGTGGTCCCGGAGTCCTTTACCCATGGCACCTCCGAGCAGCGCGTGCGCTGGTTCAAACGGGGTATCGAACACGGCGATGCCGGGAAGTGCGATACTTTCAGTTGATGCCGGCACCGGTATTTTACACTGGCAGGTCATCAAATAATCAAACGCCAGGACGCAAAGATATGCACGCCTTTCCTGCACCAAAAATCTTGTTGTACCCGGTGCCTTTGCGTTAAGCAGCGACGTTGCACGTACTGATCAGCGTTTGCATTGATAATGCGAAAATCAATAATCGACCGGATGCCATGAAATTCCTGACACTTGAAAACGGCCAGCTGGGTGCGCTGGTCAATGACACCGTGGTCGACCTGCCGGCGGCTGCCGCGACACTCCCGGCGACCGCGCCGGCCGACACGCTGGACAGGCTGATCGAGGCCGGTGACGAGGCCGCAACGCGTGTCTGGGAACTGGCCAACAGGGCGGTCGTTCAGGGTGATGCGTGCCGTCCGTATAACGAGGTCCGGCCATGCGCACCGATTCCCGTGCCGCGCCGGAATATCCTGTGTCTCGGCAAGAACTACCTGGACCATGCCCGTGAAGTGGCGGCGAAGATGAAGGTGTCTGACAAGGCGCCGACCAGCCCGATTATCTTCACCAAGGCGACCACGGCCGTCATTGGCCCAGAGGCGCCGGTGCCGGCCTATCCGGAACTGACCCGCAAGCTCGACTACGAGGCGGAGCTTGCGCTGATCATCGGCACCGGTGGCCGCGATATCCCCGCGGATCGGGCCTGGCGGCATGTGTTCGGCTATACCGCCTGCAACGACATCTCCGCGCGCGATCTGCAGAAAAACCACCTGCAATGGTTTCGGGCCAAAAGCCTGGACGGTTTCGCACCCATGGGGCCGGTAGTGGTGCATCGCAGTGCGATGCCGGCGCCGGCAGACATCGAGATACGCTGCACGGTGAATGGCGAATTGCGACAGTGTGCAACGTTTGACCAGTTGATCTTTGACGTGCCGACGATTATTGAAGTGCTGTCTGCCGGCATGACACTGCTGCCGGGCGACATCATCGCAACCGGTACGCCGGCTGGTGTCGGCATGGGATTTTCACCGCCGAAATACCTGCATGCCGGTGACGAGATGGTGGTTGAAGTCACCGGGGTGGGCGAACTGCGCAATACGGTTGTTTGAGACAGCCCGGTTGGTGGAGTGGGTATGCAAATACGACAGGTCTCGTCCTGTCATTCGTTCAGGCAGCGATTACTCCTCGTCCTGTAGAGCCGGTAGCCATCCTCGCTGAACAGCACGGCCTGCTTGCTGTCTATCGAAACAACACGATCTTTAAACAACTCGCCCTCGTCGAAAACATCGGGACGATCGCTCGTTTCCACCTGTGTGTACAGGTAGCCATTCTCGATCCACCATCTGGATTGCGTGGTGGCCACCCTGTTTTCGCATTTGTTCGTTACGTAAAATACCGTCTGCTTGGTCCCGTCGGCCCTGTATTCACCGATTACACCCCCGTATTCATGGTCGGGGTCGTCTGGTGAAATGACCCAGCTGCCTGGCATCATTTCTTCAATCCCGGCATCATCCAGCGGGGACATGCATGCACTGTCCATGATTTCGGCAACCAGTGATTTATCTCCTGCCAGGGTGCTGATGCGTTCGCTCGTGGCTGGATGGCTGCCCAGATAGTCACCAAACGGATTTCCGGGAGTGTCACCCGAAATTGCACAATGCATGTCCGCCTGCATGCGTTGCAGGATCCGCGCAAGTGCCACCGGCGGGATATTATTCAGTTCCAGCATCTGCATGGCGAAACGGTCTGCCTCGCGCTCGAATTCTCGCGAATAACGTGCCTGCAAAATTGCACTCGGCAGGCCAGCCGCGACGCTGCTGACATCGCCCAGGTACCAGCCCACCACGAACCCGACAATTGAACCCTGTATCAGCATGCGCAGGCTGTGACGACGCTCGAGGTGCCCGGCCTCGTGGGCCAGCACGCTGAGTATCTCCTCATCGTCCCCGGCAATCTCCGCCAGCTGGTCGGTAACGATGATGGTGCCGTCGGGCAGGGCAAATGCATTGGCGCCGATCCGGCCGCCGTCGCGGAATTCGATACTGTAGGCAGGCAGGCTGCCCGTCGGCACCCGAAGTCGGGCGAATGAATGTACGATTCCTTCCTGCCGTTTCGAGGAGAGCTGGCTGGGCCCGAACACGTGTTCGTCGAGTATCTCCAGTGTTGTCTCGCCCATGCCCGCCAGCAGGCTGTCCGGCAAGCGTCCGGCAATCCAGTCGGCTGCGGCCGGCAGGCCCCAGCGGTAACCCGCGGCTGCGGTGATGACGGTCAGCAAGACAGCGATCACTGCCCACTGCCAGCGCGCCTGCATGCGCACCACCAGGCCGTCGCTGATACCGGCATCGCGCAGGAGCCGGGTAAATGCAGTGTGATCAATTACCTCGCAATGGGCGCCGTCGGTAAACCGGACGATGCGCGGTGCATCTCCCATGGGTTCGGAAATCTCCAGGGAAGAAAGTGGTTCATGGCGGGTCAGGAAATCACCGCTGACAGTCAGCAGCTTGCCGTTTAACGACAGCCTGACAGGCTGTGAGCGCGCAGTCAGTCCGTCGTAATAACTGGCCTGGACCTCGTCCACCTAGAAAGAGATGTCGAAATCGAAAAGGTCGGCCGCTTCCTCGCCGGTGGCAGTGGGTGACTGTTGCTGGTCGGCCATGAATGCGTCCATGTCGCCAACCGGCGCAAATGCCATGTGCTCCAGTCGGTAGCGCGCTACCCGGATATCCGCAAACGGTTTGTACAGCCCCAGAGTCAGCAGGATGCCGATGAAATTGGAAAGGTAGATCCACAGCAGACCGCGCGCGTGTACATTACTGGCGAAGGAGTGCCGCTCTAGCGTGGTGTTGTTCCATACGAGATTCTGCATGCGAGCAGCAAACCACGGGCCCAGCAGCACGAACAGCAGCAGGTAAACGACGAGCATGAAGCCGAGTATGGACGACACCAGCTGTGCCATGGCTTCCTCGCTCTGCCCGGCACCTATTGCTGTAAAGGCGGCCGGTTGCATCAGGACGGCGCCTCCTGCTGCGAGTGCGATAAGGACTATTGCCATCAGCAGCATTTTTCCATAGATAGCGAAGAATGCACCACTGCCTGCATTAAAGGCAAACTGACTGCTTCCGTACCAGCTGTTAGTGTGCTGGAACCGCTTGATGCGCTGGTGGGCCAGGGGGGTCAGCAGATAGAGGGTAACCAGGGCCAATAACGGAAACAGAAGAAAAGTCACATAACCATTACGGTTGGTGCCGCGGAATGAAAAACGCAGGCCTCGATAACTGCTGTTATGCAGCTTGAAGCGCAGCGAGCGCACGATTAGCCAGGGGAATACGAGCACCAGCAGCGCAAAGGTCACCAGTGCAGCCTGGGGCGAAATCATCCCGGAGAAATTGTAGGCCAGTAGCAGGATGACTGCGATGACCCGGCCTTTCAGAATAGCGATGGGGTCGCCATGGAAATCAAAGCTGCTGTCGGCAAGCCGTGTGTTCTGATAGAAATACTTGAGCCGTCTGACCTTGGCCCAGGCAGAATAGATACCGAGTGTCAGGATGCTCAGCGCGAGGTTGACGATCCATATACGGAAATATTCGCCCCCCTTGCCGCTGAAGGTGAGTTTTTCAGTGTGACCGACTGGATTGTTCGATGACATGGTGAATTCCCTGCGCTGGTGATATTTCGGCGCCGTGATTCTGCTGAACAGGCGGCATATGAGCCTGTGGCTGTGGACGGATCAGTACGTTCGTACCGTCCCCGATTTATCGGACAGGAATGGACCAGCTTGAATTTACCTGCAGGCGGGGCGCTTGCCTGCGTTCTGTGCCTGTTGATAGATGCGCATGTTTGCACTCATGTTTCGCCTGAGGTCACTGATGCGCGTGCTGTGTGACGGGTGCGTGGACAGGAATTCCGGCGGTTGTCCCTTGTTGGTCTTGCCCATATTGATCCAGAGATTGACGCTCTCGCGTGGATCGAATCCGGCGCGTGCCATCAGTTTCAGGCCATACGTGTCGGCCTCGCTCTCCTGCACGCGGGAAAACGGCATGAGAATACCGAACTGTGCTCCCACGCCCAGCATGCCCATCACAGCCTGACCGGTACCGGATTGCGGGCTTGCCAGGGCATTGACAAGACCCAGGCCCTGCTCGACGGCGAATTTCTGCGAAACGCGTTCATTCGAGTGATGGGAGAGTACGTGCGCAACTTCATGCCCGATAACGGCCGCAAGCTGATGCTGGTTTTTCGCGACCTGCAGCATTCCGGTGTGCACGCCGATCTTGTTGCCCGGCAGTGCGAATGCGTTGGCCGAGTCGTCCTTGAAGACTGCGACCTCCCAGTTGCCGCCGACTTCGCGCGTGATGGCGTTTGCAACACATTGAACATAGGCGTTGGACTCGCGGCTCGTGTCGACCGGCGTCTCCTTCTTGATGGTGGTGAACGCCTGCAGTCCCATCTGGTTCATCTGGCTGTCCGGCATCAGCACCAGTTGCGAGCGTCCCGTGGGCGAGGTCGAGCAGCCAGCCAGCATTACGAAGACTGCCAGCAGGGCTGTGAGTCGTAGCATCATGTCATGCTCCTGTCATCAAGGTCTGCTTATTATAATCAATTCATCCTGTCTGCGGCAGTGCTTGGGCATCCATGCGCATATGTTACTGAGGAAGCATGGTTAACGATTGTTTCCTGTACCGGAGTGCGGGAGCAGCCTGCCCGGGGACAGCCACAGCCCGGACAGGATGGTGACCGTAGTGGCCCCGGTTCCTGGCAGCTAGCGGACAGGCGGCAGCGTAATGACGGGGATAATCAGTGTGTTCAGTGCCTGCATGAACAGCGGGCAGCCGGTGAGCGAGGTGTGTGAAAAAAAGGTTTGATTGTGTAATCGGGCGCTGCGGAAGGCCCGCAGGGTGTCAGGCAGGGTGGTACGACGTGTCAGTAGGGTTCCTTGGTTAGCACGCGTATTTTCTCGATGTCCCGCTTGTGGAAGGCGAAGGAGAATGAGCCGCTGCGGTTTTTCTGCGCAAACTTCAGCGAGTCGCCCGTGATACCGGTAAGGCGGTACTCTTTCTCCAGGACATTCCTGCGTGTCACCTTGACCGTTGCACCAATATATTTATGTGCATCGGCAACCCTGATATTTTTATAGTTGAGGCGGTAACGCTCTTTCTTTTTCGGCGTCCTTCGGTAGAGGTCCTCAAGCGTATATACCTTCTCTTCTTCCAGTGCATCCAGTGCTTCCTGTTCTTCCATGGCCCGTACATGTGCATCGATCTGCGCATGTTCAGCCTTGCGGTCAAATTCACGTTGCATGCGTTTCAACAGGCTCTCGTCCTGGTACGGAATACCGGACTTTTTCGCGAAGGACAGGCTCGCTTTCCTGAATGCGTCGGCATCGGTGCGGGTCAGTGTCTGGTTTTGCAGGGCCAGCTTTGCATTGCGGGTGGCATCGATCAGTTCCCAGCCACCCCAGGTACTGAACAGGGACAGCAGCAGGCCGGCCGTGACGGCGAATGTCGTGATATAGCCGAGAAAGGGCAGTTTTTCGCGGTGCCAGTGGCGGATGCCAAAGGCGGCAGCACCAATCGGCGACAGCAGCAGGACGCCGAAACCCCATGCCAGGTTTTTCCTGAAAGCGCGTGCCGCCAGCCAAAGCAGGGCAAGCACGCTAACGCATGACATGATCTGGGTGAGAAAGATGAGTGCTTCGAAGGGCACGATAAGATCCTGCAGAGGGCTCCATTTCAATCAGTACACAGGAACATCGGCCCGGCTGGCGCCGGTCTTTAGGGCTTTCTCTGTCTGCCGTGGCAGCGGGGGGCTCAGTAGTGCGGTGGCGGGGGTTCCTTGCCCGGGTCGCTTGTGCCGGCCTCTGCGAGGCCCTTGACCAGTGTCTCAAGTTGCCGGATCGTGTCTGCCTGCTGCCTGAGCTGTGTCTCCTGGCTGAGCAGGGTACGTGTCATCTCGTCCAGGGCGGCATCCAGATGCATCAGGCGGACTTCCAGCGCATCGATGCGATCATTCAAGTCATTGTTTACCATAAATAATATTGTTTATCCTGAGTCGGTCGCGCGGGAGGGCCGCTACAGCTCGACGGTCACCGCCGCTGCGCAGCGGTCCGCCTTGTCGACGGCGTCCTCGATGCTGGCACCGCGGGCAAGCGCCACGCCCATGCGTCGCTGGCCGCTGACGCCGGGTTTGCCGAACAGCCGCAGCTGTGTGTCGGGTTCGCGCAGTGCCCTGTCCAACCCGCCGAAGACGACCTGGCGGGATTCACCGTTTGCCAGTATTACGCTGGATGCGGCCGGACCATGCCGGGTGATCCCCGGAATCGGCAGTCCCAGGATGGCGCGCGCGTGCAGTGCAAACTGGGACAGGTCCTGTGAGATCATGGTGACCATGCCGGTATCATGCGGGCGGGGCGATACCTCGCTGAAGATCACCTCCTCACCGCGGATAAACAGTTCCACACCGAAAATACCGCGACCGCCCAGTGCGGCAGTGACGCGTCCCGCAATGTCGCGTGCCTGTTTCAGCGCCTGCGGACGCATGGCCTGCGGTTGCCAGGACTGGCGGTAGTCCCCGTCGACCTGGCGGTGGCCGATCGGTTCGCAGAAGCTGGTGCCACCCGCATGGCGTACCGTCAGTTGCGTGATTTCGTAGTCGAACGTCACGAAACCCTCGACGATGACCTTGCCGGCACCGCTGCGCCCGCCGCCCTGCGCATACTGCCACGCACGCTCGATATCGGCTGCTTCCCTGACAGTGCTCTGGCCCTTGCCGGAAGAACTCATGATCGGTTTTACCACGCACGGCAGGCCGATGTCGCCGACGGCCTGCTCGAATGCGTCACGGTCAGCGGCGAACCGGTAGGGTGATGTCCTGATGCCCAGTTCTTCAGCCGCAAGCCGGCGGATACCTTCCCGATTCATGGTCAGGTGGGCGGCCCGTGCCGTGGGGATGACGGTAAATCCCTGCGACTCCAGTTCGACCAGTGTATCCGTTGCGATGGCCTCGATTTCGGGAACGATGTAGTGCGGTCGTTCCTGCTCGATGACGGCGCGCAGGGCGTTGCCGTCGAGCATGGACAGCACATGGCTGCGATGGGCGACCTGCATGGCCGGTGCATCGGCATAGCGGTCGACCACGATGACCTCCACGCCGAGGCGTTGCAGTTCGATTGCCACTTCCTTGCCGAGTTCACCGCCGCCGCACAACAGGACACGGGTGGCGGTGGGGGACAACGGGGTCCCGATAGGGGTCATAAATATCCCTGCAGGTTGCCGGTCTGGTTGGAAAAACAGGTGTCATTGTACTTTGAACCCGCGCGCTCATGAAGTTGTATACTCGATTTTATGCAACAGGATCCCGGGTAGTCTGGAGGCGTCCATGCCGATAACGGCCCGACTGGCTGTGCTGCTGTCGTCGTACCTGCTTGCGCCGGTCTTGCCGGCGGCGGTGACGCACAGCGTGAACGAGGACAATGGCCTGCGTGGCTGGCGCTTGCTCGAGGGTGACATCGAGATCGAATTGATCCAGCGACTGCCCGACCAGACCCGTGCATTGTTCATGAATCACGGCTTCTCGCGGGAGGTCATCGAACAGCTCGCGCTCAGCTGCATGTTCCAGACGATTATCCGCAACACCGGTGTGTCCGGCACGGAGCAGATCGTTGCCATCGATCTGACCAGCTGGCGCATGCGACATGATGGCCGGGCGCAAGGTATTCTGCTCAAAGAGCCGCTGCTCGAATCCTGGTCCGATGCGGATGCCGACAAGGCCGCGAAACTGGTGGTGCAATGGGGCATGTTTCCGACCCGGCAGGAGTACCTGCCGAGTGATTACAACTGGGGCCTGACGGCCTATGGAATTCCACCTGGCGCAATATTCGATCTCGACGTCACCTGGCAGGAGGGCGGCAGACAGCGCACGGGCCGCATTCCGGGAATTGTCTGTGCGCCGGACGTGGACAAGCTGAAATGAGATTCACCGTATTTACCTGTGCACTGTTGTTCGCCGGATCGGTGTTCGCGGCACAGGTGTTGTCTCCGGTCGGGCAGCAGGTGATGGCGCCCGATTTCGAGTTGCCGGATACCGAGGGCAGGATGCACCGCCTGTCCGATTACCGGGGCAAGACGGTCATCATCAATTTCTGGACGACGTGGTGCCCGCCATGTCGCGAGGAAATTCCGTCGATGAACCGGGCGTGGAACACCCTGCAGCAGGAGGATGTCGTCATTCTCGCCATCAACATGGGCGAGGACGAAGACACCATCTTCATATTTACCGCCGATTACCCGGCTGATTTTCCGCTACTGCTCGACCGTGAGGGGGAGGTGATTGCAAGCTGGCCGGTCAAGGGTTTGCCGACCACCTACGTGGTGGCGCCCGATGGTCGCATTGCCTACCGTGCGATCGGTGGACGCGAATGGGATGATCCTGAATTTATTCGTAAGATACGCGACCTGCGTGCGCAATGAGAGATGTAAATCAACAACTTGTATATTGCAGCCAGTGTGGTTTGCGGGAGCGGCCGGGTCGTTGTGTCACGTTGTCAGGGGATGCGTGCAATGTAAGTGACAGTCCGGACCCGACCACTCACGACATCCTCAGTATCCCCCTGCCGGTCCGGCCAAACTGAGACGGCGGTCACACTTTTCCGGACCCGGGATTTCAGGCTGCGTGGATAGTCTCGCCCGGGCCGGTCACATCGGGATGCAATTTATCCAGCGGCACCGACAGGCCGTTGTTGCCCACGATGCGCGCGTGGAAGCGCTTTAGTTCGCGCGGTTCGCGAACACCGCAGGAATGGGCGATGATGCCCACTTCATAGACAACATTTTTCGCATAGCTCGCGACCCGCACGGCCTTGTTCCGGGGGTTGAGTCCGCGCTGCAGCCGTTTGTTGTGCGTTGTAATACCGGTCGGGCAGGTGTTCCTGTTGCATTGCAGTGCCTGGATGCAGCCCAGGGCAAACATGAAGCCGCGCGCTGATACGACGAAATCGGCGCCCACACACAGCGCCCAGGCAACGTCTGTGGGTGTCACCAGCTTGCCTGATGCGATCACGCAGGTTCGCTCGTGCAGGCCGTATTCATTCAGCTTGTCGACCAGCAGCGGCAGGCTTTCCCTGAGCGGCAGCCCCACATCGTCGATCAGCGGCATCGGCGCGGCGCCGGTACCACCGTCCGCACCGTCCACGGTAATGAAATCAGGCGCGCTCTCGATGCCGCGCTCCCTGATCCCGGCAAACAGGTTGTCCAGCCAGCCATAGGCCCCGATCACGCACTTGAAGCCCACCGGCTTGCCGCTTACCTCGCGCACCCGCTGCAGCATGTCGAGCAGCTCGCTGTTCGAGTTGATATCGAGATGGCGGTTCGGACTGATGGCATCGGCGCCGACCTCGATGCCGCGGATCCCTGCGATTTCCCCGGTCACCTTGCCGCCGGGCAGGATGCCGCCCTTGCCGGGTTTTGCGCCCTGGCTCATCTTGATTTCGAACATACGCACGGCCTCGTGGGCGGCCACCTCGCGCAGTTTGTCGTCGCTGAGATTGCCTTCCAGGTCACGCACACCGTTCTTGGCGGTGCCGATCTGGAACACGATGTCGGCACCACCCTCCAGGTGGTAGGGCGACAGTCCGCCTTCACCGGTATTCATCCAGATGCCGGCCGCCTTTGCCCCGAACGACAGTGCACGCACGGCAGGCCTGGAGATGGCGCCATAGCTCATGCCGGAGATGTTGAACAATGCATTGGTGGTGTAGGGGGTCCGGCTGTAGGGGCCGATCGTGATGTTGCGCGTGGGTACCGCATCCTGCCCCAGGGTGGGGAAAGGACAGTTGACAAACATGACGGTGCCGGGCGGACGCAGGTCGCGGGTGGAGCCGAAGCCGACGGTATTGTCGATGTTCTTCGCGGCGCGGTACACCCAGCCGCGCTGGGCGCGGTTGAAGGGCATTTCCTCGCGGTCCATGGAAAAAAAATACTGGCGGAAGAACTCGCCGAGGTGTTCGAAGAAATAGCGAAAGCGGCCGACGACCGGGTAATTGCGGCGGATGGCACTTTTCGTCTGGGTGATATCGATAATGAACAGTACGATGACAACCAGTACGCCGATGCCAATGGC
>Ga0265306_10001371_pt1 | contig 11783 bp, 13 predicted proteins | sample Helome_3_FD_192493 | JGI IMG/M metagenome (GOLD analysis project Ga0265306, IMG submission 192493) | Marine sediment microbial communities from subtidal zone of North Sea - Hel_20160420 (Illumina Assembly) | ecosystem: Environmental > Aquatic > Marine > Subtidal zone > Sediment ...
ATTTGAAAAAAAAGAAAAACCTATCAGTTACCGAAATTGCAAAGGTAATAAGAATCAGCTCACTCACCATTTATAAAGTTTTAAAAGATCATTTAGGTTACGTATCAAATCGATTAGTGAAACCGGAGGAAACATATGAATCGAAATAAATTAAGTTTTGAATCTGAGAATTTAGTAGCTGATTACATTTCTTTCAATCTTGAATGTTTGATAGATCCAGAAATAATTACCCATAGTTTATCTAAGCACTTTACCCCACATGTTACAATTGACGATGTACCTAAGATTGCGTATCATGGCCTTAAAAAAAAGCATAAAGTCTCTGTCCGTCAGTATACGGGATCTAAAGGTTACTGGGTTGGAACTCAGATTATTTTCTCTGGGAAAGAGGCGGCTTATTTTTATAAACTTATCAAAACTCAAAATTTTGATTGGAAAATTCTGAGGGTTGATTAACATAATCTAAGTTTAGGTCGAATCGATCTTTGCTTTTCTCGGCCGAATGATTTGAATCACACAAGCAAATCATTCGATGAATTTTTAGTAAATTCACGAAGTCAGATTCAAAATCATACGAATACTCGGCACATAAGGTTATAGGATTTTCCTGACGGAAAAATCTTAAAAGTCAATCGTAGGAACAACTCAGTGCATTATCGGGTTTACCAAAAAGACCAAAGCGTCCGTTTTGAACTTGAACTTAAACATCGCCAAATAAAGTTGGTTCAGGATTATCTGTTTAACAATCAACTTGACGTCTTTGAATATGAATTAGTTATCCAATATTTCAAATACTCTGAACGAGTACTTTGTTTGGACTATGGGTATAGTGATTGGATTGTCGACTTTAAAAGAAGATACCAACAAGTCAATCATACTTATCCATCCTTAGTCACTAGTTATATTGGAAATCAAATAAATACTCAAGAAAAAGAAGAAAGATTGTTTCATCTCTTACAATTTTTATCTTTTATTAAAAGTTTAGAATTAAACCCACGTAAGAATTGTAAAAAACTTAGTATTAAAAAGCAAAGTTATTATGGTTTAAAATTTCCTTTAAGTAAATTTGTGGAATTTACGGGTATTCGGACTTTAAAAGATTCTTAACGAAAAAACCTACTATTATATTTTAAGAAGTTACAAACGCTGGATCCTATAATAAAGGAATTTTCTAACAAGGCCTTTCGAAGTTATGTTTGCTTTCCTTATGTTGAATGTGAGAATCTTTTTGAAAATTCTTGGATTATAGAGGTACTGGCAGTAGAGGAACTTTTTTACTTTTCATATCCTTTTCAGCTACCGAAGTCTTTTCTGATTTCGAGAAATAAAAATAATTTACGGTTAAAAGTTCAGTTGATAGAATCTTTAGCCGTAAATGAACAAGAAAAAATATTAGATCTTGAAGAATTTTTCAATAGAATTAATGTTCGGAATAATCAGCTGATTCGAATTAAAAAAAGTATGATTGAATTACTTAAGAAATTGATTGAAAATAAAATTATTCAAAATGAGCTCGAAATAATATTAAAAAGTGGCAAAAAAATTCACGGGTTGATAAAAAATTTGAGTATTACGGATATAACACGCCGAATCAAAATTATCAAACTTACTGAAATACTAAAAAAATTATAGAAAATTTTAGCAGTACTTTTTGCCTGGTTTTTTTTTGAAAGTCAGGCAAAAAGTACTGCCAATAAAGTTATACTTCACCATTCAAAATAGGTCGAAAATCCAATTATATTACGGGTTTAATAAAAGTTTTTAAAAACTGTTCACTATAATTATTAACTCTTTTTGTATAGCTTAGCATAACGTATGCACCTAAAATAGAGCGAATTTAAAATTTAATAGATTTTACTAATGAAAATGTTGCTTTTATTAATAAAATGTGATATTATTGAAAAAAAGTATTTATAAAAAATTTAATTATTACATATGAATGATGAAATAAAAATTTTTAAACTATTAGCAATAAGCATAATTTATGCTATTAAGGAGGTATTATAATGTATGTTTGTTACTTGAACGATCGAAAAAAATTGGGATTTAATTGTATCAATGATAGTTATGCAGTGAAACAATTAGTTGATTTCAAAAATACCTTAAAAAGTCCAGTAATGTCGATTATGAGAAAAGGTAAACAAACTGTTATTTTTGTATTTTCTCAAAAAGTTTTAGTTGCTGTTTTTGTTTTTCTAAAATCTAGCTCTATACAATCAAATTTGGATTGTCCATCATTTCCATCACCTGAAATTTCTCAATATTATATTAGTAAATCTGATAATTTAGAATTTTTAACTTCTTCTTCGTCGATACTTAATTCAATCTTAAAATTCAAGAGAGGTGATAATAAGTGGAATATCGAAGATGAAGAACAAGAAAAATTAATAAGAAGTGTTTTGGCTAGAACGCCAGAATCTGATCTAGATGAATTTAGCATTAATAAATTTTTACAAAGAATATTAGAAATTATTGATCCGGTCATTTCAAATCAAAAATTATGGAAAATCTTAAGTGTATTAGAGAAAGTATTGAAACCACGGTTAAATAAGAATAATATTTCATCAACAAATATTCTTAGTCTAGCTCAAAAAGTACAAAATAAAGACCCTAAATCAAAAGATTCATCATCTATTTTCGCTGAAACATTTTCAGATTCTAGACAACTTTCGTTCATGCAAAAAAAAGTTAAATTAAAGATCTCTAAGAAAGAAAATAATTTTTTGAACAAATTAGACGAATTCGGATTAAGTCAAAATCATGAAAAATTATCCGAAAATGCTCAATTCATTGAAAAATTAACCAGACTACGAAGAAGACAACCATTATATCCGAGTCTAGTTTGGGGAGATTCTTATCAATATAGAGGCAAACAATTAGAGAGAAAAGCTCCACGCCATCTTAAAGACTATGGTATTGTTATTGAGGGAAAAACTGTCGAAGAAATGGCTATGGAATATAAAAATTTGGTGGAAGTTATATTATCAAAATCAAATTTAGTTATTCATGAAAACGGTAAATTGAATAAACAAGAAAGTACAATTAACATCGGTGATTCCGAGTCGCTGGGAATTATAGCTTTTGAAAATAATCCATTATACAAAAATCATCATTTTATTACTAGTTATCCTATTTCAGAAAAAAGATTTGAAATATTTAAAAAAACAGGTAATATTGGTAATAGTCCAGAAGAAAGAGCACAAGAAATTAATGAATTGCAAAGAGAGCGAGCCCAAGCAGAAAGAGAAAAAACAACTGCAGATTCGTTTTATAATAGTTTACCTAAAGATGCTCGCATTGGAAATCAGCAATTACGTGAAGTTAAAACTATTCAAGAGCTATTAAAGGAAGATCCTAACTTTTCATTAACTGAAAATCAAAAAGATCTTGTTCGTCGGGCGAAAAAATATGAACAACATAAAAAGGAATTTTATCAAAATAATCCTGATATTGATATAGATGAATTGTAAATTTGTCTATTTCGCTATTAAAATAAAAAATTAAAAACAAATATTAATCAATTATGAAAATGAAGTTCGATAAGCATAAATGTTTAAAATTATTGAAGGAAAGAAAAAGCCTTAAAAAAGAAGGCAAATTATTACAAGATTATGATAAAACTAAATATGATGAATTAATCAGCTATCTTAGTTTGTTAGAAGATCAAATTTTTTGGGAAAGTCGAAAAGAATATATCCAAATATTAGATTTGTTTGTTAGTAAAAAGATTACTCTTGACCAATTTTTCGAGCAATTTTGTGGCCTTCGAGGTTCAAATCTGAAGTCAGCCAGAATGTGGAAAAAAAAATCAGAAGAGGAAGCTTTTGTTGTTTTTACTAAATCAAATGAAATAGATATTCAGTTCACTCCTAAATCTTGTGGATTTACAGAGATAATTTCTTATCTCCATTCACTAGTCGATGCATGTGATCCTGATGTAACTTTAGAGATGAATTTAAAACAGCCAGAATTACTTTGGTACGGAATAAGCGAAGAATATTTGAGATTAAGAATCGAAAAATATTTTCTTCCACAACTGAAAAAATATTGTAAGAAATCTTAAATTTCTTACAATACCTCTTTGCTTAATTTTTTAAGCAAAATTATTTTAGAATTCTCTAAGCTCTCCAAATTAGCCTCATTTTCCACTTAATTTTCATTAAAGTATAATCTTATAATCTATAATCTCAAGCTTTTCTTCCTCCGTCAAATTAATACAATATGAATATGCAACGGTTAACCCCATATTTTTAATTTTTTTTAATGATTAAAGTTTAATACATTTAATACGATACTATAGTCTAAAATTTTTGTTAATTTTTAAAAATTACACTTTTAAAATTTTCTCCATCTCACCTAAAAAAGTAGTCCAAAGGTTGGACTGTTTTTTTAGGTGACTAAAATTACAGAGACCATTAAAATAATAGGTAGTTGCTGGTTAAAGGCGTAATTCTTATATATAAACGAAGAATTTAAATTTAAATTTATTGTACTCTACGCCCATAAGAATCTAAAACACACTAACAACAAAAATACCAATCAGAAAAACAGAAAATAAAATCAAATAGAAATCTTTTCATAGATAACAAATCCTTCTGAAATATTAGAAATGTTCAACTCATCTATATCAAGAAAAGATCCATTGGAAATAATTTTATAATCTGATTCTATCAAATCATACTCTTGTAATATTTGAACTATTTATTTTTTATAAATATTTCTTTTGATTCATTAATTGCTTCTTTCAATAAGGTTTCTGCTTCTTCTGTAAATTGATTTGTTGTACCAACAGTTTCTAAATAAGCCTTTTTCGAAGTTGCTAAAAATGATAATAAACTAGTGCAATATTTTTTAACATCACCTACACTTAAATCATCTAAATAGCCATTTATCCCCATGTAAATTAAAGCAACTTGTTCTGATACTGATAAAGGAGAATTTTGAGGTTGTTTTAATACTTCACGTAATCTTGTACCTCGCGCTAGTTGTTTTTGTGTCGCTTCATCTAAATCTGAAGCAAATTGAGAAAATGCTTCTAATTCAGCAAATTGAGCTAATTCTAACTTTAATTTTCCTGCAACTTTTTTCATTGCTTTAGTTTGTGCTGCTGATCCTACACGTGATACTGATATACCAACGTTAATAGCTGGTCGAATTCCCGAATTAAACAAATCATTTGATAAGAAAATTTGTCCATCAGTAATTGAAATAACGTTTGTTGGAATATATGCTGATACATCACTTGCTTGTGTTTCAATAATCGGAAGTGCTGTCATGCTTCCGCCCCCTAATGCATCACTAAGTTTTGCAGCTCTTTCTAATAGACGTGAATGTAAATAAAATACATCACCTGGATAAGCTTCACGTCCTGGAGGACGACGTAATAACAATGACATTTGACGATATGCCATGGCTTGCTTAGTTAAATCATCATAAATCACTAATGTAGATCGTCCGTTATACATGAAATACTCTGCCATTGCAGCACCTGCGTATGGAGCAATATATTGTAATGTTGCCGGATCATTTGCACTAGCACAAACGATAATTGTATATGTGATTGCATTTTTCTCTTCAAGCACATTAACAACTTGTGCAACTGTTGATGCTTTTTGTCCAACCCCAACATAAACACAAATTACATTTTCTGTTTTTTGGTTAATAATTGTATCTACTGCAATTGAAGTTTTTCCAGTTTGTCGATCACCGATAATTAATTCTCGTTGACCTCGTCCAATTGGAATCATTGCATCAATTGATGTAATTCCTGTTTGTAATGGTTCACAAACAGATTTTCGACTGATAATTCCAGGAGCCATCGCTTCTAATAATTGTGTATCAGAAGCTTTAATATCACCTTTTCCATCAATAGGTAAACCTAATGGATTGATAACACGTCCTAAAAATTCATCCCCAACCGGAATTTGAGCAATTTTACCTGTTGCTTTAACTGTTCCACCTTCGAGAATTTGACGACCAGTACCCATTAAAACAACTCCAACGTTGTCATTTTCTAAATTTAGAGCTATACCAATTGTTTTATCTTCAAATTCTAAAAGTTCACCACTCATTACTTGATCAAGCCCATAAACTCGAGCAATACCATCACCAACTTGTAAAACAGTACCAATATTATCTACTTTAACATCTTGATCATACTTTTCAATTTGTTCACGGATAATACTACTAATTTCGTCTGGACGAATATTTATCATTGTATTATTTTTAAGATAAAAGGTTAATAAAAGATTTTATTTATATTTCTAACACACTATCTAAATGTTTTGCTAATTTTTGTAGTTGATTCTTAACTGTAAAATCAATCACTTTTGAACTAGTTTTAATTAGAAAACCACCAATTAAACTCGAATCAACTCTAATTACTAATCGAATTTCTCTCGCCTGTGTTAATTGTTTAAGTTTTTTAATTAATGTATTTTTTTGTAAATTCGTAAATGGAAAAGCAGTATAAACCTCAATCATTTTAATAGAGGCTGTTTCATATATTAAGTCTAAATAAGTAGTAATAATTGATTGTAATAAATCAATTCGGTCTCGTTCTACTAAAACCATCAAAAATTTGAATGTTGATGCATTTATTTGTGATTTTAATAATTTTGTTAAAATTTCCTGTTTTTCTTCTGTAGTAATAACTGGATTATTTAAATATTCTATTAACTCAACCGTTTTACCGAGAAAGATATCTAAGTTTTGAAAATCTGCTGTAATTTGGTGCATAATATTATTTTCGACTGAAAAATCATATAAAGCACGTGCATAAGGAGCTGCAATTTTGGATGTTAATGGATTATTCATAACAAATCTCCTTCTAATTTATTAATAGTATCATTAATTAATGTAGTTGCACGATCTTTAGGACCAAATGTTTCTTGAGCTCGAATAACAGTGCGTTTTAATACAAGTAAAATTATTTGTTGTTTAATTTCTAAAAAAATTTGTCGTTCCTTTGAACGGAAAGTTGCTAAAGCGCGTTCAAAACGAACTTTTAAATCTTTTTTCGCTTGAAAAGCATCTGATTGAAGTAACACTTTTTTTGTTGCGATAGTTTCTTGTTTTATTTCACTAATAACAACATGAGCTTGATTTAATTGCTTTTGTGCTTCACTTAAACGTCTTTCGGCTTCATTTACTCTATCTTCGGCATCTTGAACACCTTTAACAATAACCGTTTTTCGTTCTTCTAATAAAGATCCTAAAAAATCGCGACCAGTATAAATTAAAATAACAAGTAAAGCAAGAATGTTAAGTATACCTGTTTCGAGAATATCTAGATTTAAACCAATGCCTTCTGTTTTGGCAAGTAATGTAAAAATTTGATCAAAATTTTCCATGTTTAAGATTGTTTATATAAACTGTTCACTTATAAAAAGGAAAATTACATTTAACAAAAAATTTAGATTGATAATCTAGTTTCAATATCAATACATAAAGATTGAACAATTTCATCTAAACTATTAAGTGCTGTATTCTTTTTATCAAGCAGATCTTTCGTAATAATATCTAATAAATTATCAATGTATTTTTGAGAAATGTTTAACTCAATTTCCAAAATTTCTTTATGAATTTTTTGTGAATTTGTAATTTCCAATTGTGCTTCTTTACGGACGCTATTTAATTCTTGTTCATAGTCAGCTGTTAATTTATTAGCTTCTGCTAATACATCTGAAGCTTTACTAAGATTCGTTAAAATATATTCTTTACGTTCTTCAATAATGGTTAATAATGGACTATATAAAATGATATTTAAAATAACCATTAATAATATAAATTGAATAGCAACTAATGGTAAGGTTGCATTGATATCAAAAAGTCCACCCGGACCGCTAATTTCTGAACTTGAAATTAATAGTGAAAAATTAATCATATAAAATCTATATCTTATATTGTAAAAGTAAAATTTTTTTAGATTAAACGAGATGTTTTAAATAATAATATTGTCATAAAAATAATTAAATTCATCTATAATAAAGAGTTCAAAGAATAAATGATTGATAACTCTAAAAAGTTTTAACTTTATCACCATAATCTTAATCCATTTATTTTTCTATATATATAATCGAAAAGTAGTTAAAATTTGGTTTTATTCTTTCTATGACTTACTAGAATTAAAAATGTTCTTTAAAATCTAAAAAAATAATTATTAATAGAACTATATAGACAATAAAATAACTTGTCTATACAGTTTATTCTCTCTTGTTTAACCGTACTTTTTTTGTTTTTATCGATTATCTTTCAAATCTGTAAGCTTTCGGTCTATTATTTTTAAAATACAAAGTACAAAGTATAAAGTATTATATTAGAGAGAAAACAATCGGATTAACCATTGAATGGATTAGCAAATAATAATGCTAAGGCTACAACAAGACCATAAATTGTTAATGCTTCCATAAAAGCTAAACTTAATAATAAAGTACCTCGTATTTTATTTTCTGCTTCAGGTTGACGTGCAATACCTTCTACAGCTTGACCAGCTGCATTACCTTGTCCAATACCAGGTCCAATAGCAGCTAAACCAATCGCTAAACCAGCAGCGATAACAGAAGCAGCAGAAATGATAGAATCCATAATAAATCTTAATTAATAAATGTAAATATAATTTTAATGTTAATTTATTCAAGAGCTTCTGCTATATAAGCAGCAGCTAAAGTTGAAAAAATTAAAGCTTGTACTGATCCCGCAAAAATACCTAATAACATAATTGGTAATGGAATCACCAATGGAACTAATGATGTCAATACAGAAATTGTTAGTTCATCGGCTAAAACATTTCCAAATAATCGGAAACTTAATGATAAAGGTTTTGTAAAATCTTCTAAAATATTAATTGGTAAAAGAAGTGGAATTGGTTCGATATATCGTTTAAAATATCCTAAACCTTTTTTACTTAAACCAGCATAAAAATAGGCAAATGACGTTAATAAAGCTAGTGCTACTGTAGTATTAATATCATTTGTTGGAGCTGCAAATTCTCCTTCTGGTAATTCTATTAATTTCCATGGAATAACCGCACCTGCCCAATTAGATCCAAATATAAATAAGAATAATGTTCCAATAAAAGGAATCCATTCTTTATAAAAACTTTCACCTAATTGATCTCTAGCAATATCTGTAACAAAGTCGACAGCTGCTTCCATAAAGTTTTGAAAACTATGTGGAATCCGATCTGCATCTTTAGTTCCAAGGAATGAAAATAATAATAAAAGAACTATCACAAACCATATAACAACTAAAACTTGTCCATGTACTAGAAAACCACCAATATTCCAGTAAAAGTGTTTTCCAACTTCCGCCTCCGCTAATAAGATAAACGTATTTGAATAAAAAATTTCTGGGTACATAAAATCTAATTAATTTAGTAAATTACCCAATATTAAAAAATATACAGGAACAATACGGATTATAAGAAATTTTAAATCATTTTAGGGTTCTTTTTATTTAAACGCTCTATTTTTGATTCTTATTGATTTATTTTAACCATTCATATCCTTTATTTTCTAATTCTTTTGCTAATTCGGCTGAACCAGTTTTTATGATTTTTCCATCTTGCATTACGTGCACGTAAGTTGGATTAACATAATCTAATAACCTTTGATAATGGGTAATTAAAATAATTGATTTATTTTGGTCCATAAATTTATTAATACCTGTTGAAATGATTTTTAAGGCATCAATATCTAGTCCCGAATCGGTTTCATCCAAAATTGATAATTCAGAATCTAGCAATATCATCTGTAAAATTTCATTTCGTTTTTTTTCGCCACCTGAGAATCCTTCATTTACATTTCGACTTAAAAATAAAGGTGACATATTAACTAATTTTAATTTTTCATTAATAATGGTTAAAAATTCAATAGGATCAACTTCCGGTTTATTATAAAATTTTTGCTTTGAATTGTAAGCAAGACGTAAAAAATCTTCATTACTGACTCCCGGAATTTCAATTGGGTACTGAAATGCAAGAAAAATACCTAAATGTGATCGTTCTTCTGGTTCCACTTCTAAAATACTTGATCCTTTAAAGCATATATCGCCACTTAAAATTGAATATATAGGATGACCAGCAAGAACTTTTGAAAATGTACTTTTACCAGATCCATTTGGTCCCATTATTGCATGAATTTCACCTGCATTGATTTTTAAATTTAGATTTTTTAAAATTTTATTATCATTAACAGAAACCTTTAAATCTTTAATTTCTAAAAGAGGAGAATTTGAATTCATTAGCCAACACTTCCTTCCAATTTTAAGGTTAATAATCGATCTGCTTCGGCTGCAAATTCTAAAGGTAATTTTGTAAAAACTTCACGACAAAATCCACTAATCATTAATTCTATTGCTTTTTCTAACGAGATACCACGTTGCAAAAAATAAAAAATTTGCTCTTCACCAATCTTTGATGTTGAGGCTTCATGTTCAATTTTCGTAGTTGAATTTTGAACTGAAATAAATGGAAAAGTATTTGCATTTGATAAATTCCCAATTAATAAAGAGTCACACTGAGAATAATTTCGTGCGCCAAATGCTTTATTATTTATAGTAACTAATCCACGATAACTATTTTTTGATTTTCCTGCGGAAATTCCTTTTGATATTATCTGACTACGGGTATTTTTTCCAATATGAATCATTTTTGTTCCAGTATCCGCTTGTTGGTAATTATTAGTTAATGCAACTGAATAAAATTCTCCTTGTGAATTTTCGCCAATTAATAAACAACTCGGATATTTCCATGTAATAGCTGATCCTGTCTCAACTTGTGTCCAGGAAATTTTTGAATTGCTTCCAGCACATAAACCACGTTTTGTTACAAAATTATAAATTCCTCCAGTTCCAAATTCATTTCCTGAATACCAATTTTGAACAGTTGAATATTTTATATTTGCATTTTCTAATGCAATTAATTCTACAATAGCTGCATGAAGCTGATTGTTATCATATTGAGGAGCTGTACAGCCTTCTAGATAATTTACTTTACTGTTTTTTTCAGAAATAATTAAGGTTCTTTCAAATTGTCCGGATTTCTGATCATTTATTCGAAAATAAGTAGATAAATCCAATGGACATTTTACATTTTTAGGTATATAACAAAAGGATCCATCTGTAAAAACAGCGGAATTTAATGCTGAAAAATAATTATCTCCAATCGGAACAACTGAACCGATATATTTTTCAACAAGTTTGGGATAATCGTGAATAGCTTCTGAAATTGAAGAAAAAATTATACCAAATTCTTTTAGCTCTTCTTGAAATGTTGTTGCTATTGAAACACTATCAAAGACTGCATCAACAGCAACATTACTTAATCTTTTTTGTTCAGTTAATGAAATTCCTAATTTCTCAAATGTTTTAAGTAATTCTGGATCAACATCATCCAGACTTTTTAATTTTTTTTTTAACTTTGGAACAGAATAATAAACAATATCTTGATAATTAATTTGTGGAAATTTTAAATAAGCCCAAGTTGGCTCTTCCATTTCTTTCCATTTTTTATATGCTTTTAGTCGAAATTTTAATAAAAATTCTGATTCTTTTTTTTTTTGTGATATTAATTGAATAGTTCGTTTATTTAAACCTTTTTCGATAATTTCTTTTTCTATATTTGTAGAAAACCCATATTGATAAGGTTTATTTACCAGTTTGGTTATATTTTTATTCAATATTTTGTTTGATTGATTAACCATAAATTATTGATAAAATTAATATATTTAATGTAAATATAAAATTATTTTAAATTTATAAAATAATTCTTTAGGTTTAATTTC
>Ga0265306_10001372_pt1 | contig 11782 bp, 11 predicted proteins | sample Helome_3_FD_192493 | JGI IMG/M metagenome (GOLD analysis project Ga0265306, IMG submission 192493) | Marine sediment microbial communities from subtidal zone of North Sea - Hel_20160420 (Illumina Assembly) | ecosystem: Environmental > Aquatic > Marine > Subtidal zone > Sediment ...
CCCGCCGCCGGCGATACCCCAGGGTACGTACGATCGTCGTTCGGTCAGAAGCGTGTAGTGAGCCGGCGCGAGGAATTCGTACTCACGAACCAGACCATCACCGCCACTGCGCTCACCGTCACCTCCAGAACCGAAACGCAGGCCGTAGCGCAGCACGCGTACCGGAAACCGGCTCTCGAGCACCTCGACCGGCGTATTGCGGGTATTCGTCATGTGGGTCTGCAGACCGCTCAATCCGCCACCCGTGGAACCCGCACCCATGCCCCCACCGATGGTCTCGTAATAGTCCCAGGGCTCTGACGCGTCTGCACTGCCCATGGCCAGATTATTCATGCTGCCGTGGCTGGCCGCCGGCACTCGCCCGGGTATGGCCTGCGCCAGGGCGCCGAGGACCACATCAACGACCCGCGTGCTGGTCTCAACATTGCCTGCGGCCACCGCCGCCGGCTTGCGTGCGTTGAGCAGACAGCCCTCGGGAGCATGCAGCCGGATCGGTCGGAAAGCGCCGGCACAGGCCGGTGTCTGTGGTGGCATCAGACAGCGGAAGACGTAATAGACGGCGGCCGCGGCCACCGCCAGTGGACAATTGACATTACCCTCTACCTGTTCGGCAGTGCCGCTGAAGTCCGCCAAAACCAACCGATGTTCAACAGTCAGGGTGACAGCTATCGGGATGTCCCGCTGGCCCTGACCGTCATCGTCGAGGTAATCGGTAAACCGATAAGTGCCATCGGGGATATCGACCAGTGCCTCGCTGGCGAGGCGTTCGGCATAGGTATTCAGTCCCTCGACGGCGTCAGCGAAACTCGTGACTCCGTAGCGGGCAATCAGTTCGCCGAGACGTGTAATCCCGGCCCGGTTGGCGGCCAGCTGAGCGGTGAAGTCGCCCTCGGATTCGGCACGGTTGCGTGTCGCATGCGTCACCCGCTGTAGAACTTCATTTATGAATTCGCCCGCACGCACCAGATGGACCGGCTCGATGACCAGGCCTTCCTGATCCAGCCGCGAGGAGATCGGCATGGATCCCGGCGAGGCAGCCCCGATATCGGCATGATGTGCGCGGTTGACGACGAAGGCCCGCAATCGGGCCTCGGCAAACACCGGGGCGACGACGGTGACATCAGGCAGATGAGTCCCGCCCAGGTAGGGGTCATTGAGTATCACCTGGTCGCCAGGGAGCCAGTCAATGCCTGAGACGATACCCTTCATGGCGAACGCCATGCTGCCAAGATGCACCGGTATGTGCGCAGCCTGCGCACAGAGCTCGCCGTCCGCATCAAACACGGCACAGGAAAAATCCAGACGGTCTCGAATGTTCGGTGAAAATGCGGCCTTGCGCAGAACCAGCCCCATCTCCTCGCACACAGCGTCCAGACGACTGGCAAAAATGTTGAGTGATGCAGGTGTCATAAAATCAGTTTCCGGCGTGGTTCACCCGGTGCAGCTCAGGCGCGGAAGATAGTTGTCGGCCAGACCCCGCAAAAAGCGTATTCGTCGTCTTTTGTCGCTGCTGCGGATCCAACTCACTGAAATTTCCGCCCAGAACTGACCCGGATAGGGCAGATTATGAGCTTTTTTCACTTCCCCGGTGTCAGCACGGTTGAAACGATCATCATGCAGTCCCTAGAATTCGTGATACCCAAGCGCGGAACCCCGTTCCGCAAAGAATGACCACCAAGGAGTTTTGAGATGGCACACGAACTACCCGCCCTGCCCTACCCAATGAACGCCCTGGAGCCGGTGATCTCGCAGGAGACCCTGGAGTTCCATTACGGCAAGCACCACAACACCTATGTGACCAACCTTAACAATCTGGTGCCTGGTACCGAGTTCGAGAACATGTCGCTGGAAGACATCATCATGAAGTCGTCCGGCGGCGTGTTCAACAATGCCGCCCAGGTGTGGAATCACACCTTCTACTGGAACTGCCTGAGCCCGAGCGGCGGCGGCAAGCCCAGCGGCGCCCTTGCAGACGCGATCAATGCTGCTTTCGGATCCTTTGATGCCTTCAAGGAGGCGTTCAGCAAATCCGCCGCCACCAATTTCGGTTCCGGTTGGACCTGGCTGGTCAAAAGCGCCGACGGCGGTGTCGAGATCGTCAATACCTCAAACGCCGGCACCCCGATGACCGATGGCAAGACCGCACTGCTGACCGTGGATGTATGGGAGCACGCCTATTACGTCGACTACCGCAATGCGCGTCCCAAATACCTCGAAGAGATATGGAAACTGATCAACTGGGACTTCGTCGCCGCCAATTTTGCCGGCTGAGCGAGTCCATTGCCGCGACTCAACATGTTGTTGAGTCGCACGACAGCGTGCAGAAAAATACGGGGCACCTCCGGACAACCTTGCTTTGAAATCCGCCAGGGGCCCCAAAGGGAGGTCCATCACCCGGACCTATGAGGCCGGGTGGCGCTTTCGCTGAAAGCGACCTCCCTCTAGACGGCACACCTCAAACCCGCTACCCAGCGAATTCGGCGAGCTCGATACTTCATCGCGCAACCCGCTCACCGCCGAGACCTGCGGTCTCAACCGGGAATCTCATCTGCGCAGCACCTGCCATAATGTGACTAATGCTTGCTGACAGTGGTCTATCGAGAAAACCATCCGTCTTGCATCGCCCGCCAAGGCTTTGGCGGATCGGAGGCGGGGAACGCGTGCGCAACAAAGGGAGCAAATGACACGCGGGACCCTGCATTAATACCCTGATTCCCAACAAGACCGCCAGAGCCTGTTTCGAACAGGCCGAAGGCTGGCCCGCAGTGACCCTTCCCGCAAGTCGCAGCTAGCCAAACCGCACATGGAGAAACACCCATGAAGAGAAAAAAACTGTTGGAAGCCATTGGCGAGCTGCTCGACCAGAAAAAGAGCAAAAAGCTGAAACGTCTTGACGAACTCAAGACGCTACTGGCGAAACTTGCGGTAAAGAAAACCGAGTTGAAAGAAAGAATCTCGCTGGAGAAAAACAAGCGCGGGAAAAAGCGGCTCAACAAGGAACTCGAGGCGGCCGATGCTCAACATGCGAAAGGATTGAAGCACCTGCGACAACTCGAAAGATCGTGACGCTGGAACTGCGTTGCACCAAACGAACCGGATGGTGGAGCAGCGCGCAAGACTGATGAAATTTACCTGGCGTTTTGTGACACACGATTGAGTTGGAGGATATATGGCTGAAAGCCTGTATACCAAAACAACCGAGATACTCATTCGCGTCGCAATTCTCAGGGCGAATTTCAAAATTGATCGCGAGAGTGCGGAGATCGTTGCATCTATCGCGAAACTGATTCGGCTCAAGTTGAAGTCCAATGGTCCGGACTATCACGAAATTGCCCAATTGGCCGCCGACCTCAATGAAGCGATCAAAGAGGCGAAAACGTCTGCTAATGGAGGCATTTACTCTTGAAGGAATCCAGGTTTGAAAACGAGCTTTCATCTCTTGACAAACTCATACAGCAGGATCTGAAAAAAAAGGAAAGAAAACAGATTGTCGAACGCCTGCGAAAGTTAATCGATCGAGTCGACAAATATGCGGATCGCGGCAAAATTCCGAAGGAGGCGGCGCTGAGAATACGCATCGACTTGTTGTACCTGGTAAAGCAGGTAAAGAAAAAAGATCTTGGCAGTGAATCATCGAGGAAAAGGCTCCACGGCCTGGTAGAGCATGTTTTTTCCATCTATCGATCACGACCGGATTCGAAGAGAGGCGTAGGCCCCGAGGAAAAACTCATGACTATGCTGTTCCGGTCGTTCAAATGAGGCTTTTTGGTTTTTCACCGGTCGGAGGTCAAGAGACACCTGCATCGCAGCCGACCAGGCCGGCTCCGGCCGGGTTTTGCTGTATCCGCCCGCCACTTGTCAGCCGGCAAAACACTTGGTAGTGTTCCGCCTTTGCTGCACTTAAAGCATGCAACGGCGGAGGCGGTCCCCGTAAATCGAGGACTGCCTTTTGTTTTTTTGGAAGAAGCGCGGATCTCGACACCGGACGATTTAGAACGATATTCGCGCCTTTTCCCCGAAGGCGAGCCCGAATCCGGATGAAACATTCCCTGATGAGCACCTACAACCGTCTGCCAGTCACCTTCGCACGAGGTGAAGGTGCACTGCTGTGGGATACGCAGGGCAAAGAGTACCTCGATGCGCTGAGCGGTATCGCTGTGTGCAATCTCGGGCATGCGCATCCGGCCGTCACCCAGGCCTTGTGCGAACAGGCCGGCAAACTGGTCCACACCTCCAACCTGTACGGCATCTCGAGCCAGGAAGCCCTGGGTGACGCACTGACGGAACTTGCAGGCATGGACAGGGTTTTCTTCGGCAATTCAGGCGCCGAGGCCAACGAGGCCGCCATCAAGCTGGCACGCCTGTACGGCAGTCACAAGGGCATCAAATCTCCCGCAGTCGTGGTGATGGACAACAGCTTCCACGGCCGCACCCTGGCCACCCTGAGCGCCACCGGCAGTCGCAAGGTCCAGGCCGGTTTCGAGCCCCTGGTACAGGGTTTCGTGCGGGTCCCCTTTGGTGACCTGGAGGCTCTGCGCGCGGTTGCCGTACATCAGCCGGACGTCGTCGCTGTCATGGTCGAGCCGATTCAGGGCGAAGGCGGGATCAACGTTCCGCGGGCCGAATACCTGCCCGGCGTGCGGCAACTGTGCGACAGCAAGGGCTGGCTGATGATTCTGGACGAGATCCAGACCGGCATGGCCCGCACCGGCAGGCCGTTCGCCTACCAGCATCATAAGCTCAAGCCCGATGTGTTGACCGTGGCAAAGGCCTTGGGGAACGGAGTTCCTATTGGGGCCTGCCTCGCGCACGGTGAAGCAGCTGAGCTGTTCGGCCCCGGTAACCACGGATCCACCTTCGGCGGCAATCCGCTGGCATGCGCCGCCGCCCTCACCGTGTGCAAGGTCATCAGCGAACAGCGCCTTTGGGATGCCGCGGAGGCCATCGGCAATCGGATCCAGACCGGCTTGCGCACGTCCATGGCGGACGTTGACGGTTTCGTCGAGGTGCGTGGCCAGGGCCTGATGATCGGTATACAGCTCGATCGGCCCTGTGCCGAACTGGTAGCTGCCGCACTGGCGCAGGGCCTGCTGATCAATGTCACCGCCGAGACCGTCGTTCGACTGTTGCCGCCGCTGATTACCAGCGAACAGCAGGCCGACCAGATCGTCTCCAAACTCAGCTCTTTGGTACGCGACTTTCTCGCCAACCATTGATCCCCGCGTAATCGCGAGGTCATCATCATGAATAGGTCCAAGCAAGCCCGCCATTTCCTTACCCTGACGGATCTCAGCCCAACGGAGCTGCGCACCCTGGTCGCACGTGCCAGCGAACTCAAGCAGATCCAGGCGTCCGGCGAGCGTCATACCCCGCTGGCGGGCAAGATCCTGGCGATGATCTTCGAGAAGAGCTCGACACGTACCCGGGTTTCATTCGAGGCCGGCATGGCGCAGCTGGGCGGTGCGGCCATGTTTTTGTCACCGCGCGACACCCAGCTCGGTCGCGGAGAGCCGATCGAAGACACCGCAAGGGTACTGTCGCGCATGGTCGACTGCGTCATGATCCGCACCTTCGATCATGCCGATATCGAGACCTTTGCCGAGCATTCGCGGGTACCCGTGATCAACGGCCTGACCGACCTGTGTCATCCCTGTCAGCTGCTTGCCGACATGCAGACCTACGCAGAGCACCGCGGCGACATCACCGGCAAGACCGTTGCATGGGTGGGTGACGGCAACAACATGTGTCATTCGTATATCGGTGCAGCGCGTCAGTTCGACTTCCAGCTCAGGATGGCCTGCCCCGAAGGCTACGACCCGGATCCTCAGATCCTCGAGGCCGGTGGTGCACGCTGCGAGATCACGCGTGACCCGCAGCAGGCCGTCGAGGGCGCCGACCTCGTGGTGACAGATACCTGGATCAGCATGGGCCAGGAAGAGGAAAAAGCACACCGAGAGCGGGCCTTCGCCGGTTACATGGTAGACCGCGCGATGATGCAGCGTGCCGATGCCGACGCGTTATTCCTGCATTGCCTGCCTGCCTATCGGGGTAAGGAAGTGGCTGCCGAGATCATCGATGCACCGGACAGCGTGGTCTGGGATGAAGCCGGAAATCGCCTGCATGCGCAAAAGGCGCTGCTCGAGTTTCTGCTTAGCTGATAAGCTCTCGGCTTCCCGCCTGCCGCTGCCGCGAATCCAACGATGCCTCTACTCACGGTTGAAAACATCAGTGCCGGGTACGGCCGGGAAACTGTGGTGGACGCGCTTTCTTTCCGTATCAACCGCGGTGAGATCGTCAGCCTGCTGGGCCCGAGTGGCTGTGGCAAAACCACGGCCCTGCGTGCGATCGCCGGTTTCGAGCCGATCAGCGATGGCCAGATCCTCATTGCGGGTAATCTCGCCTCAGCGCCCGGGGTGACGGTGCCCCCGGAGCAGCGCTCGATCGGCATGGTGTTCCAGGACTACGCCCTGTTTCCACATCTGACCATTTCGGAGAACATCGCTTTTGGGCTGAAAAAGATGCCGGCGGTCGACCGCAAGGTCCAGGTCGAGCACCTGCTCGACGCAACCGGGTTGCGCAAAATGGCTGGACGCTACCCGCATGAACTCTCTGGCGGCCAGCAGCAAAGGGTGGCGCTGGCGCGCGCGCTGGCGCCGCGACCCACCCTGCTGTTGATGGACGAGCCGTTTTCGAATCTGGATATCGAGCTGCGAGAACGGCTGAGCACCGAGGTTCGCGACCTGCTCAAGGCCGAGGGGATCAGTGGCATCCTGGTGACCCACGACCAGCACGAGGCGTTCGCCGTGTCTGACAAGGTCGGAGTGATGCGCGATGGCCGGATCCTACAGTGGGACACCCCTTACAATCTCTATCATGAGCCGAATCACCGCTTTGTCGCCGATTTTATCGGCCAGGGCCGATTCATTCAGGGTATTGTGCGCACCCCGGAGACCTTCGAGACCGAGCTTGGCCTGCTGCGCGGAAACCGCGCCTGCACCCAGGCCATGGGCGACAGGGTGGAGATACTGATCCGGCCCGACGATCTCGTACCGGATGAGGGCGGCGAGATCGAGGCGGAGGTCAAAGACAAGGCGTTCAAGGGGGCTGAAATCCTCTACACACTGGAATTGCCCACCGGAACCCGCCTACTATCCCTATTTCCCAGTCACCATGATCACCATTTGGGTGATACGGTTCGCGTCCGGATGGACGCAGAACATTTAATCTGCTTCCCGGGCAGAGACTGACCCCAAAAACCTGCGGTATGGAATCGATTCAGTGAAGATAATTACCACACTCCTTCTCATCCTTTGCTCCACAACCGTGTTCGCAAAGACGGCCTACGTCACCGACGAGCTCAAGATCACCCTGCGCACTGGCGAGAGTGCCACCCACCGCATTGCGCGCATGCTGCCGACAGGCGAACGCCTGACCGTGCTGTCGACCAACCCGGCAACGGGTTACAGCAAGGTCCGCACCGCGGGCGGCAGCGAGGGGTTCGTCCTCTCCCGCCAGCTGGTCGACCAACCGGTGGCGCGCGATCGCCTGGCTGCCGCCGAGGCCGAGGTCAAAATGCTCAAGGCGGCACCGGGCGAACTGAGCAGCCGTCTGGCCAAGCTCGCCGAACAGCACAAGGCCCTGCTCAAGGAACATGAGGCACTGAAGGAAGCCAAAACGCTGGTCGATCAAAAGTTTGCGGCACTGCAGCGCACCTCCAGCAATGCGGTGCGCATTGCCAACGAGCGCAACGAGTTGCGCAAGCAGGTCTCCTCGATGACCCGCGAGGTTGAGGATGTCAAACAGCAGAATCGTGAACTCGAGAACAAGACCGCCCAGAACTGGTTCCTCATCGGTGGCGGCGTGGTCGTCGGTGGCATCATCCTTGGGCTGATACTGCCTCATCTGCGGGTCAGGCGCCGTAAGAGCTCCTGGGGCTCTTTGTAAGACCTGTCCAATCGGTCACACAAAGCCCGGATGAAAAAATCTCCGGGCTTTGTCGTTCGGGCAGAATAAAACGCAAAGCAAACATAAGCCACGAGAGTCGCTGCCAATGTCTGCGGATCAAACCGAATTTTCCAGCCGCGCCGAGTATCTCGATGCGCTCGAAGACATTGCAAGCAATCCGGATACTGAAGATACCCTCGGCGATATCGTCGCACGTCGCCTGGACCGGCGGGCGGCGCTCGGAAAGTTGCTCGGCATCGGCGCCCTGGGTGCCCTGGGCACATCTCCTCTGTCGGGTTTTGCCGGTCTGCGCGCGGAAGACAAGACGACGGACAGCGGTTCGGAGGACGAGGTATACCGGTTCGGAGAGATCTCTCACGGTGTCGACCGGAACCATCATGTAGCACCCGGCTACAGCGCAGACATACTGATCCGCTGGGGTGACGGGGTGGTTCCTGGTGCCCCCGATTTCGATCCCTACCGACAATCCGCCGGCGCACAACTGCAGCAGTTCGGGTACAACAATGACTTTGTCGGTTACATCCCGCTGCCTCACGGTTCCAACAACCCGGCGCACGGCCTGTTGTGCATCAATCACGAGTACACCGATGCAGAGATGATGTTCCCGGCATCCGATGAAAAAGGGAGGCCGGGCCGCCAGGCAGCCGTAGACATTGAGATGGCGTGCAATGGCGGCAGCGTGATCGAGATCAAGAAGACATCCGGCAAATGGCACCATGTGGAGGGTAGCCGCTATGCCCGCCGCATCACCGCGCTGAACACAGAGATGCGCATCTCTGGGCCGGCGTTGGGCCACAAGCGCATGAAGACCAAGGCGGACCCCTGCGGACGCCGGGTGATCGGCACCATCAACAACTGCGCCGGCGGCATCACGCCTTGGGGCACCTATCTTATGGCGGAGGAAAACTTCAACAAATATTTCATCGGCAGCCTGCGTGGACACCCGGAGAAAACCAACTTCACCCGCTACGGCATTCCGGGCCATGGCTTTGCCTGGGGACGTTATCACGATCGATTCGACATCAGTCGCGAACCGCTCGAGGCGAATCGTTTCGGTTGGATCGTCGAGGTCGATCCGTTTAGGCCTGATTCCAAGCCGGTTAAACGTACTGCACTGGGTCGATTTAAACATGAGGGCGCAGCCACCGTCGTCAACGGGGATGGGCGTCTGGTGGTGTATTCGGGCGACGATCAGCGCTTCGAGTTTCTATACAAGTTTGTCTCCCGCGACAAAGTGAACATGAACGACCGTGACGCCAACCGCAATCTGCTCGATCATGGCATATTGTACGCAGCCCGTTTTGCCGACGACGGCAATCTCCACTGGCTGCCGCTGGTGCATGGGCTGCACGCGCTGGACAAGGCAAACGGTTTCCACGATCAAGGCGATGTGATGATCGAGGCGCGCCGCGCTGCCTCGGTGCTCGGCGCTACACCCTTGGACCGACCCGAAGATGTCGAGCCGAATCCGGTCAACGGAAGAGTCTACGTGATGCTTACCAACAACGCCGAACGCCGGTCGGAGAATACCGACGCGGTCAATCCACGCGCCAACAACCTCTGGGGACAGGTGATCGAACTGATTACACCCGACAAGGATCACGCTGCCGACACGGCGCGCTGGGAACTACTGATAAGGGCAGGCGACCCGGCAAGGCCAGAAGTATTGGCCGCATGGAACCCGGCAACCAGTAAAAACGGTTGGTTCGCCTGCCCCGACAACTGTGCGATCGACCCCGACGGACGGCTCTGGATCTGCACCGATCAAGGCAGAAGATGGCAGCAACGCAGCGGCACGGCCGACGGTATCTGGGCATTACAGACTGAAGGCATGGGCCGCGGTACCGGCCGGATGTTTTTCCGCGTACCGGTCGGTGCGGAAATGGCCGGGCCCTGCTTTACCCCGGACGGGAAGACGCTGTTTCTTTCGGTGCAGCATCCGGGCACGGCGGGTACCCGTGATTTTCCCGGTTTCGAGCGCAGCTCAACCTTCGACGATCCGGCAACGCGCTGGCCCGACTTCGATCCCGACATGCCGCCGCGTCCCTCGGTGGTCATAATCACCAGGGATGATGGCGGCAAGATCGGCGGCTAGGGGACACGGGCTGAGATCATGCAGCACCGTGTCCGTTCGCATCAATGGAAGGAATCTGTGAACAGGTTGCTCGCCCAGTCGAACATCTCCTGGTAGTTCTACCGGCTCCATTCCTCCGCCTCGCCGACGTGCACACCCTTCATCTGGCCAGTGGAACTGTCATAGGCGTAGTTGGCTGTGAACCAGGATGCCTCATCATAGCCAAGCAAAGCAGATCTCGGCAGGAAACCTCAGCCGAGGCCCCGGCTGAGGCACGCAGGATGACTACCGAAATAAGGTTTACGACAGGTTCAGACCCCTGTGTAATGCGTCATGCGTTCCACCTGCTGGCTGGTCATATCCAGACGCTGTTCCAGCATCAGGTCACGGATGGAAATTGCGGGGATTTTCCAAGGCCGTGGCTGATGACTAGCCTTGACGCGCCCGTTGGACCAGTCGTAGACACGGGCCACATGGTCACGTCTGGCAGGGCCACACAATACGCACTTTGGCTGCGGCAGGGCCTGCGCTGCAAGTCCGTCGGTCGGGGTGCCCGGTCCGACGGTGGCCGTGAACAGGCCGATATAAAAAGCACCGATGATTGAATTTGCCATGTTTGCATCCTCCACTTTCGGGGCGCTGTCTGTCGGCAACGTCTCGTTCGGTATTACATCCTGATTGAAAGCTGTCTGACTAAAACATAGTCAGCCGAATGCACGCCGTGCCTCTTCTTCAGCCAACACGTGACGCCGCGCGCTCGTGATCTGTGGGGGTAATCACAATGCCTCTTCAATATAGGGTTTTAAGTCATTTTCCGGATGACTGGGCGGCAGTGGAAATCTTGCGGATTGCGAAAAAAGGCGATGCCCGACTTTCGCGGACACCCAGCACAGAATTCTGATTCGTCGGCCGTCGTCCCTTCGGGAGACGCCTTTCCAAACAACCACCGCAGACAAACTGCGCTCATATCACTGCGATGCGGATTCCAAGTATTCGGTTGCTTCAGGAGAAAAGGTCGGCGGTCGAATAGCGGGTTGATATGTCGCTGCAGGGTGACGGAATCAGCCGCCAATCTGAGTCAGATCACGCACCGCGCCGCGCGCAGCCGACGTCGTCAGGGCGGCATAGGCACGCAGCGCCTGCGACACGACGCGCTGGCGGTCAACGGGTTTCCACGCACTATCTCCCCGCGCCTTCATGGCAAGCCGACGCTCGGTAAGCAGGTCATCGCTGACCGCTAACCGGATCGAACGCTGCGGAATATCGATCTCGATAAGATCACCCTCCTCCACCAGGCCGATAGTGCCACCCTCTGCCGCCTCGGGTGAGCAATGCCCGATCGAAAGTCCCGAGGTACCTCCGGAGAAACGCCCATCGGTGATCAGGGCACAGGCCTTGCCCAGTCCCTTTGATTTCAGGTAGCTGGTCGGGTAGAGCATCTCCTGCATACCCGGCCCGCCTTTCGGACCTTCGTAACGGATCAGTACGACATCACCTTCTTTTACCCGGTCGGCAAGGATCGCCTCAACGGCGGCATCCTGGCTCTCGAAGATCCGGGCCGGACCGGAGAACACCAGGATAGACTCGTCCACCCCTGCGGTCTTGACGATACACCCATGCTCGGCAAGATTGCCGTAGAGTACGGCCAGGCCGCCGTCTTTCGAATAGGCGTGCCCGATATCACGTATACAGCCCTCGCTCCGGTCGAGATCCAGCTCCGGCCACTGACTGTCCTGACTGAAT
>Ga0265306_10001375_pt1 | contig 11770 bp, 9 predicted proteins | sample Helome_3_FD_192493 | JGI IMG/M metagenome (GOLD analysis project Ga0265306, IMG submission 192493) | Marine sediment microbial communities from subtidal zone of North Sea - Hel_20160420 (Illumina Assembly) | ecosystem: Environmental > Aquatic > Marine > Subtidal zone > Sediment ...
ATCGCCCTTGTAACGGATGGGTTGATCAGCGATAACCGAAAAGTCATCAAAGCTGGCCTTGACCCGTAGGTTGTCGAGAAACTCAACGTTTATTTCCATGAACCAAATCCAATATTTGGTGGCGGTATGACCCAGTCACCCACACCCGTGAGACGATGACGCATATTGTTTCACACCACTCGTCGCTCAGGTGCAAAAAGTTTGATGCACAGGTCAATTTACGGGGTTGAGACAGGCGACTCACTGAGAGAAGAAAGTCCTGGGCTACGCATGTGAGGGACCGGTGCGCAGCTTGGCGAATCGTCAATTCAAAAATTGAATTCGATACACTCCCCCCAATTTGTGGCGAATCCGCCCTACTGCTTTTGTGCGCGCCCATCCGTAACGGTGATACCGATCGCGGCCACCACCACACAGCCGATAGCCACCATACCCTGCACACCGATACGTTCTCCCAGCAACAGGGCCCCTAAAAAAGCAGCGACAGCGGGTTCTGCGCTCACGACAACACCGTAAGCCCGGTTGGAGAGTCGTTTCAGCGCCTCAAACTCGCACGTGAAGGGCACGGTCGTCGACAGCAAGGCAACGCCTAGCCCCGCCAGCAGCAGCATTGGATTGCTGATTAAATCGGGTACCACCGGAATGGCAAATGGAATCATCGATAGCGCCGCGATGGACATGCCGATGGCGAGCCCATCACGGCCGGACACCCGCAAGCTGACTCGACGCGAGAGAAAAATAAAACCGGCCCAGCCAGCGCCAGCCATCAGGGCGCATAAAATTCCGAGGGTATCCAGATCAACGCCCGTCAATGGCGTCAGCAGTAGAATCCCAAGCGCGGCAAGCCCCACGCAGGCGAAGTGACCGGGCCGGTGAGACGCCAGCGCGGCAACACCCAGCGGCCCGACAAACTCGATCGCCACCGCCGCCCCCAGTGGAATCAGGGAGATAGCCTTGTAGAAGAAAAAGTTCATCGCGGCAATGCACAGGCCGTAGGCAAGGAGAAGTCCCCAGTCACGTACAAACAGGGAAGCAAATCTTCGAACTCTGCCGCGCGCGGCCAACCCCAGCAAAAGCGCAGAAATGATGATGCGGATGGCTACGGTGCCTTCGGCCCCCAGTATCGGGAAAAGATGCGTCGCAAGTGCCGCTCCCAATTGAATCGAAACGATTGCCAGCAGTAGCAGGCCGGTCGGTGGGATCGCACCCATCAGTCTCGATTGCCCATCGCTCTCAGGGCGCTCGTCTGCTGACAGCTCCTCTTGCTTGATTTGTGCGTCTTCAGGCATCGTGATGATTGACAGGATTCTTGATAAATTCGGGGGCAGTATACCTATTTAATAAAAGTGGACGGAGGGATTAAAAAATATTCCCTCCGTCCACTTTTATACTGTTCGTTTGCTGCTATCTCAATGACCGCAATGTGCCGAAAGCGAGAGAGCCGCCGCAAATTTAAATGTCTGCTGTTAAGAGCTGACGTTTAATTTTGCCAAGACAACTGCCGGTAAGTGCCCAATAGGGAAAGTGGGGAACTGTGATACACGAGATTATTTTACGGTCCGAATAGAGAATACTATGGAAACTGTTGTCTCATTACCTTTCTTTCAATAGTACGTTTGACCTTTTCGCCAATTATTACTAAATTCGAAGCCCTGGCATCCAAGCTAAACCTGTAAGCTTCTGGCTTATTGGGCTCTGGGGTTACCCCAGGGTTGAACATTACATGCTTTTCGCAGCAGAAACCTGATTGCACTTCGTGCAAAGCAGTTTATGCATTCGTTGGGTTGGATGCCTCTTAATTTTTCAATACGAGTTTTTTAGGATGCATATTTGAATTCATGAATGAGCGCTCATATTTCTGCCATCATTTAGCAGAATGGTTGTTTGATAGTGAATGGCATTTTACAACGCTATTGGCTGCCGCTATCAATTCTGTTGAAGTTTTACCCGACGACGCGGATTCGGTTATAAATCAGCTGCTGTTGACTTACTCTGACAAACCCGAGAAACAATCGATTAACCTTTTTTTAAGCGGCAATACTATTGTTCGTGGCTGGTTTAGCATCGGGATGCCTAAACCAAAAGTCATTCGTTTTAACTTGGGTTTTGCCGAAGAGTCAATACTAGCCAATAATTGCCTGCCTTTATTACAAAGCGCAAATGATATCGCCCAATGGCTTGATATCACCCTCAAGGAGCTGGATTGGATGGCAGACTTATGGCGTCATGATGAAAGCACGTCTATGCATTTAAGACATTATCACTATAGCCTCGCTCCCAAACGGGACGGTAGCCATCGGCTAATCGAATCACCTAAAACACTTCTTAAACGGGCGCAACGAAAAATCAGCGATGATATTGTTTTCCATATGCCGGTAGATGATGGCGCCCACGGGTTTCGGAAAGGCAGAAACTGTCAGTCTCACGCGACCTTACATACCGGGAAAAAATACTTAATACGCTTTGACCTTTCAAATTGTTTTCAAAGTATTCAATGGCCGCAGATATTTAGTTTGTTTCGAGCGTTGGGGTATTCAGCAACAGTCTCCAAATATTTAACCGGCATTTGTTCACATCGATGTTATACCACCGAAGAAATATTTAAACGGATTGGGGTTAGTGACCGGGAGAAGCTAAAGCAGCGTCATCTACCACAGGGCGCGCCTAGTTCTCCATCGTTATCAAACGCAGTTCTGATCGAACTGGACAAACGGTTCTCAGGTTTAGCAAAAAGCCTGAATTTGTCTTATTCGCGCTATGCCGATGACTTTGTGTTTTCGGGGAATAATCGGCGGAACTGGCGGACCTTTAGCGCTCTTGTTGGATCTATTTGCCTGGAGCAAGGATTCGTGCTGAATTACAGAAAGACTCGATTCACCCAATCCAATCAAAGACAAAAAATTACAGGCATTGTGGTGAACGAAAAAGTGAATATCGATCGGCGCTACTATGATCAGTTAAAAGCCATTCTTACCAACTGCATTCGCTATGGGATTCATAGCCAAAATCGTTCCGGGCACGCAAATTTCGAGCAGCATCTACAGGGTCGAATTGCTCATGTGAAATCATTGAATAGAAATAAGGGTGATAAATTGGGGTTGTTATTTGACAAGATAAACTAGTGAAAGCATAGAAGGCATATATCCAATCTATCAGCGACAATTAGCTCTCATAGCGGCCGAACTGGCTGGTGTGGTCAGGACTTAGGGAGGAGGCATTACCGACTTTACGTTCAGGCAATTGGTGAAAGTCCGCAGCCGATAGAAGAAGTTAATCCATAAATTTAGAACGGCAGCTCACGGGAAAGATGCCATTCATTTTCGGTCTAGCAACTACCGCATTGTGCTGTGATCTCAACCGGTCGACGCAACACATGCGTTAAATCTCTCTGCCGGTGTTTCGTACTCTAAAGTTTTGCGGGGTCGTTCATTGAGTTGACGAGCAATGGCATTGAGCTTTGCCTGAGAGTGTAACGATAAATCAGTTCCCTTGGGAAGATACTGTCTCAACAATCGATTGGTATTCTCATTTGAACCTCGTTGCCAGGGGCTACTGGGATCACAAAAGTAAATGTCAACGTTGGTTTTCAACGTGAAGCGTTGATGATCTGCGAGTTCCTTGCCTCTATCCCAGGTCAGTGATTTGTATAGCTCAACAGGTAGTTTCTTCGATTGCTTTATCAGTGCTGACACGACACTTTCAGTGTCTTTATTCTTTACCTTGGCCAGCATGACATAACGCGTATGACGTTCTACCAGGGTCGCGATGTAACTGTTTTTCGAGCCGCCAATGAGATCGCCTTCCCAGTGGCCTGGGACAGCCCGATCCTCTACCGAGGCCGGTCGTTCACTGATAGATATCGCATTCGTAATTTGGCCAAGTCCATTTCTTTTCAGGCTTGAGTGCTTCGATCGACGCATTACGCGCTGGGTTCTAAGGTATTGAAGTAACTCCTTTTTCAGCACGCCTCGAGCTTGAATAAATAGACTTCGATAGATTGTCTCGTGTGACACGTAATTATTCTCGTCTCCAGGATGTGCTCTCTTAAGCCAACCCGCGATCTGCTGCGGGGACCAATTTAATCTGAGCTTTACTGCCACGGTTCGGCTTAATGGCCGATTACAGGCTAGCTTACAGCGTTTGGGACGCCGCGCTCTATCCCACGCAGATTGATCGGCTTGTATCGCTCTATAACGAGCATAACCACCATTACGATTAATTTCTCGGCTAATGGTTGAAGGAGAGCGATTTAGCTGCAAGGCTATTGCTCGCACAGATTGATCGGTTGCTAAGCTTCTAGAAATCTCCTCCCGCTCTGACAGTGTCAGCACGATACTTGAACGTATTCGCTTTGGAGGACGTATGCCACCTGTCCTGGATATTATGCCAGCAATGGAGCCGTGTCCTCTCTCAAACAACCGAGCAATTGAATGTAAAGAATCGCCCTTTTTGCCAACGATCCCACATCACGGCCTTTTGTTCTTCAGAGTAATAAATCCGAGTTCTGTATTTCATTTTCAACACCTCATTCTTTGAACTTAGAATAAAGTGTTGCGACGATCAGTTGAACTCACAGCCCAAAGCGGTCGTTAACGCTCAAACTCACTGGGAAATTTAAGCTGCGTAACGCAGTGGAACGGCCTAAATTTTTCCATGTGAATTTTCTTGTTAGGTACTTTTTTTCTAATTTTAGAAAAAAGAATCTTTATTTTCCTAAAGGCAAACATCACCGGTGATGTGGAAGTTATTAATAGTTACGGTCATTGATTTTTTTCGCCTGTTCTTATTCTCATATAGCTATCAAATGGAATATCCCAAACAATACCATCTCCAATTTTTCCAGTACGACATGAATCGATTATAATTTCTTTTATGGTATCGACATTACTATCTTCAACTAGTATTGTTAATTGTAATTTTGATACAAGGTCGCATCCATACTCAGGGCCTCTATATAGCTCTGTATGTCCTCTTTGACGCGCAAATCCTTTCACTTCTTGAACCGTTAAACCTAAACATCCTCTATCTAAAAGATTTTCAATTACTTCGTCCAATGTAAAAGGCTTTATGATAGCAAGCACCATTCTCATATATTCTCACTCCTGCAATAACTTATTGTCTACCAATTAATTCAACTTGTTCTTCTTTTAGAGATTGGTAACTTCTATTTGCATAATCATGCAGTTCCTTTGGAAACTCAACGGGAGATAGAAATTCACCAATATCACCAGAATCCCACTTATACAGAATTGATTTATATGTTATGGAGTGAGAAATAAATTTCAAAAGACAACTTGGGATATCACGCTCTCTAATTAGGTGAGCATTATTCAATATCGTGTTCTCTATTTTTTCGTTCAATGGTACAAAAACAGAAACGACCCAAATATGCCATTCTTCTAATTCTTTAGCGGTTGGATTTTTGGAATTTTTAAACACGTGGATTCCACCAAGCCTATGACGCAGAGTAGAAAACGCAGCGCTACTAGATTCTGTAAGAATGTATAATGGGCCATAAAATTCATTTATCTGTTTATTCAGTAAATTCAGACGCTCCTTTCTTCTTTCCGAAGCAATTTGCTGACTGTAATTATATAAATATCCAGTGATAGCCAATAGCACAGTTACAAATAGAGCAATGATTTTAATATCCATTTATATACTCATGATTAATGCCTAACAGCTTGATTATGTGACACGTAAAAATATTGAATCATATTACAGTTTGTTCTCACCATATTCTCAGAAAGCAATTTTTATAGCAATGACCGCTCAGTGCCGAAAGCACTAGTTCCCCATTACGCGATTAAGGTCGGCTAACCGGAAGTTGACCTTCATGTTCAAACAAGTAAATACCGGTTATTGTCCATAGTGGTGATTCGCCCGGCTGGTTATTGTCGTTCATAATTGATTAGCAACTATCGCTCTCGTCAGTGGCCAGAGCAATCGCAGCTAGAGGAGGTTCGACCACGTAAATACGGATTTGAGAGCAATTCCCTCTAAATTTAGCAACAATTGCTCTCTGACCCGATTTGCTCTAGCGTGTTCACGGTGTAAAAGAACCACTAGGACCATCCTCTGACTTCGTTGTGCGATAAATTTGAAAATTCACTTTATCACCATCAACTTCTATAGCCATCACATTAGAATGACTTCCATAAAAAGATGAAGTATCAATTTTGCTATGAATATCAACGCCAGCTATCGTGCTCCTGAAATCTCCCTCGTATTTCTTCTTCAGTGAAGTATTAGGAGTAATTTGATTGATCGGACTAGACATAAGTTCATGGATTTCAGCAATCTTATTATTTTTCTGAAGAGTCATATTCGCGTAGTATGCCGTATGCATATCACCGGTTAGAAATACCGTTTTCTTGATGTCATTATCTAATATGTGATTGAGAATTGCTCCTCTCTGCTGATTAAAAATGACATCGCACCACTTGTCTTTCTTCGGCTTTCTAACTTGACCCACGAATGGAATACTCGTAATGATGAATTTCAATTTGTTCTTGTTTTGCGTCAACCAACGCTTCAGTGTGGCTAGTTGGGGTGCGTCAATAATTTGATTTGACTCTGACTCTCGGTTTGATCTCGTATCCAATGCGAAAAACTGAACAGCACCATAGTTGAATGTGTAGTGATATCGCCTGGATCCTTGAATATTCGGCGTGTCCGGATTGTGCTTGTGCTGAAATTCGTAATATACCTTCATTGCGACGTTAAGCAGTTGTTCGTCATCAGCTGCATCATTGTCATAGTTATTGGTGATTTCATGGTCGTCTAGAATCATGTAGTGGGGTAGTTCGGTAAGCACGCGCTGTGCGGGTTTACAATCCTCCCAGGCATCAAGGTACTTGTCTCGATAGTGACTAAAACTCGGTGATGGGGACCATGGTATGTCTGCATATATTTGATCACCGCAGTGGATCATGAATCTTGCGTTATTAGATTTAGCCAATTTGGATATTTGAACCCAGGCCTTATCAGGTTTCTGGAAAAGACCAAGAGAATGCAAGTTGCAGCTTCCTAGCATGAATTTGAAATTTTGAACGCCTGTCACTGGATATGTACGGAATGTACCGGTGGTATAAGCTTCGCGAATGCGCTCATCCTTTGGGGTAGAGGCAGATTTACCAAAAGCAACCTTTACTTGATATGCCTGGTTTGTATTCAATCGCTTACAGGAAACAACACCTGTGTAAAAGTCATCTTCATCTAGTTCGATTACTCTTGTATTGCCAACCTTTGTACCCGACGTGCTATATACGTCAATAAATGCAAATGGCCATCGACGAGACCCTCGAACCCAGATTTTAGCGCTGTTGTTTGTTGTGTGACCAATGATTAAATTTGGCATATCTGACTCCTCCCGTATTCCAACACGAATTTTTTCTTTCCATTTGAAGCACAAAAATATAAACACCCTTTCTAGTGCATGTCAAACCAAGGAACCCTGAAGATAACCTCCTTACCTTTGATTCTAACCAATGCAATTTACTTTTTTATCAACTCACACCATCAGAATTATTAGCTTACTCTCTTGCTTCAACAAAACTGACGAATACCTACTGCCAACAATCTATTACAATTCCTTTTACTTGCTATGCCTGTAATAGTAACGTCTCTACAGGACAATCCCGCCAAGTTTTATTGTAATCACCCCATCAGAATTTCATGGAGCCTCGACACTCGAATGCACAATTTCAGTAGATATAAAGGGTCAGTGTAGATCAAATTTCGTCTGGAACCGAATAGCTGCTAGGTGCCGATAGCTGAACAAACATCCAATTCAATGAATGGCAGCTATCAAGAATAAAAGGGGTCGGTTACAAATGAGAATAAGAAGCATTTGTCACCGACCCCTTTTAATCCAACTTGTGCTGCTGCCGCAGCGGCGGCCACTTTTTCTACATAACCATACAAAAATTTTATTGTTATATTTGCTGAATGTGGTTAAATTTTCGGTTCACTGAAAAAACAAGCCAGGGGACGGGCATGAAAATAGCACTTTCTACAATCCTATCAGCATTTATTCTGTCGTTAATTAGCAGTAGTGTGTTCTCGGCCGGGGATGAGGACAATATCCAGAAGCTGAGTAGCTTTAAGAGTACGGGTGGCGGGAGAGGTGAGGTAATCCCACAAGACACGAAGTTTGCTGACAATATCAGGAAGAATATCCTGCCAAACATCAAGCTGCCGTCGGGTTTCAGGATCGAGCTGTTCGCGGTGGCGCCGGATGCAAGGAATATGGCGATTAGCCGTAATAAGGGGGCAGTCTGGATTGGTACCAGAAAAAACAAGGTCTGGCAGGCGACCGATCGGGATATGGACAATGTTGCCGATACGGTTGAGCAATTCGCGCCCACCGTGAGCTTCGATATTCCCAACGGTCCCTGTTATTCAACGGATGGACATTTATATATCGCGGAACGCAACCGGGTCTTATGGTTTCCGGCAGCCGAGTATTTCATGGAAAGCCCGGATACCGTTGCGATCCCGATTATCGCCCAGGGCGAGCTGATTCCGCCTGAGGAAGAATCGTATAATCACACTGCGCGGGTCTGTGCGATTGGTCCCGATAACAAGCTCTACGTCAGCTTGGGGCAGCCTTTTAATGTGACTGGTCCGGACAAGGTCCAGCTGTATCAGGAAAAAGGTATCGGCGGCATGATTAGATTCAATCGATTCCCGGGTAAACTGGATCGTGAAGTCGTAGCGATTGGTATCCGGAATTCGGTAGGTCATGCGTTCAACCCCAAGGATGGTTCGCTTTGGTTCACGGATAACCAGGTCGATGGCATGGGTGATGAAACCCCACCGGGGGAATTGAATAAAGCCTGTGCCCTGGGTCCAGATGTCTGGTACGGACACCCTTATTACGGCGGTGGCAGTGTCAGAACCGATGAATACAAGGATCAGAAAATCCCCAAGGCCCTGTCCGATAAATATTGTAAGCCGCAGGTCGAAACGGTGGCTCACGCGGCGGATCTGGGCATGATGTTCTACACTGGCACTATGTTTCCCGAGAAATATAGTAATGCCATCTTCAGTGCGCAACATGGTTCATGGAACGCGGTAAAACCCAGGGGGGCCAGGATTATGGTGACTTATCTGGACGGCAAGGGAAACGCGAGCAAGACAGAACCTTTTGCCGAAGGTTGGATGACCGCAATGGGCACTTACCTGGGACGACCGGTTGATGTGCAGCAATATGTAGACGGTTCGCTACTGGTGTCAGACGATAAGGCTGGAGTGGTATATAGAATCTCTTACAACGGTTCTTGATTTTCAAACCGATAGTGGACCGGCTCAGCGGTCGGTCCACTATTCACTTCATACATATAAAATCATCAGTTCTACTCCGCCAGCCAGGTAAATGAAAAAGCGCCTCTGCATTGCCATTTTAGGCCTGGTCACTAACACTGCTTATGTCCAGATAACTAGTGCCGCGGAGGACGCCAACTTTAGTGCGGAACTGGCTGCAGGTAAACAAAAAGCCGATCAAACCTGTGCCAATTGTCATGGGCTGTATGGTCAGGCTGCGAGCGGTGGGAATTCAGCTTTTTCTCCCAAATTAACCCCGCAAAGCAAGGACTATCTGGTTGCTCGGCTAAAAGCCTATCGATCTGGAGCAATTCAACATCCACAGATGTCGCTAATTGCTCAGATGATATCTGAGCAGGATATCGAGAATGTTTCAGCCTGGTACGCGAGTATTCCTGTGACCATTACGGGGAACACTGCCGATCAGGAGGCGGGAGTTGAGGCTAACGACGGACCGATTGCGAAAGCGGCGGCCGGGAAAACCATAGCCACTCAAGTCTGCTCGAATTGTCATGGACTGGACGGGCAGGCCCTAGCGAGCGGAAGTTCGTCTATTGTTCCCAGTCTGACCGCCCAACATAAAGAATATATGATATTACGGCTAAGGGAATACAAATCCGGAAAGATTGCCGATCCACTAATGTCCCCGATCGCAAAGGCGTTATCGGATCAGGATATCGAAAATGTCGCGACCTGGTACTCCGGCATCGAGATCAAGGTCGTTAAAACAGATTGAATCAAAGTAACAGGGGTCGGTGACAAAGACACCTTTTACCCTTTGTCACAAAATTGTTGGACTGGAATGCCAGGCCGGAAAGACCAGGGTCACCAAGTGGAAGCGGATTGGCTTCTTTACAAGCATAGGGACACACACTTTAGTATTGACACCAATTAGTCCAGGGGGCGTAGGATTTCTGGATTTTCAGACAAAAGGATTTGACTGATGACTCGGCCCAGGAAGGTGTTGATCTCGCTCGCTGCTACTCCCTATTACCACATTACTTCGCGCTGTGTGCGTCGTGCATTCCTTTGTGGACAGGACCATTATTCAGGTCAAGATTACGAGCATCGACGACAGTGGGTCGTCGATCGAATACGTTTGCTCTCATCCCTGTTTGCGATCGATATCTGTGCCTATGCCGTAATGAGTAATCATTACCACCTGGTCCTCAAGCTCTGCCCCGAGCAGTTAAGCGATGTTTCCGATGACCAAGTCATAGAACGCTGGTGCGCTCTGTTTAAAGGCCCATTGTTAGTTCAGCGTTATCGGGAAGGGGATACTCTGTTCGCACACGAACGGTCTACCGTTTCAGACATCGTCAACGTCTGGCGAACCAAGCTTTCGAGTATTAGCTGGTTTATGCGGTGCCTGAATCAAACCATTGCGCGGCAGGCTAATCTGGAGGACAAATGTACCGGTAAATTCTGGGAAAGCAGATTCACCTCACAAGCGCTCAAAACCGAAGAAGCCCTGTTATCTTGCATGGCCTATGTTGATCTGAACCCGGTTCGCGCCGAAATCGCACCCAATCCGGAGACATCAAGCTATACCAGTATCAAGGAGCGTATTAATCCCGAATTTTGCATGAGTCAAGCGGTGCAAGATCAGCAGCAAGGGGGTGATTTACTGGATTTCAAAGCTCCTCTCAAACCGCTGCTGCACTTTGAGAGTGATCAGGGGTCGCTGCCCAAGGCGGGTATCTGCTTTACCCTTCGAGACTATCTTGAATTGGTGGACTGGACTGGTCGTATTATACGAAACGATAAACACGGATATATCGACAAAGATTTACCCCCAATCTTGACCAGGCTGAATATTGAACAGGGTCAATGGCGCTTGAATGCCACCCAGTTTGAATCCCTCCATGCCAGGCGATTCAATCGGTTAACACCGAATATTGATACAGGATAGATTCGCATTCCTAATCCGTGAAAGTTAGCCGGCTCTCCGATGATGGGCTTCGGGCGGTTTTGGTCGAATATCACTAACTTTACGCCACTTCTTAAATTAAAAGCATAGTCAGATCCTGAATCTGGTCTTTTGGCACAGACGGACGAAATTAATTATCCGGGCCGAGTGGAGTTGTAGTTAATGCGAGTTGGGTGTGTGTCCCGAATGGCGCGTTTTGCAGTTGATGCGGATGACGATATTAAAGAAACCGATTAAATAAATCTGTCCCGGTTAGTCCGGTAGATAAACTGTCCCGGGAATTTAGCGGGAATTTGGAAATTAGTGTTGGGTAATAGGTATACTGTCCCCGGAATTGCGATCTCACAAGGGTAACGTGCAGGCTCTGTTGGACTACTTTGGGTAGGGCGTTTTTCCTTTCTATTCGCCACTACACATCGGTCAGGTACCTGTCAATAAATGCTGCTGGAGGGCACGTCTTGCGAAACGGAGCTGCACAGGAGCAAGTGCTCCACGACCTTTCCAAAACGGCCG
>Ga0265306_10001376_pt1 | contig 11770 bp, 8 predicted proteins | sample Helome_3_FD_192493 | JGI IMG/M metagenome (GOLD analysis project Ga0265306, IMG submission 192493) | Marine sediment microbial communities from subtidal zone of North Sea - Hel_20160420 (Illumina Assembly) | ecosystem: Environmental > Aquatic > Marine > Subtidal zone > Sediment ...
GCCGAGAATGGCCCCTACCGAATCCTGGCAACCTTCCTCTACCAGACCTTGAGCCCGCGCTTTGCCGCAGAGCTCTTCAAGTTCGAAACAGCCGAAGTCGAGACGCTCGAGAGGTACTACGCGGCATCGGGCTCTCCCCCGGAAACCATGGCTGAGCTCGAATACGTTCTACAGTAGTGTCTGAAGCGTCGCCTGGCTTACTGGCCGGCCATTCAGGGTCTTCGTAGCCATGTGCACGGCGGAAGCTCTAACAACGTGCACGATTTGCGATGCAGCCTTGAACGCGGTACGGTGGTCGCTAGGGGATGCGACGGATTTTGCCATATATCGCGGGAATCATGGTGTACGCCATGGCACCAGGCGCGAGCGAAATCGTGGAGAACGTCTTCCACTTGCTCGCCGAAGGGCACGCCGCGCATGAGTTGGCGGACGCCGATCACGAACCCCAAGGGGAAGAACATGGGTGCTCGGGCACCTTTCACATGTGCCACTGCCATAGCTCCACGACGTTCGTGAGCGGCGGAGACGCGCCTGAAGTAAAAGCCGCAACCGAGCATTGTCAACGTGTCTCCTGGGATCTAGACGACACGCGCGCCGACGGCGTTCGCGCCGACATGTTCCGTCCTCCCGCTGCCTAGCACTGTTCATCTAGGGGGTGGTGTATCCAGCGCGCGGCGCAGCTGCGCGCGCGTTGGGTTCGCCTGAACAGTGAATCGGAGAGCGCCGTGATCGGCGGGCAGAGGTGACAGGGCGATGAGAAATAGGCAATTGTTGTTCGTTTTGAGGACGGGGCTACTTACGGCCGCGCTCGGTTCCCTAGTGAGTGTGTGGGCGCCGCACCCTACCCGCGCGCAGGAACCCAGCGCCCCTCCCACATCGGAAGCCGGTACGGAAGTTACGCTGGACGAGGCGCTTCGAAGCGCTTTTGAGCGCCATCCCGATCTCAGGACCGCGCACGCCCTCGTAGAAGAAGCGCGCGGGCGTCTCGTCGGCGCCAAGAGTTATCCGTTCAATCCGCAGTTTCTCGCTCTGGCCGGATCTCGCACTGGAGTTGTCGATAGGTCCGTGGATCTGGCTTTTGAGGTCGGGCAGCAGGTCCAAATTGCCGGCCAGCGACCTCGGAGCAAACGTGCCGCCGAGGCGGGGGTGACAGCCCAACAAGCACGTTGGGAACGAAGGGCACGACTGCTCGCCGCCCAAGTCCATGTCGCGTTCATCAATGCCGTAGCGGCCCGCGAGCTGCTCGACATCACGAAAGCGGACGTCGAGCTCACGGAGCGGCTTCAGGACTTTGCAAAAAGGCGCCTCCAGCGAGGGGCTGCGACGCAGCTCGAGGTCAATCTTTCCACGATCGAGTTTGGGCGTTCCCAAGGTCGATCCATGCTCGCCCAAGGCACTCAGCGCGCCGCGAGGACCGAGCTCGCACGCGCCATGGCTGTCGATCCGGTCGCGCCTCCAGTTCCGCGTGGCGACTTGGACCTGCCGAGTGGCCCACTCCCGCCGCTCGACGAACTTGCCGCTAGTGCTGCCGAGAACCGGGCGGATCTGGAGGCGTTCCGCGAGATCGAGCGACGGAGCGAGGCGCAGGTGCGGCTCGCTCGTTCGCAAGGTGCGCCCAACCTCATCCTTCGCGGTTTCTGGGCAAGAGAGGGTCCGGAGAAAATCATCGGTGGCGGTGGGACAATCTCCGTTCCCATCTTCCAGCACAACCAGGGCCCGATCGCGCAGACTAAGGCTGCCGTGAGTCGGACGCGTGCCCAACGCGAGTCGGCGGAGCTCACGGTCGCTCAGGAGACAGCGGCAACCTATGCCCGGTACCAGGCGGCCTCGGCCACCGCGAAGCGCCTGCAAGAATCGGTGCTCGGGTCGCTACAGCAAAACCTCGACCTCCTCCAAAAAGCGTTCGAGGCAGGGAAGACGACATGGCCGGAGGTGCTGATCATCCGGCGTAGCTTCATCGACGCCCGCAGAGAGTTGGTGAGCGCCCAGGCAGAAGCGCGGCGCGCGTGGATTCAGCTTCAACTCGCGGCCGGCCAGATGCCGGTTCCTCAACTCACTCAGGAGCAATCTCAATGACATGGTTTTCGACACTTCGGTTCTTACTCGTCGCGTATAGCTTGACGGCGGCTGTCGCGTGCACCTCGACCGAGCGAAACGCGGATGGAGAGCATTCGGAGGAGCATGAAGAACACGAAGCCGAAGAAGGCAGCGAGCACGAGGAAGCTGGCGGGCACGAGGAAGGTATCGTGCAGCTTCGCCCCGAAGCTGCCGCACAAGTCGAAATCCGAGTGGAGCCCGTAGAAGTTCGCCGCGTTTCGGTCGTGCTCTCGACGACGGGCCGCGTGGATTTCGATCAGGACCACCTCGCTCATGTGAGCCCTAGAATTTCTGGGCGAATCCATGAGGTGCTCGCAAGGCTCGGGCAATACGTTGAAGCAGGCGACGCCCTTGCCGTCATCGACTCCATCGAGCTCGGCCAGGTCAAGTCGGCGTTTCTTCAAGCCAAGGCACAGTTGAATCTCGCCCGTCGCACCCTCGAGCGCGAAGAAGGCCTGCTTACGGATCGCATTTCGAGTGAGCAGGCGGTCCTCGAAGTGCGTGCCCGCTATGAGCAGGCACTGGCCAACTTCCAAGCGGCTCGGCAACGACTCGCGCTCATCGGCCTCTCCAAGAAAGAAATCAATGCGGTCCGCTATGAAGCCAAGGACGCCGCGCTCTTCACGTTGCGCACCCCGCTCGACGGTACGGTGATGGAAAAGCACATCAACCTCGGTGAAATCGTCAGCCCCAACACGAATCTATACACCATCGCCGATCTCGGGAAGCTGTGGGTCTGGATCGACGTGTACGAACGGGATCTCGGAGGCGTTCATCTTGCCGACGATGTCTCTTTGAAGGTCGATACGTACCCGGACCAGACCTTCGTCGGGAAGGTGACGTACGTGCGCGATCAAATAGATGCCGACACCCGTACCGCGCGAGCGCGCATCGACGTCGACAATTCCGACCGGCGCCTGAAGCCCGGAATGTTTGCTTCTGTCACCGTGACCGATCCGCATGGCCGGGAGGGGCAAGAAGCGCCCCGAGTTCTTGCGGTGCCGTCATCGGCCGTACAGCGCGACGGCGATTCTTTCGTCGCATTCGTGCGGGTTGGCGAGAACCGATACGAGCGACGTGTGCTGCGCATCGGCCGGCGTACGGATACGTACGTCGAAGTCCTGGATGGGCTCTCCGCGGGAGAGTCCGTAGCCGTCACGAACGTGTTCATTCTCAAATCCGAAGCCGCCAAGGAAAGCATGGGCGGCGGGCACGAGCATTAGGGGAAAAGAATGATTCGACGCATCGTCAATTTCTCTCTCAACAACCGACTTCTGGTCATCATTGGGTGGTTTCTCGTGACGGCGATTGGGATCAACTCCATCGCTGGGCTTCCCGTCGATGCGGTGCCCGACGTCACCAACATCCAAGTTCAGGTGCTGACGAACAGCCCTGGGCTTGCCCCCGAGGAAGTGGAGAAGTTCATCACCTTCCCAGTGGAGACGTCGATGAGCGGACTTCCGAAGGTGGCCGAGATCCGCTCTGTCTCGAAGTTCGGCTTGTCGGCGGTGACGGTCGTCTTCGAAGAAGGGACGGACATCTATTGGGCGCGCCAACTCGTCGGAGAACGCCTGAGCGAGGCGCGTAGCCAGATTCCAGAAGGGTATGGCGAACCCGAGATGGGCCCAATATCCACCGGGCTCGGGGAGATCTATCAGTTCGAGGTCAAAGGCGAGCCGATGTGCGATCCCGGTGACGGGGACACCGACGCCTGTTACACGCCGATGGAGCTCAGAACGATCCTCGACTGGCACGTGAACTACCAACTGCGGTCCGTTCGGGGCATCGTAGAAGTGAACTCCTTCGGGGGCGAGCTCAAGACCTACCAGGTAACCTTGGACCCACACCGCCTCGTCGCCCACGGCCTAACCACGGGTGATGTCCTCACGGCGTTGCAGGAGAACAACCGCAACGTCGGCGGCGGCTATATCGCGCACCAAGGTGAGCAGTATCTCGTTCGTGGCGAAGGCCTCATCGAATCGCTCGATGACCTGGGGCGGATCGTCGTGGCACACGATGTCGAAGGCACGCCGGTCTACGTCAGCAGTGTCGGACGCGTCGAATTCGCGCCCATGATCCGCCAGGGTGCGGTCACTCGCGACGGCCGTGGCGAGGCGGCGGTCGGCATCGTCATGATGCTGATGGGAGAGAACGCCCGCGTGGTCGTGAAGGACGTGAAAGACAAGATTGAGCAGATTGAAAAGACGCTCCCTGAAGGCGTCACCATCGACACGTTTTACGACCGAACCGAGCTCGTCCAGCGGACGATCAAGACGGTTGCCAAGAACCTGATCGAGGGCGGTTTGCTGGTCATTCTTGTCTTGTTGCTCCTTCTCGGGAACCTTCGGGGCGGACTCATCGTCGCCTCTGCGATTCCCTTGTCGATGCTCGTGGCCTTCACCGGCATGAAGCTTGCGGGCCTCTCCGGAAATCTGATGAGCCTCGGAGCCATTGATTTCGGGCTCATCGTCGACGGGTCCGTCGTGATGATCGAAAACATCGTGCGGGTGCTTCACGAACGACGAGATGAGAAGGACGTAACGCATATCGAAAAGGTACGGGCCGCGGCTTTACAAGTCGCGCGTCCGGTCGTGTTCGCGGTCGGCATCATCATGATTGTCTATCTGCCGATCCTCGGGCTCCGCGGGATCGAGGGAAAGATGTTCCAGCCGATGGCCCTGACCGTGGTGTTTGCACTCGCAGGCTCTCTCGTCTGCGCCCTCACCCTGATGCCCGTGCTCGCAAGCTTCTTCTTGAAAGAGGTTTCCGAAAAGGACCCATGGCTATTTCGGGTTTCGAAACGCATCTACATACCCATGTTGAGCAAAGCCATGGGCCGCAAGCGCGTGACGTTCGGTGCGGCGGTTGGAATCTTCTTCGCGAGCCTGATTTTCGTTCCCTTCATGGGGGCGGAGTTCATTCCTCGGCTCGATGAAGGCGCCATCGCCATGCAAGTGTGGCGGCTTCCGAGCATCTCACTCGAGCAATCCAACGAGATCAGCACCATGGCGGAGCGGGTCGTGAAGGAGAAGTTCCCCGAGGTGAGAACAATCGTGTCCAAAACGGGACGCGCGGAGATCGCCACCGATCCCATGGGCGTGGAGATCAGCGACACGTACCTCATCTTGGAGCCGCCGGACACCTGGCGTTTTGATTCCAAAGAGGAGCTGATCGAAGCTCTCGATGAAGCCATGCAGGACGGCGTGCCTGGCGCAATCTTCAGCTACTCGCAACCGATCGAGCTCCGCGTTCAAGAACTGATTTCTGGCGTTCGGTCGGACGTCGCCGTCCATCTCTACGGGGATGATCTGAACGTTCTGAAAGAAAAGGCGGATGAGATTGCTAAGGTTCTCAGTCAGATCCCAGGAGCAGCCGACGTCAAAGCCGAGCAGACCCAGGGCCTGCCGATGCTCCGCGTCCATGTGAATCGCAGCGCGATCGCCCGTTATGGCATCAACGCCAACGAGGTCCTCGATGTCGTCGAGACAGTCGGGGGCAAAGAAGTTGGAACCGTCCTCGATGGTCAGAAGCGGTTTGCTCTGCAAGCGCGCTATGACGAGACGGTTCGCAGTAGCTTGGATGCGATCCGCGAGCTTCGCGTTGCCGTACCATCACCCACCGGGGCCTCGCTGCAGCTTCCGATCTCGCAACTAGCGGATATCAGTATCGAAGATGGGCCGGCGCAGATCAGCCGGGACCGCATCAGCCGGCGAATCAACGTCGAGGTCAATGTGCGAGGTCGCGATCTGGCCTCCTTCGTTGCGGACGCCCAACAGGCGGTGGATGCGGAGGTCGAGCTTCCTCCAGGATGGACGATCGAATGGGGAGGTCAGTTTGAAAACCTAAAGGAGGCCTCCGAGCGCCTCTCACTCCTCATCCCGTTGGCGCTGCTGCTCATCTTCGTGTTGCTCTACTCGACATTCAACTCCGTGAGGCTGGGTGCGCTGATCTTCCTGAACGTCCCGATGGCGATCACCGGCGGCTTGATCGCGCTCAACCTTCGTGGCTATCCGTTTTCCATCTCGGCTGGCGTAGGCTTCATCGCCTTGTTTGGCGTGGCCGTGCTCAACGGCGTCGTGCTGGTGTCCTACATCGTTCAGAAGCGGCGTGAGGGCGCGGACCCGGACGCGGCCGCCGAGGAGGCCGCCAAGGCACGGTTGAGGCCCGTCTTGATGACGGCGTTAGTCGCATCATTCGGCTTCGTTCCCATGGCGTTGGCGACCAGTGCGGGGGCGGAGGTGCAGCGTCCGCTGGCGACGGTCGTCATCGGAGGACTCGTGACCTCGACGCTACTCACGCTGCTCGTCTTGCCCGCTGCATACGCGTGGTTTGCCGACAAACGCCCAGAGGTCGAGGCCTAGCGGAGGAAAACGATGAAAGAAATAAGAGCGATTATCCAGCCGTTCATGTCCCACAAGGTCTTCGACGCGTTACGCCGAGTCGGGAACCTTCCCGGGCTCACGATGTCTCGCGTGGTGGGCTGGGGCGAAGCCGATGTACAGGGTGCCGATCAGACATTTGAGGAGGGAGGGCACACGTTCGCGCACAAGATCATGCTCGACATTGTCGTCACGGATGATCTCGTGGACGTGATTGTCGAAACCATCCAACGGGCGGCCCATACCGGAAACTTCGGAGACGGAAAGATCTTCGTCTACGACGTTGCGGACGCATTGAAGATTCGGACAGGTGAACGGGGGCCGGACGCCCTTTGAGCTGCGGACTACACCATGGGCATAGAAGAGAACGAAGAGTCCCGATCGAATCTTGGGTTCGCCCAGTACCGCATCCGCGGGATGGACTGCGCGGAAGAGATCGCCGCGCTTAAGGGAGCCCTGAAAGACGTAGTCGAGGTCGACGACCTCCAGTTCGACCTCCTACAGGGCATGATGGACGTGCCGGTCTCCGTGCCTGCCGAGACGGTAATGTCTCGCGTAGCGGGCACGGGTATGCGCGCAGAACTGCTCGCAGCGGGCTCCCCTGTGGTCTCAGGTACTTGGTTCGAGCGACATCGCCGCACGCTGCTCACTGCGATCAGCGGCGTTGGCGTGTTCACCGGTTTCACCGTCCATCTGTTCTTGGTTGGCCTAGACGCAGCGATCGGCTCGGAGGGCTTCGGCGACCAGCATGCCGTTCACGACATTCCGCTTGCAGCGATGCTAGCGTACGGAGTCGCCGTGACTGCCGGGGTAGCGTTGGTTCTCCCCAAGGCTTGGTACTCGGCGAAGAATCTCCGGCCGGACATGAATCTGCTGATGACGCTGGCCGTGGCCGGAGCCATCGGCCTTGGGGAGTGGTTCGAGGCGAGCGCCGTATCGTTTCTGTTCGCCCTGTCTCTTACGCTGGAGGCGTGGAGTGTGGGACGCGCCCGACGCGCCGTAGAAAAGCTCCTCTCGCTCGCGCCGCCCCGGATCCGGATCAAGCGCGGCGAGATTACCGAAGACGTGGACCCTGCCACCGTGTCGGTGGGAACTGTCTTCATCGTCCAACCCGGAGAGCGATTCGGGCTCGATGGTGTGGTGGTCGTTGGGGCGTCCGACGTCGACCAGGCACCCATCACTGGAGAAAGCGTGAGGGTGCCCAAGGAGGTTGGCGATGAAGTGTTCGCCGGAACCATCAACGGAAACGGTGCTCTCGAGGTACGGAGTACCAAGGTCGCTTCCGACACGACGCTTGCCCAAATCGTCCGCATGGTGGGCGAAGCGCGCAAGGACCGAGCCGACGCCGAACGTTGGGTAGAGCGCTTCGCGCGCGTCTACACCCCGGTCGTGTTCGCTGCCGCGGGCGCGGTGATGCTGCTCCCTCCCCTGCTGTTTAGCGCTAGCTGGGGCGAATGGTTCTATCGGGGCTTGGTGCTCCTCGTCATCGGCTGCCCGTGCGCGCTGGTCATTGCAACACCGGTGGCCATCGTCGCAGGTCTAGCCGCGGCGGCGCGACACGGAGTTTTGGTCAAAGGGGGACGTTTTCTCGAGATTCCGGCTACTGTGAAAGTGGTCGCCCTCGACAAGACCGGCACCCTCACCGAGGGCAGGCCGCGCGTCGCAGATGTGCGGCCGCTCAATGATCACACGGCGGACGCGTTGCTGACCGCAGCGGCCGCGATCGAGTCCCGGAGCGAGCACCCCATCGCCCGGGCCATCATCGAGCATGCGAGCGCCGTGGGGCTGGATGTTCCGGCCCCTGAAGCGGTCGAGATCGTGCCCGGTAAGGGCACGACTGGACGGGTCAACGGCACGCAATATTGGCTTGGCTCGCACCGATGGCTGGAGGAGCGCGAACAAGAGACTCCTGAAGTCCACCGGGCGATCGAGCAACGCTCACGTTCGGGGCGGTCCGTCGTAGTGGTTGGAACCGACGACCATGTGTGCGGCTTCATCACGCTCGTGGACACCATCCGAGACGACGCCAAACAAACGATCGCGGATCTCCACGATGCCGGGATCGCGCGCGTCGTAATGCTCACGGGCGACAATCAGGCGACGGCCGAGGCGGTAGCCTCGGAGGTGGGCATCGACGACGTGCGTGCCGAGCTTTTGCCGGCCGACAAAGTCGAAGCGGTTGACGCGCTCGAGCGTGACGTCGGCCGCGTGGCGATGCTTGGAGACGGCGTCAACGACGCGCCCGCGTTGGCGCGAGCCACCATCGGCGTGGCGATGGGCGCGATGGGCACCGATGTTGCCGTGGAAACGGCGGACGTCGCGCTCATGACCGATGACATCTCGAAGTTCGCCTGGCTCGTCAAACACTCTCGGCGGACACTACGAATCATTCGGCAGAACACGGTCTTCGCTCTCGCCATCAAGGTGCTTTTCGTCGTCCTCACGTTCGCAGGCTACGCCACGCTATGGGGAGCGATCGCCGCAGACATGGGTGCTTCACTCCTGGTCGTGTTCAATGCGTTGCGGCTCTTACGAGGATAAACACGCCGAAGGCTATCACCCATGCAGCTAGAACAAGTGACACGAGGGTATGGGCGCGCCGCGCACGGTTACGATCGGCGTTTGCGATTCTGGTTCGGGACGGTGCTGCGAATTGCGAAGTATCGCGAACGCGCGATCGAGCTTCTCGGTCCGCTCGAGGGCGCAAGAGTGTTGGACATTGGCTGCGGAACGGGCGCGAACCTGCCATGGTTGGTGCCTCGGGTGGGACGAACCGGGCAGGTCGTCGGCTTGGACTACACGCCTGCAATGCTGGACCAGGCCACCAAGCGCGTAGAGTCGAACGGCTGGTCGAATGTGGCCCTCGTGCAGGGAGACGCGGTATCCCTCGACGCGGTGCAGGGTTCTTTTGATGCGGTCTTGTCGACCTATTGCTTTGGCCTCCTCTACGACATCGAGCAGGCAATGAATCGCGCGATCGACAAACTCAAGCCAAATGGGCGGATCGTCGTCCTCGACTTCGAGCGCGTTCGGCCAACGGGGCCTCTTGCGCTCTTGTACCCGATCTATGCCGAAATGCTGGTGCGATACGGAATCGACAGCAGAGAAGATCTAGACCAGGCGGTCCTGCGCGACCGCTGGGATCGCGCCCAAGCCGTGATGCGCGCGAGGCTAGAGGACTTCGAGGAGGAGCACTTCCTCTTCGAACTCGGGCTGTTGGTGCATGGATCCGCGCCGTAGCCTCGGTACCGAACTACCTGGTCAATGCCGCGCTCGTGAAAGCGTGCGCTTACGGTGCTGTCCAGAAGGCGAACGCCATGCCGTAGGTGCCGTTGTGGTGCTGCCACCCGTCGCCCATGTGCGAATGGCCGCCCATCATGCCTCCGGACCCGAACATGTCTTCATCGACCCAGTGGCCTCCCATGTCGAAGCCATGCTGGTCGAAATCCATGTGGTGACCGTCAGGATCGATGATACCGCCGCCCACGTGCAGCGTGTGCTCGCTGTCGAGTTGCAACGGGTCATGCGGCGTGAAGGTCAGCACGTGGTGGTCTTCCGACCATTGCCATGCGCCGGGCACCTCATCGCCGTCGAGCCCTCCAAGATGCACAGCGCAGAGCGCCTCGACCCCATCGACCATGGGGTGGTCAAACTCCAGCTGGATCCGCGCGTTCGGATCCACGTTGGTGCTGCCGCCTTGCGGCGACACGCGCAGCAACGCCGCCTTCGGGGCGGTGCCCGCTGTGGTCGAGAACGGGAACGCCATCCCGTAGGTTCCGTTGTGGTGTTGCCACCCTTCGCCCATGTGCGAATGGCCGCCCATCATGCCACCGGAGCCGAACATCTCTTCATCGACCCAATGGCCTCCCATGTCGAAGCCGTGTTGGTCGAAGTCCATGCCGTGGCCATCCACATCGGTAATGCCGCCGCCCACGTGGAGGGTGTGCTCGCTGTCCAGTTGCAACGGGTCATGCGGCGCGAAGGTCAGCACGTGGTGGTCTTCCGACCATTGCCATGCGCCGGGCACCTCCTCGCCGTCGAGCCCTCCAAGATGCACCGCGCAGAGCGCCTCGACCCCATCGACCATGGGGTGGTCGAACTCCAGCTGGATCCGTGCGTTCGGGTCCACGTTGGTGCTGCCGCCTTGGGGCGACACGCGCACTAGGGCCACCTTCGGGGCTGAATCCGCCGCGGTCCAGAAGGGGAACGCCATGCCGTAGGTGCCGTTATCGTGCTGCCATCCTTCGCCCATGTGCGGATGGCCGCCCATCATGCCCCCGGGGCCAAACATGTCTCCATCGGCCCACTCGCCTCCCATGTCGAAGCCGTGCTGGTCGAAGTTCATGCCGTGGCCTTCCACATTGGTAATGCCGCCGCCCACGTGGAGCGTGTGCTGCATACTCGTGCGGAGCGGCTGATCGGGTGTGAACGTCAGCACATGACGGTCCTGCGACCACTCCCAACGGCCAGCAACCTCCTCGCCATCGAGCCCTCCGAGGTGCACGGCGCAGAACTGCTCCATTCCGTTTGCCATGCCACTGTCGAACTCGATCTGAATCCGAGTGTTGGGATCCACGGTCATGCTGCCACCGCGGGGTGTGACGTTGACGAGAGCTACCTCTTGGGTGCCAGCGTCCTGCGTTCCGTCGGAGCAAGCTGCCGCTGCCGCGAAGACGCCAGCGATGACTGCCAGACTAAGTGTTCGTACCCGTAAGCTGTTCATGATCGCCTCCTACGTGGCGACCCCCTAGCACCATCGTCACAACGTGCACGCGAACGTTTCGCGTGCAACCTACCCCTGCATTCTATCGACGAAGCGTCCGTAACGGACGCTCTCATCGTCGATGTAACCGATGGCGTCACAGCCGCATGCTGTGGTCTTTAGGTCATAGTTTCGCTTCGCTTTGTAGTCCTCCACGCAATCGTTCCGTGGTTCGACATAAAGTCTATTGCTTCCTTTTTGGCATCAGGACTCTCCCCCGCGAACAGAAGGCATCGTGAACGTAGCGAGAGTTATTGGGGGTCGTCGACCGCCCCCCAGATCTAGCGTGTCCACCTCGGGACAAACCGGCCGGTGCGTATGCGGTAATCATCATATACGTCCGGAAATTGCTGGTTCATGAGGGCTTCTTCACCGCGAACATTGAGATGCCAAAGCGGATGAAGGACGAGCGCCCATACGACATACAGCCAACTGTTTAACAACACGGCCAACCCGAAGTTAAAGAACGTCAGGAAAGCGGCGTACAAAGGGTGTCGCAAATTGCGAAAGGCCCCTTCGACAACGAGCCGTT
>Ga0265306_10001377_pt1 | contig 11769 bp, 10 predicted proteins | sample Helome_3_FD_192493 | JGI IMG/M metagenome (GOLD analysis project Ga0265306, IMG submission 192493) | Marine sediment microbial communities from subtidal zone of North Sea - Hel_20160420 (Illumina Assembly) | ecosystem: Environmental > Aquatic > Marine > Subtidal zone > Sediment ...
GTCGGCAATGGTGCTGAACATGTCGGCAAACTTTGGGAACACGGCCACCAATACAAAGATCACCACGAAGATGGAGAAGCCGACCAGGAAGCCGGGATAGGACAGCGCTGCGGTCACCGTGCGCTTAAGCTCGTCGCGCTTTTCATCCATATTCATCAGCTCCAGCAGCACCTTGTCCATGAAGCCGCCTTCCTCGGCGGCCGCAACCAGGTTGACATAGGTGATCGGGAACATCTGCGGATACTGCGCCAGTGCATAGGAGAACGGCTTGCCGTCGGTCACATGCTCGTGCAGACCGTCGATGATTTCCCGCATGGCGGGATTATCGATCTGGCTGCCCAGTGCCTGCAGGGCGACATGCAGGGGCGTACCGGTCTCCAGCAACAGGGACAGCTGCTCGGTAAAGAAAATCCGGTCTTTCATGGCCGGCTTGCGCCGGCCGCGCAACTTGCGTGACAACGGCTCGGACGGCTTGTTGGCCGACTTCACCGGCTGTTGCGCTGCAGTAATCTCAAGCGGCATGGTGTTTGTCCCTAGGCCTTGATGACACGCGAGATTTCCTCGATCGTGGTTTCGCCGGCCCGTGCATGATCCAGCCCGTCCTCGAACAGCGAGCGGAAATCGCGCTGCTGCAGATAGTCGGCCAGTTCATCGCGTCCCGCATTGGCGGTGATCAGACGCTGCAGGGCGTCATCCACATTGAGCATTTCATGGATGCCGAGACGCCCGCGATAGCCCGAGTCATAACACTCGCTGCAACCGCGCCCGCGCGCCAGCTGCACCTGCCCTTCCCCTTCCCAGCCATACTGACTGACCAGTTCCGGCCCGGCCAGGTAGCTGGTCTTGCAGGCGGGACAGATGGTGCGCACCAGGCGCTGCGCCACCACGCCGATCAGAGCCGAGGACAGCAGGTAGGGCTCCACGTCCATATCGATCATGCGCGTAATGGCACCGATGGCGTGGTTGGTGTGCAGGGTCGACAGCACCAGGTGACCGGTCAGCGCGGCCTGCACGGCGATCTCGGCCGTTTCGCGGTCACGAATCTCGCCGACCATGATGATGTCCGGATCCTGGCGCAGGGTGTGGCGCAGGATGGTGGAGAACGACAGGCCGATCTGGTCACGCACCTCGTTCTGGTTGATGATTTCTATCTGGTACTCGACCGGGTCCTCGATGGTGACGATATTCTTTTCGATGCTGTTGAGGTAATTCAGCGCCGCATACAGCGAGGTGGTCTTGCCGCTACCGGTCGGACCCGTCACCAGGATCAGTCCATGGGTATTGCCCAGCAGTGACTTGAAGGTCGCCAGGTTGCGGGCGGCCATGCCCAGCCTGTCGACGTCCAGCAGCGCCTGGTTCTTGTCCAGCACGCGCAGCACGACCTTTTCACCGAACAGTCCCGGCAGCGAACTGAAGCGCATGTCGACGGCGCGGCCCTGTGTGTGCACCTGGATGCGGCCATCCTGCGGCAGGCGCCGTTCGGCGATATCGAGGTTGGCCATGACCTTGAGGCGCGAAACGATGGACGGGTGCAGCTCGGCACGCACCGTGGTGACCTCGTACAGCACACCGTCGATACGGAAGCGCACGCGTGACTTGTGACGCGAGGGTTCGATATGGATGTCGCTGGCACCGTCACGAATGGCCCGCTGTACCAGCGAGTTGACCAGGTTGATAACCGGGCTGCCTTCGGCCATTTCGTCGATGGCGGAATAGTCATCGGGGAGGATGTTCTCGATGACTTCGAAATCCTCGTCGACATCATCGAACAGCTCGATGGTATCGATGTTGCCGGCACAGGCGTCATTCAGCGAGCTCAGTATGTCCTCGCGGCGCGCCAGCACCGGCTGCACACGCAGGCCGGTACGCCGCTCCACCTCGTCGAACACCGGCATGGCCTGCGGATCGACCGTGGCCAGGAACAACTCACCGCGCAGCTGCTGCAGCGGCATGACCTGCAGCCGACCCAGTGTTTTACGGTCCAGCAGGTTGACGACATCGGCATCATAAACACCCGCGCGCAGGCGTATCACCGGCACCTCGAGCTGTTCGCCGAGCGCACTGAGGACATCCATCTCCGATGCCCAGCCATTGTCGATGATGATCTGGCCCATGCGCTTGGTGGTGATCTTTTGCAGCGTGACGGCCTCTTCGATCTGCTCCTCGCTGACCACCCCGCGGTCGACGAGTATGTCGCCGAGCCGGCGTGATTTGCCGGCAGCGGCCGGGGGATTCTCCATGGGACTGTCCATCAGGCTGACGTAACGCGTAAAGCCGGTCAGCCTTAGGATATCGCTGACAATGGCATTGGCATGCGCCAGTTTCAGCCAGCCGCCCAGCCTGACGGCCTGATCCTGGATATCCGCCAGTGTCTCCAGCGCCGCACTGTTCAGTACCTGCACCGCGCCGAGGTCGACAACCAGCTGCACATCGCCCAGCCGCAGGCTGGACGTCGCGGCAGCCACCAGGTCGCTGTTCAGCGCCGCCTCTGTCAGCGACGCACGCGGCGCCAGGTTGGTGAGGACACCAACCTTCGTCTTCAGCACCCCGCTGGTGATGTCCTCTGGAGTTGCACTCATACGTTCAGCGACCGCCGGGAATAATCAACCGGCTGGCATACCGCGAACGGGCGGAGGGAATCATCGTCAGCAGACAGAACCGGACGCTCATGGGCAGTGATGATCAGGACGCCTTGCCGGCACTGGCCGACACATCGGCATCGAGCTCGTCCAGGTAATCGTCCAGCGGCACCGGTTTGGCAATGGCATAGCCCTGCAGGTAGTCAATGTCCATCTCGACCAGGCGCTGCGCGAGCGCATCGTTTTCGACAAATTCAGCCACGGTTTTCAGCCCCATCACATGCCCGATCTGGTTGATCGAGGCCACCATGGCATGCGAGACATTGTCCTCGAGGATTTTGCGGACGAAGGAACCGTCGATCTTCAGGTAGTCCACCGGCAGATCTTTAAGATAGCTGAAAGAACTCAGACCGGTACCGAAATCATCCAGTGCCAGGGAACAGCCGAGGGCCTTGATGGCATGCATGCACTGGAGTGCCTGCTCGGAGTCGCGGAATGCCACCGTCTCGGTAATCTCGAAGCAGACACACGCCGGCTGAATACCGAATTCATCCATTTTTCTGGCGATATAGTCGGGTAATTCCCAGTCACTCAGCGACTGGCCCGAGAGGTTGATCGAAACAACGCCCTCGTCCATATGCCGGGCATAGTCGGCCGCTGACATGATGGAGAAGGTCTTTTCAATCACCCAGCGATCGAGCATCGGCATCAGGTTGAATTCCTCCGCAGGCGGAATGAATTCCGACGGACTGACGATGTCACCCTCGCTGTCCAGCAGTCGCAGCAGGACCTCGAAATGGAAGACCTCGCCCGTGGGACGGGCCGGCTCGATTGCCTGGCAGTACACGCGGAAGCAGTCATCACGCATGGCCTCCCTGATACGCGACACCCATTTCAGGCGTTGCTTGTGGTCCAGCAGGCCACTATCGTCCTGGTGAAAGGTCTGGATCTGGCCATGACCGAGCTGCTTGGCAGCGCGGCGTGCGATCTCCGCCGCCTCCACGACCTCATCGAGGTTCACGGTGTGCGGATCGATCTGCGCAATACCGAGAGAAATCTCCAGGTCGACGGCGTCGTCATCCCAGGCAAGCGGATTGTCCGCGACCAGGTTGCGCAGGGTTTCCGCAACCCTTTCGCCCTGCTCGAGCGAGCAGCATTCAAGCAGGATGCCGTAGTGCCCCTCACCGAGGTAGGCGATGTGATCGGTGTTGCGCAGCTTGGTCTTGATCAGGCGCGCCACGTGGCGTATGGCCGCATCACCCGCCTCCCGGCCATGCGTGTCGTTCAGGACACGTATGCTGCCGAGATCGACATTCAGCAGACAGTGATGATGTCCCTGTCTGGTCGCTGTTTGCAGTGCCTGCTCCAGCACATGGTCGAACACGGCCTGGTTTTTCAGCCCCGTCAGTGGATCGAAGTTGGCATGCAGGATCTTGGCGACCTTCCTGGCCATGACGGACAGCAAATTCTGTCGCTGTTGTAGAAATCCGCCCGGTACAGGTGGTTCAGGCAAATCAGTATGCCCTCGATCTCCCCCCGGTTGTTCTGCACCGGCGTGGCGATGATCTTGTAGGGAACATCCAGCCCCAGCTCCCTGGCAGCACTGTCATTGAAATCGTTCAGCAGCAGCAGGTTGTTGCCTTCCTCTGCATGCGGGAGATATTTGTCAGCGACTTCCCTGATAATGCCATACGGGTCCGTTATCGGATCATCCCTGCCGGACGCAATGAAAATACGGCCCTGCGACGGGAACACCAGCGCGACCAGGTCCACACCGAGGTAATCGACATAATCCTCGACCAGCCTGTTGTGCACCTCGGTGTCACTCTCCGTGACGGTACCCTCGTCGGTATTTTCGTAGACGAGATTCAGCTCCTCGTAGCGGCCCGCCAGCTCCTGTGCCATCGCATCCAGCTCGATGGTCAGACGCAGTTCCCGTTCAATACAGGTGACGACGGAATCCAGCATGCGCTCCACCTGGGCCGTGGACAACGGTGTCCCGATTGCCGGACCGGCAGGGACCACGACTGACAGCGAGCCGGCAATTTCATCGGACGGTGTAAAGATCATCATGGAATAACAGGTTGCGTCTGCATCACGGCCAACCTGCAGGGACCGGTCCATACGCATGGTACTCAACGGACAGGCTGCGCAGTTGTCTTCGCAGTATTCGTTTATTGCCGGCTCGCCCCCCGTCTGCTTGCTGACCAGGGTTCCGGCCGCGTCCCGCATGAATATATCCGCCGTCTCGGGGAGCGACTCCCGCAACAGCGCGATATACCGGCTGGAGTCCAGTGATGCTAGCGCGCTGACCAGCATGGCTGTTCCCCTGTTGTTATCGAATTGGCGAAATATTCATCCAGCACGGCAAGCAGACGCCGTATACTGACGGGCTTTTCCATGAAATAGAGGTTATCCAGTGCGGATGACCACTCCCGGTGCTCGTCTTCGGCGCGCGCAGTCAGCACATAGACGGGAAACGGCCGGTCAGGCATGGTGCGCTCGATTTCCAGGCACAGCTCCCTGCCGTTCAGGCGCGGCATGTCGATGTCTGTGATCATGACATCGGGGCAGTGTTCCTGCAGATAGTCGAGCGCCTGCAGGCCATGGGCCGCCTCATCCACGGTGTAACCGGCATTCTCCAGTGCCAGTCGTATGATGCGTATCACATGCGGCTCATCATCAACAATTAATATGCGTTTCATTTTCAGACCGCCTGTTTGAGTAGGTTCGCTTCCTTGTTGAACTCGATTATGAATTCGCTGCCTGCACCGGGAGCGCTGTTCACGTCCAGCGTGCCGTGATGCAGCTGGATGATTTCGCGCGCCAGCGACAGGCCGAGCCCGTGGCCCGACCGCTGACGTACCGCTTCATTCTCCGAGCGGAAGAACTTGTCGAAGATCCTGTCCTGGTCTTCGGGCGAAATGCCCATGCCGTCGTCCTTTACCGACACCCGCAGCGTCTGTTCGCTTTCCTCGACCGTCATGGAGACCGTACCGCCCGGATCGCTGTACTTGATCGCGTTGGTCAGCAGGTTGTTGAGCGCGATCCGCATGAGGTTCTTGTCCAGGGCCACCGGGCTGATTTCCCTGGGCAGGTTGAGCCTGAAGTCGATGCCCTTCTCCCGGCCGGAGCGCGCACAGGAATCGAATACATCCTGCAGCAGGTCCCCGAACTTCACCCGTTTGCGCTCGATGCTCATGCTGCCCATTTCGATCTTGGAGATGCTGAGCATGTTGTTGATCAGGATCACCAGGCGTTCGACCTCATCGTGTATCACGTTGGCCGCCTCGACCCTGATCTGTGCGTTGTCCACACCGTCACCGAGCAGGGTCTCGCTGTACATCGCCAGCACGTTCAGCGGCGTTTTCAGTTCGTGCGACAGGTGGGCAATGAACTCGCCACTGCTGTTGAGCACGAGCTTCTCGGCCGTAATGTCCCTGAAGACCACCAGCGTACCGAGCACCTCGTTGACGTCCCTGGGCGAAAACAGCGGATAGGGCTCGATCCTGATCGTCCTGCTGGCAGTACCGGAGGGTACAAACTCGAGGGTATTCGTGTGCATACCACGCATGCCGCTCGGCACATTACCCGACAGGAATGCCACGACCTCCGGATCGTTACACCACTCGGACGGTTTGCGACCGATGATTTCAGCCACCGGTACACCGACCATATTCTCCAGCCTGGAATTCGCCAGGCTCACCACGCCGCTTTCGTCGAGCACGACGATCGCCTCGGGAAAGGACTGCAATGCGGACTCGATCCGTACACGCTTGAAGCCCAGCAGCTTGGTGGATGTCTCCAGTTCGCTGCGGTCCGCCTCCAGCTGGCCGATGCGATCCTGCACGGCCCCCACGAAATGGTTGAAGCGGTCCATGAAGCCCTGCAGTTCATCGCTGGCGGTCAGCTCCACCTTGCCCAGCGAGATATTGTTGCCCACGATGTTGCCGAGCCGGTCGGTCGCCTCGCGGAACGGCCGGACCTCGCGGCGCAGCAGGAAATAAAACAGCGGTGTCAGCAGGAAGATGGGCAGGGCAAAACTGGCGAACAGGGGCAGCTGGTCGGTCTTCAGACCGAAACCCGGCTGGAAATAGCCCAGCCTGACATAGCCGGCGATATCACCCTGCTCGAGCAGCGGCGCAAAGAATTCAGTGACGCTGCGACCGTCACCGTGCAGTGACAGGGTGCGTTCGCCCAGCCACGCGGCCGGACTCTCGGGCAGCAGGCTGGACGGCACCAGCACACCCGGCGCGGTCACCTCGGCGACCGGCACGCCCCCGGCGTCCACGACCGCAACATAGGCAAAGCCGGTCTGTACATCAGTATGCTGCAGCACTGACAACGTACCGGTCTGGCCGGGTTGTGCTACCAGTTTGTCGTAGGGGATGCGCGAAATGACCCGGGCCAGGCTGGAACCCTGCTCGCGGATATGGCTGAGCTGTGCGCTCTGCTGGTAACTGAACAGCAGGAACAGCGTGACCATGATCACCGCCAGTGACGCGACGATCATGGTCAGACCGAGATGTTCTCTCTTCCAGATTTCCCTGATGCTAGAGCGTGGCATTCTTCTTCCGCTGAAGTGGTCGTTACCGACCCTGTAACGGCAGAAAATCGTTGAACTAAATTGAGATACAGGCAGGAATGCCGGTGACGGCAGGCAGGCGGTAACAGCGGTGGCCCGGGCCAGCAGCCGCCTTTAACTGCATGACTTCAAGAGACATTTGGTCCCTGACCCGGGATTCACAGGATACCGGCGTCGGCAACCGGCGAGCAGCCCTGCAAGCGGGGGTGTCCCCGGGAATTTTTGATTTCCCGTCATTGCAGGCACGGCAAGGCAATCTTTTCAATTTATTTCCAGTTACTTGGAGATTGCTTCGTGTATGTGCCTCCCGCAATGACGGGGATATGTCGACTGTTCAGAGATCTGCGATCAGGTTAACGAGAATGCTGCCATCACGCGGCCCCAGTCCGTGGTTTGCCTTGATGGTGATCAGCGATGACCGTCCGCGCAGGACCGGGACGTTGTTCATGTCCTGGCTGTAGGACGGCACGACCATATCGCCCCACCCCTCCGCGTCCTCGCCGCGCACAATGGAGAAATAACCGATATCCGGGTGCGGCTGGGTATTCAGCCAGTACAGCAGGCTGCCGGGACGGGGCCTTACCAGATCGACATACAGACTGCGTGAATGCCGGGCGATGTCATAGGTCTCACCGGCAAGGATGTCCGGGATGATCGACAGCGGCCACGGGATGTCCGTGGCATCCAGCGCCTGTTCGGCACGCACCGTTCCCAGGTGCGGACTGGCGATGGTGATCAGCGCCTTGACGTTGTCGATGTCACCACGCACCAGGGCGGTACGCGCCACGATTCCGCCGGCGGAATGGCCGACCAGGGCAATCGGCTCACCCGGGTGTTCGGTCCCGATGGCATGGAGCATTTGCTGTAACTGGTAGACCTGTACCAGCACCGGCGCGGACGAGGGCAAATCCGCCATGTAGTACTTGCGTTGCGCCGTCCGTCCGGCGGCCGGGAAGAGCTGCACGCCCGCAGGGCCGGCCAGGTAGACACCGGCACGCTGCCAGCCATGCTGCTGCAGGATCCCGGTGATGCCGCTCTCGTCCCAGTTGCGGGCACCGCCCAGGTAACCGTGGATCAGTACCACGACGTCCGCCCGTGCGGGCAGTGACAGCGTGGCAAGCGTCAGCAGTAATACAGCAATGAGTGCTTTTTTCATGATGCACCTTCCAAAATTCGTGATTTGTGGCCCGGGTATCGCGCCTGCAAGGCGCTCCTGCGCTACCCGCTAAATACGTAGGAGCGCAGGCATGCGCGAATTGCCTGGCATTTTGCCAAGCCTGTTCGCGGACAACGTCCGCTCCTACACCTGAAATTTCACACATATCGCGCCTGCAAGGCGCTCCACCAATATTCGATTCACCTGCAGGAGCGCAGGCATGCGCGAATTGCCTGGCATTTTGCCAAGCCTGTTCGCGGACAACGTCCGCTCCTGCGCCTGGAAATAAAAAGGGGGCAACCCGTAAAGGCTGCCCCCTGGCTTTACCAGTAAGCTGAAAAACGACTTACTTGGCTACGGTGTCAGCAGCCTGCGGGGCAACCGGGGCAGCCACCGGGGCATAGCCGTACGGAGCATGCCCGTAAGGGGCATAACCGTAAGGACCATAACCGTTGTAGTAGTTGTTGTAGCCACGACCGTAGCCACGACCGCTACCGCGACCACTGAAGTTCATGCTGAAGCCGCCGTCGACGTAGCCGTCGCCGTAACCGTCACCCCAGCCATCGTTATAGCCGTTGTTACCGAAAGGACCCCAGCCCCAGGCAGCAGCCGAGGTGGAAGCGATTGCCAGCGTAGCGGCAGTAATCATTGTTGCGATAGTTTTCATAATCTCTCTCCGAAAAGAAGTTTAAAAATCGGGTTAAAAGTTCAGTCGTGCAAGGACCGTGAAGAACTATATTAGACTTCTCTTAAATAAGCAAGTGCTAATCTACTTAAATTCTAAAATACTTGCACAGCCGTTTTCTTTATCCACGTTTTTCAATCAATTACCGTTCTTTTCGATAGACATTTATTTGGCAGCCCCCTCACAGTCGCGCAACGATATATAAGATTTGTCATTATAAACATAGGCATACAGAATTTTCGCCGTCCATGAAAAATATTTCAGGCTCGAAATCACATTAGCCACTCCTGATATATGAACATAATCAGGATCCTGCAATCGCCGATTCGGTTTCACCGGAAAAGCCGTCAATCCTTTGTGGTTGACAGGTTCCGGCCCGCTTGGCGTAATCATTCACTCATTGGTCGGGTCTTGTGAAAAGGAGCGATGCCTTGGATAACATTACCTTCGATGTAGACGAGTTATCACGACTGAACAAGATAGAACAGGCGCAACGCCTCGAAGAGGCCGCCCGCCGGATCGATGAAGTACAACGTGCTGCCGCTGACAATAACGATCTATTGCAGTGGGTCGAACGTCAACGACAATACCTAGTGGATATGCAGCATTTGATATATGAGTGTTAGCCCGACACCAACCTCCCTTCAACCCGCCCGCGTGGCGGGTTTTTTTTACATCACACGCCCCCGGCACCCGACAGGTGGTGCTCATCGGGCGGCGCCCGCCTGAACCCGGCCAATGCGCTACCCGCTGGTTATTGAATTACTGCTGCTGCTGCTCGTGGCCAATGGCACACCCGTGGTACTGGGCATCCTGTTGCGGCATCGCTTCGCCTGGCCACTGGACGCAGGCCGGAACTTCCTGGATGGACGTCGCCTGTTCGGGGCATCGAAGACCGTGCGTGGCATCCTCGGCAGCATCGCGGTTACGGCACTGGTGGCGCCGGTCTGCGGACTGGACAGGGCAAGCGGTGCGCTGTTTGGCCTGCTGGCGATGGCCGGTGACCTGGCGTCCAGTTTCATCAAGCGGCGGCTGGGATATCCCTCCGGCAGTCAACGCCCGCTGCTGGATCAGTTGCCGGAGGTTTGCCTGCCGCTGTGGCTGCTCGCGCCGGTGACCGGTGCGACGCTCACCGAAATGGCGGTGGCGGCAGCGGGCTTTACGGTGCTGGACCTGCTGCTCTCAAGGCTCTATCGACCGCATCAGGCGCGGTGCAAGTGATGCAGCGTGACTTCCGGCGGGCAGTTGAGCCGCACGTCCACGACACAGGCGCCGGAACCCGCCGCGGTGTATCCGGCCATCCCTTCGTAATCCCAGGCACCGGCGCAGTAGGCGCGCGGGCTGTGCGCGTTGCACATCAGCGGCACCCCGCCCGGTAAACAGATCTGTCCGCCGTGCGTATGGCCGCACAGCATCGCATTGAAATCCGCATGTGACGCGTGCCGGTAGATCTCCGGCGAATGTGCCAGCAGGATGGAGACCGCGTCATCCGGAATAGACTCCGCCGCCTTCTCGAGGTTATCGCCGCGGTAGAAGTGCGGATCGTCGATGCCGGCCAGGTAAATCCGCTCTTCCCCCCGGCTGATCACGGTATGTTCGTTGAGCAGGACCCGTATATCCATGGCCTCGATACCCGGCACCATGCAAATGGTGTCATGGTTGCCAAGCACGGCGTACACATCGCCCTGCAGCCAGGTCCGCACCTGCTGCAGGGCATCCAGCGTCTGCTCATACGGGCCGAAGGTCTCGCCCCGGTAGTCACCGGTGAGCACACACAGGTCATATTTCAGCGGGCGTACCGCCTCGATCAGCACATGGGTGAAATCGTCCGCAAAATCCAGGTGCGGGTCCGAGATCTGCAGGATCGTATACCCCTCGAAGGCCGGCGGCAGACCGGCCAGTGTCAGCCGGTTGTGCCGCAGCTCGATGCGGCGGGCATTTCGCCGGCTGCGTCCCAGCATCAGCGACAGGCGCAGCACGCCGCGTATCAGTCCACGCAGCGAATACCAGTTTTCGATATGGAAAAACGTCCGGCCCTGGCCGAACACCCGGCGCTCGTAGGTCTGCTCGATGCCCAGCCGCTGCCGCAGGTGGACCTTGCCGACCCGCTGCTGCAACTGCTTTAGAAGTTCTTCACCGTCCATTTGATCATTGTGTGATGCCGGTGCGTGATTTTCAAATGGTAACCGGCTGCATTGTTCTAGCGGCAGCTGTTTGTTAACGTTGAATTACCGGGTGTTACCGGTTGGCGAGTGTATTCATCAGGGGAGCGCTTATGAATCTTGAAAAGGTGGTGTTTGCATTTTTTATCGTGCTCTCGCTGACGCTCAATTTCGGATTTTTTATCGGCGAACTGGATAATCCGGATCATCACAACGTCTACGAGCTGTTTGCCGCCCTGGTCGTCAGCCTGATCGCCACGATCATGAAATTCGGCGATCGCGCCCATATCGGCGCCGTGCTGCTGGCCACCAGCCTGGTGGCCGACCTGCAGCTGATCGCGGCGGTGATCGTCTGGACCGTCTCGGAACACGTCACCGGCACCGGGCTGACCCCGATGGTCATGTCCAGCATCGTCTCGTTGTCCGGCGGCGCGCTGCTGGCGAATATCATCTCCGTCATCATCCTGGTCACCGAAACCGTCATGTTCCGGCGCTAGCCACGGAACCGGGCGGAACCGGACTGCCATGCACAACCTGATCTACCTGCTGCTGCGCCGCATGCGAGTGCCACTGATCGTGGTCATCCTTGCCTATGCGATATC
>Ga0265306_10001379_pt1 | contig 11758 bp, 15 predicted proteins | sample Helome_3_FD_192493 | JGI IMG/M metagenome (GOLD analysis project Ga0265306, IMG submission 192493) | Marine sediment microbial communities from subtidal zone of North Sea - Hel_20160420 (Illumina Assembly) | ecosystem: Environmental > Aquatic > Marine > Subtidal zone > Sediment ...
TCCAGTTGCTCAAACTATTCCTCTTGTAATAAATCTGCCATTCTATTTTTATTTCTTAGCGAAGGTACAAACTCCCGCACTTTTCACAAACATTTACCATTATCGCGACTTTATTGAACAGCCAATAGCCCGCGTAGTTGTAATTGATATTTCCTCCCCTTTTAACATGGCATCTACAGCATTTTCAACATATTTGGTCTTAACTGCAGACGCATTGGAGTAGTTGTCATCAATTGTTCCAATATAGCGCACGACATTTCCGAGTTTATTTTTTTCGAGTAAATACACATGTGGTGTTTTAGTTGCTCCATATTGTGGGAATATTTCCTGTCCAATATCAACCAAGTATGGAAAAGTAAACCCTTTTTGCATTGCTCTTTTTTTCATATATTCTACACCATCTGAGGGCTGTAAATCTGGATCATTAGGGTTTATGGCAATTACCGGTACTCCCTTTGTTTTGTACTTTTTGTCGAGGTCAATTATTCTATCTTCATAGGCGATGGCATATGGGCAGGTATTACAGGTAAAAATCACTAAAAAACCCTTGGCATCTTTGTAGTCGGCTAAAGAGACCTTTTTACCATTTATATCAGGAAGACTGAAGTCTGTTGCATAATCTCCAATACTATAACCCTTGTCAATTTCTTTAAGATAACCAGTGTAGCTCAAAAAAAATGTGATGAAAACAAAATTTACCAATATATATTTCATGTTTACTTATTTATCTGAATTCTTGAATTTCTTTTTTTAGCATTTCATAGGTAAAGGGCTGTTCATAGAACTTTCTTTTTTTACGATTGTAGATCAAAGTAGCTGGAATTGACCCGGACCAGTTCTTATCAATTTTTGGGATCCAGTTATTTTGATCCGGGTCATTTAATACGACTACTTCCGATCGCAGATTCTTGGCTTTTATAAAAGGAACTAGCTTAGATTTCCACATGGAAGGCATATCCAGGCTTACCAATATTACCTTCCAATTATTGGCCTTTCCTTCCTGGTTTATTTTTTCAAAATAGGGTAATTCCTTTATGCATGGTGCGCACCAGGTTGCCCAAAAGTTGATGATATGTATTTTGTCATCCATCTTATTCAAGAGAGGTTCCAATTCATCAAAATTATATATAGGGATGCCCAAACTATCTGGAGAAGTGAATTCATTTTTAACTAATTCTGAATTCTCCGATTTCGTTTTCTTACTTTCTTTAATTCCGCATCCTATAAAAAGAAGGATACTAAAACATAGAATCATACGAATCATGGCGATTGTTTCTTAATCCCATAAAATTATGCAACGAACTATAATGAAAAATAGATTTAACAAAATTTTATAAGCACTCATGTTGTAATCTATTATTGAATACTTACATTTGTATATACAAATATTGTAAGTACATGAATGTTGAAGCTTTAATAAAGACGGACAAGAAGATTCCCCTTAGAAGTAGGACTCTTATTCATTTAATGCTAATACACAACAAGCTTACCGAAAATATATCACATGCCTTTAAACCTTTTGGAATTTCGACACAACAATTTAATGTCTTACGTATACTGAGAGGTCAGCAGAGTAAACCTGCTAATTTATCTACTTTAAATGAGAGAATGATTAGTAAAATGAGTAATACCACCCGTTTGGTAGATAAATTAATAAAGAAGGGTTATGTGGACAGGATAGTATGCATGTCTAACAGGCGCAAAGTGGAGATTACCATTACTAAGGAAGGATTAAAAGTGCTATCTGAAATGGACATAGTGCTGGAAAAAGCAGAAAAAGAAATTTTAACCAATTTTACCGACTTAGAACTTGAACAATTAAATCTTTTATTCAATAAATTTTAATACTACATATGAACAAGTACCTTGAAAGCCTCAATTGGCGTTATGCAACCAAAAAATTTGATAGCCTAAAACAAATATCTGAAGAAGATTTGAATACTTTATTGGAAGCTATTCGTCTAAGTCCCTCTTCATATGGGCTTCAACCCTATCATATCTTTATTATAAAGGATATCGAACTAAGGGAAAAATTAAAAGCAGCCTCATGGGATCAAACACAAATCACTGATGCATCTCATTTAATCGTCTTTGCTAACAATACTAGTTTTGACGCTGATCTCATTGATAACTATTTAACTAATGTTAGCGACACAAGAGAAATTGAACTAAGTAATTTACAGCCTTATGGAGATTTCATGAAATCTAAATTAGTAGATCTTCCTAATAAAACAAAAGAAGCATGGACCGCAAGGCAAACCTATTTGGCATTAGGCCACTTACTTTCCGCGGCTGCGAGTTTAAAAATTGATGCCTGCCCTATGGAAGGGTTTGAACCTGAAGTATACAATGAACTACTAGGTTTAAATGATAAAGGATTAAACACATCTGTAGTTGCTACGATAGGATATAGATCTGCAGATGATGATACCCAACATTATAAGAAGGTTCGACAATCAAAAGAATTATTATTCACTCATATATAACACTTTACATTAAAAAAATTATTAAAATAAATCAAATTTAGAAACATGAAAAAGAATGTATTAAGTCTGGCACTGGCCATAGTTTTTGGAGCGACAGCGGTTGCTAACTCTCCTGTTAATGAAGAAAAGAAAGAAGTAAAAGCAAAGGAAAGTAAGGTTACATGGAAAGCTTATAAAGTTACAGGTTCTCATACTGGAACTGTAAACCTCAAATCCGGTGCCCTGCTGTTCGATGAAGGAAAACTGACAGGGGGCGAATTTGAAGTAGATATGACAACTTTAATCACGACAGATCTTGAAGGCGAAGATAAAGGTAAATTAGAAGGCCATCTCAAGTCTGATGATTTCTTTGGGGTTGAAAACTATCCAAATTCTACCCTGGTATTTACAAGTGTTAAAGCCTCTGGTAAAAATTCTTACGAAGTAAAAGGTGATCTTACCATTAAAGGGATAACCAAGCCTGTCACTTTTGATGTTTCTGTTTACGGAAGTAAAGCATCGGCCACTTTAAAAGTAGACAGAGCCCAATATGATGTTAAGTATGGCTCAGGAAGTTTCTTTGAGGACCTTGGCGATAAAACAATTTATGACGAATTTGATCTGGTAATAGATCTGGTTTTCTAGTTAATATTCCCCCTTTATTAAATCCTGAATATGCTAAATAATATTCAGGATTTTTTATTTGATAAAATCGACCTTAAACACACACAATATGTCACCATTAACCGCTCCGTTAAAAATTGAAGCAGAAAAAACCTGCTACCTTACCGTGATAGTTCTAGTAAAGACACCAGTAGAACAACCTTTTAATCATAACGCCACTAATTTAGAGATTCCGGTATTAGGTTTATACGCTTATACTTAAAATAATATTATTATTTCCTTAGACTTAGAGGTAGGACTAATAAAAGACACTGTCAAAATAAACACAAGCCACACCCCAAGCCATTTTCACAAGATAACCACAAACAAGCTTAATCGACATGAAATGTAATCAGGCTTGCTCGCTAATTATATTTATTTTGCTAACAATAGCTACAAAAGTAGTTCCTGGGCTTAAGCAGGTATATTATATGGATCTGAACGAATGGAATTGAAGTATTAGAAATCAGTACTATTATTATAATCACTTTATGCAATAATGGATTTTGGATCTATATTTCCTTTAAATTCATTTGTAATTATGAAATTCCTTTCTATATTTGACTCAATGAAATTTAGAATAGTAAATACTTGGTGGTGGAATAACTTACGTATAAAGTCGTGAGCTAAGCACCATTGTAGTATTACTATACGAAAAGGCTTGTCTATCACGACAAGCCTTTTTGATTTTCAGAATTAGAAGTATCAAGATCTAAATTCTTGCAGATTATGGCATATGAACTTAAAACATATTATAAAAAGATCCTCGCAGATACCATAACCCCGGTTAGCGTATATCTAAAAATTCGTGATAAGTTTCCTAATAGTATTCTTTTGGAGAGTAGTGATTACAGGGCAAATGATAATACCTTTTCATATATATGTTGTAATCCTATAGCCTCTATCAAGGTGAAGGATGAGCAAATTACTCAGTTATTTCCGGACAAATCTGCAAATGTAATAACTATAAACAGCGAAACCGATGTTGTTAAAATTATACATAATTTCAGCCAAAAGTTTAAGGCCGAATCTAATGGTTTTAAATTTATAAATAATGGATTGTTTGGCTATATGTCTTATGATGCAGTTAGGTACTTTGAAGATATTTCTATCACAAAAAAAGACGGCGCCCTGGATATTCCTGATATTTATTATGCTGTTTATCAAAATATAATAGCGATAAATCATTTTAAAAATGAGGCTTATATATTTGCTCATTGCTATGATTCTGATAATAATATTTCAGAAATTGAACAGCTTCTTAATATAAGGAATTTTGCCTCCTATAATTTCAGAAAGGAAGGTAAAGCTTCCTCAAATTTAAATGATGAAGAATATAAAGAACATGTATCCCTGGCTAAAAAACATTGTAAAAGAGGTGATGTTTTTCAGTTAGTGCTTTCACGAAGGTTTTCACAAGGATTTAAAGGAGATGAATTTAATGTTTATCGAGCCCTTCGCTCTATTAATCCTTCTCCATATCTGTTTTATTTTGACTATGGAGATTTTAAAATCTTTGGCAGTTCACCGGAAGCACAATTAATTGTTAAAGACGGGAAGGCAGAAATACATCCAATAGCGGGTACTTTTAAAAGAACCGGAAATGATGAAGAAGATGCATTATTAGCTAAAAAACTAACAGAAGATAAGAAGGAAAATAGCGAGCATGTTATGCTTGTAGACCTGGCACGTAACGATCTAAGTCGGCATGGAAATATGGTAAATGTTGAAAACTATAGGGAAGTCCAGTTCTTTTCTCATGTTATTCATCTTGTTTCCAAAGTTACAGGGCAAAAGAAAAATGAAACACCCACTATGAAAGTTGTCGCTGACACTTTTCCGGCAGGTACCCTGAGCGGAGCACCAAAGCATATGGCTATGCAGCTCATTGAAAAGTATGAGACCACCAACAGAGATTATTACGGTGGGGCCATCGGATTTATGGATTTTGACGGAGATTTTAATCACGCCATTATGATCCGGACCTTCTTAAGTAAGAATCACCAACTTCATTACCAGGCAGGAGCGGGTTTAGTAGCTGTCTCTGAACCGGAAAAGGAGTTACAAGAAACTTATAATAAATTAGGAGCTCTTAATAAAGCTCTGGAAATTGCAGAAACTATTTGAAAAGGACAATAAATAAACCATGAACAAAATACTGGTAATAGATAATTACGATAGCTTTACTTATAACCTGGTACATTATCTGGAGGATTTGGGTTGCGAAGTAGTTGTTAGACGAAATGACCAGCTAAAATTGGAGGAAGTTGATGATTTTGAGAAAATAGTACTTTCTCCGGGTCCCGGAATCCCTGATGAAGCAGGACTTCTTAAAGAAATAATTGCCAAATATGCACCAACTAAAAGCATATTTGGAGTTTGTCTTGGCCAGCAGGCCATAGGTGAAGTTTTTGGTGGTAAGTTGATAAATCTGGAGGAAGTTTATCATGGGGTCGCTACAAAAATAATCCTTGAAAACGAGGAGCCTTTATTTGAAGGCTTACCCAGGGAAATTTTAGTAGGCAGATATCATTCGTGGGTTGTTGATCCTCAACTGCCGGATGTTCTTGAAGCTACGTCTTTTGATGAAAATGGCCAGCTGATGTCATTAAGGCACAAATCGTATGATGTTTGTGCTGTTCAATTTCATCCAGAATCTGTACTCACTCCGGAAGGCAAGCAAATTCTTAAAAATTGGCTTATGGATTAATTAAACCATTTGTGATTCCTTATTAAATTTAAAACAAATGAAAACGATTCTAAATAAATTGATCAATCATGACATCCTCTCTAAGGAAGATGCAAAACAGGTATTGGTTAATATTGCCAAAGGAACATATAATAATAGCCAAATCGCTGCATTTCTTACAGTATACATGATGCGTAGTATTACGATTGAAGAATTAGAGGGATTTCGGGACGCATTATTGGAACTATGCCTGGCCATTGATCTATCTGAATTCAATCCAATTGATCTTTGCGGAACAGGAGGTGATGGCAAGGATACCTTTAATATTTCTACTTTGGCTTCCTTTGTTACAGCAGGAGCTGGTATTAAAGTAACCAAACATGGTAATTATGGGGTTTCTTCTACCTGTGGGAGCAGTAATGTCATGGAATTTTTAGGTGTGAAATTCAGCAATGATCCTGACTTTCTCAGAAAATCAATAGAAGAAGCCGGGATATGTGTACTACATGCCCCTTTGTTTCATCCCGCAATGAAAAATGTGGCACCAATACGACGTGAACTTGGAGTCAAGACTTTTTTTAATATGCTTGGTCCAATGGTAAATCCCGCCTTTCCAAAAAATCAAATAGTTGGCGTTTTTAATTTAGAATTAGCACGAATGTATGGGTATCTCTATCAGAATACCGATAAAAAATATACAGTACTCCATGCATTAGATGGATACGATGAGATTTCATTGACGGGGAGTACCAAAACTATTTCAAATAATACCGAGGGTATTTTAAATCCTTCAGATTTTGGAGTAGAAATTGTAATGGAAAACGAAATAACAGGAGGTGAAAGCATAGGCAAATCTGCCCAAATATTTATGGATATCCTACAGTCCAGAGGTACGGAAGCCCAAAACAATGTAGTCTGCGCAAATGCCGGAGTGGCTATCGCCACAGTTTTGGATGTTAGTCCAAAACAAGGTTTTGAGAAGGCAAAAGAATCTCTTCTTAACGGAAATGGTCTAAATGCCTTAAGAAAATTACAGCAATTAAGTGCATGATGGATATATTGAAAAAAATAGTTGATGATAAGAAAAGGGACTTACACCTTAAAAAAACTGTAATCCCTCTAAAGCAATTAGAGGCTACATTGCTCTTCCAAAGGGAACCTGTATCCTTGGCTAATGCATTGAGGAAAAGTAAAACCGGGATTATTGCAGAACACAAAAGAAGATCCCCATCTAAATCTGTGATCAATCAAAATTCCAGTGTACAGGAAATTGCAATAGGATATATGAATGCAGGGGCTTGTGGTATGTCTGTTTTAACAGACGCCAAATATTTTGGAGGGTCTCTTGATGATTTAATAATCGCCAGAGCCGCCGTTGATTTTCCACTATTAAGAAAGGAGTTTATCATAGACGAATACCAAATTATAGAAGCCCGTGCGCACGGGGCTGACGCTATTTTACTTATTGCCGCAATTCTGACAAGAAAACAAATAAAGGTTTTATCAGAATTAGCAAAAAGTTTAGGTTTGGATGTTTTACTGGAAGTTCATAATGAAGAAGAATTAGTTAAATCAATGATGCCCGGTTTAGATATGTTAGGAGTAAATAATCGTAACCTAAAAACATTTGAGGTAAGCTTGGAAACCAGCGCTGTACTCTCACAACAGATTCCTGATGAATTTATCAAGGTCTCAGAAAGTGGTATTAGCTCTATTACTGCTATTAAAACACTAAGAGAATTTGGATATAAGGGTTTCCTGGTTGGAGAAAATTTTATGAAGACAACGAATCCCGGGGAGAGTGCCAGGGAATTTATAAACCAAATGGCTACATGAAACTAAAGATCTGCGGCATGAAGTATAATATTGGGGAGGTGGCAGATTTGCAGCCAGATTACCTCGGGTTTATCTTCTGGAAGCCTTCCAAACGATTTTTTGATGGGTCTATTCCTAAATTGCGTAGGACGATTGGCAAAGTTGGGGTTTTTGTTGATGCCAATATTGATGAAATTTTAGATCGCACCAATACATATGGATTAAATGCCATACAATTACATGGAAATGAATCCCCTGAATTCTGTGCTAAGCTAAAAGAGCAATTTAAAGACCAAAATATCAAGATTGACATTCTTAAGGTATTTAGTATAAAAGACAGCTTTGATTTCGCACAACTTGGTCCATATGAGAAATCATCTGATTTCTTTTTATTCGACACAAAGGGTAAGTTACCCGGAGGCAATGGATATCAATTTAAATGGGAAGTACTAAAGGGGTATCCATCAAAAAAACCCTATTTCCTGAGTGGCGGAATAGGTCTCGAGGAACTTGATAATGTTTTAGAATTTCTTCAAAAAGAAGAATCTAAATATTGCCATGCTATTGATGTCAATAGTAGATTTGAAATATCTCCAGGCCTAAAGGATATAGATAAATTAAAGAAATTTAAGAATCGGTTGTTTGAAACCATCTCATAAAAAATATAAGAATATGACTTATCATGCTGATGAAAAAGGCTATTACGGGCAGTTTGGTGGGGCATTTATACCAGAAATGCTATACCCTAATACTGAAGAACTCAGGCAAAACTACCTTCAGATTATGGAAGAGCCATCTTTTGTTAAAGAATTTCGTGCATTATTAAAAGATTATGTAGGAAGGCCAACACCGCTCTATTTTGCAAAACGCCTTTCTGATAAGTACAAAACAAAAATTTATCTGAAAAGGGAAGATTTATGCCATACAGGTGCGCATAAGGTCAATAATACCATTGGGCAAATTTTAATGGCCAAAAGATTGGGTAAGACACGAATCATCGCAGAAACAGGTGCCGGACAGCACGGGGTGGCCACTGCTACGGTTTGCGCACTTATGGGAATAGAGTGCGTGGTATATATGGGTGAAATAGATATTGCACGTCAAGCACCTAATGTGGCTAGAATGAAAATGTTAGGTGCAGAAGTAAGGCCTGCCTTATCGGGTAGCAGAACGCTCAAGGATGCTACGAATGAGGCTATACGCGATTGGATAAATAATCCGGTAAACACCCATTATATTATAGGTTCAGTTGTAGGCCCTCATCCCTACCCCGATATGGTAGCCAGATTTCAATCAGTAATTTCAGAGGAAATACAGTCCCAGCTGCTAGAAAAAGAAGGCACCCCGAACCCAAATTATGTTGTGGCTTGTGTGGGTGGCGGAAGTAATGCCGCTGGCACATATTACCATTATCTGGATAATGAAGATGTTGGTATCATTGCCGTAGAAGCAGCCGGAAAAGGTGTTCATTCGGGAGAAAGTGCAGCAACTTCTGCTCTGGGAAAAGTTGGTATTATTCACGGAAGTAAAACGCTGCTTATGCAAACTCAAGATGGTCAGATAACTGAACCATATTCTATTTCTGCCGGCCTGGATTACCCGGGCGTAGGTCCTATGCATGCCCATTTGTTCACATCCGGGAGGGGTGAATTTATTTCTATTACCGATGATGAAGCTATGACAGCAGGACTAGTGGTATCTCAATTAGAAGGCATTATACCAGCTATAGAGACAGCACACGCTTTCGCCATATTTGACCAAAGAAAGTTTGCACAAGACGATATTGTTGTTATAAACCTTTCTGGAAGAGGTGATAAAGATTTACAGACTTATATAGATTATTTCAAATTATAATTGGTTCCTATAAAATGAAGAACAGAATACAAAAAAAGCTGGGAGAAGACAAAAAACTACTTTCCATATACTTCTCTGCCGGTTATCCCAATCTAAATGATACGGTTTCTATTATACAGGATTTGGAAAAAAACGGTGTCGATATGATAGAAATAGGCCTGCCATTCAGCGATCCTTTGGCAGATGGACCTACCATTCAGAAAAGTTCCACAATGGCGTTAAAAAATGGCATGGGAACAGATTTACTCTTTAATCAATTAAAAGAAATAAGAAAAACCGTTTCAATTCCCTTGATCATTATGGGATATTTTAACCCAGTTTTGCAATACGGAGTAGAGAACTTCTGCAAAAAATGTCAGGAAATAGGTATTGATGGTCTTATCCTTCCGGATTTACCTCTGGACGTTTACAAGGAAGAATATGAGACTATCTTTAAGAAATATAACTTAATCAACATTTTTCTAATTACTCCGCAAACCAGTGAATCCCGAATTTCACAAATAGACGACGCATCAGAGGGTTTTATTTACATGGTAAGTTCTGCCAGTACCACCGGGGTTAAGCAGGGCTTTGGAGAAGAACAGGAAGCTTACTTTGATCGAATTGACAGAATGAATCTTAAAAACCCTCAAATTGTAGGTTTTGGTATTAGTAATGCCAGAACATTTGAGCAGGCTACCAAAACAGCCAAGGGGGCTATCATTGGTTCTGCTTTTATTAAAATGTTATCACATAAAGGTACGGCTGGGATTTCGGAATTTATTAGATTCCTTAACCACTAGCCATGAATTTAATTAATAATTGGAAAATTGTATTCTTGTTATGTTTAACCCTGGGAATGGCTCCCTTTTTCCCGGAACCCCATTTTTGGGGTAAATTAAAATGGGTTTTTGGAGGAGGTATTGGCATGAAACCTATGGATTGGTTTGATCTTGTTTTACATGGATTCCCTTTTGTTCTTTTAATTCGGTTGCTTGTTTTAAGATTAATGCATTTGATCAACTCATAGAATTGTCTAAAATTAATTCTTTATCAATTTAAACTACTGTATGAAAAATTTAATGACCTGCTTAAGCCTTCTTATTTTTTGGATTAACAATGCTCAAGACCTTGAGCTAAAAGCCCAAGTCCGACATACTATAGATGAACTAAGGGAATTTGTCGCAATCCCTAATGATGCTTTAAATCATTCAGATATCAACAGAAACCTTTCTTGGCTCACTAAAAAATTCAATGAAAGGGGCTTTAATTCATCCGTTCTCTTTACGGAAGGAGAGTCGCTTTTTTTTGCCGCCCTCCCTGTGGAAGATGAAAAGCCGACAATTCTCTTTTATATGCATTTCGATGGACAGGCCGTGGATCCTTCCAAGTGGGATCAACCAGATCCTTATAAAGTAGTGCTAAAAACAAAGGATAATGAAGAATGGAAAACAATTTCATTTGATGATTTAAAGGAGGATGTGAATTATGATTGGCGCCTATTTGGCCGTTCTACTTCAGACGACAAGGGGCCCATTGTTATGTTCCTGAACACCATAGATCTTTTGAAAAAAAACAATGTGGAAATTCCATTTAATATTAAAGTAATATTAGATGGGGAGGAAGAGAAAAGTAGTGTTCCTTTGCCCAAGGCTGTAAAGGAATATAGAGAATTGTTAGAGGCAGATTTTCTGGTTATTTCCGATGGCCCGGTGCATTCTTCCGGCAAACCAACAATAGCTTATGGTACCAGAGGAATAACAACATTAACGTTAACTACCTACGGTCCAATAACGCCACAACACAGTGGTCATTATGGCAATTATGCTCCAAATCCCGGGTTTCAATTGGCCCAGGTATTAGCCGGTATGAAAGATAAAGATGGTAAAGTACTAATTGATGGCTACTATGATGGTATTAGCCTTGATGAATCAACATTAAATATCCTGCAAAGTGTACCTGATGACGGAAAAGCCATCAATTCTTACCTTGAGATTAAACAGGCTGAAAAGGTCGGCACATTTTATCAGGAAGCCCTGCAATATCCGTCATTAAATATTCGGGGGCTATCTTCGGGATGGGTTGGTGATAAAACCAGGACGATCATCCCAGCAACTGCCACTGCTGAAATAGATATCAGGCTTGTCCCTGAATCTGATGGAATTCGATTAAAAAACCTTGTAAAGAAACATATCGAAAATGAAGGGTATTATATTATGGCCGAGTTACCGGATAAGAGCCAAAGAATGAAACACGATAAAATCATCACCATTACCGAGGGCACGGTCATGAA
>Ga0265306_10001382_pt1 | contig 11743 bp, 8 predicted proteins | sample Helome_3_FD_192493 | JGI IMG/M metagenome (GOLD analysis project Ga0265306, IMG submission 192493) | Marine sediment microbial communities from subtidal zone of North Sea - Hel_20160420 (Illumina Assembly) | ecosystem: Environmental > Aquatic > Marine > Subtidal zone > Sediment ...
GCGTTTGCCGTGCCCCGATCGGCGAATGCAGACCCACGGCATATGATCGGTGGTTATCTGATCGGCACGTTCACCGGGGTGACGCTTTCGCTGCTGCTGCGTGCGATGCCGCCCACCTCGCCAACCATCGACCACGAGCTGGTGGTGGTCGCAGGAGCGCTGGCCATCGGTCTGGCGATGTTCCTGATGGTGTTGACCAAGACCGAGCACCCGCCGGCCGCGGCGCTCGCCCTGGGCCTGGTGCTGAATCAATGGGACATGGCCACGCTCGCGTTGATCATGGCCGGCATCGTGGGGCTGACCCTGGTCAAGAGCTTCGTGATGCCGCTGTTGATGGATCTGCTCTGATCGAGCAACAGCCGGTGTCCTTCTAGCGACCGAACACTTTTTTCAGCAGATCCGTGGACCGGGCCACCGGGTCGGTCCGGATCGCCGCTTCTTCCTGTGCCAGGTAGTGGAAGATGCCGTCCATGCCCTTGTCGACCACATAACCGGTCAGATCGGCGTCTACCGGCGGCACAAAAGGCATGCTGTCGTACTTGTCCATGATCTTGTCATAGCTCTGCACCGCGCCGACCTCGCCGAGGCTGGCGTCCACCACCGGCGCCATCTCGATTGCCAGCGGTCCGGACATCTTCTTGCGGAAATACTGGGTCGCCGCGTCATCCGGACCCGAATAGATCGCGCGCACGTCGTCCATCGTCATGTCCTGGATCGCGGACAGGAACAGCGCCTTGGCTTTGGGCGTGGCCAGCTCGGCCGCTTCGTTCAGCCGCAGTTCCAGATCATCGAAGGTCGATGACATGCCGACTTTTCCCAGCGTCGACTGCACGCCTTTGAGACTGTCCGGCAGCGGGATATGGATGCTGGGGTCGGCACTGAATCCGCCGGCGGTGCCCAGCTGATCGACGACCCGGGCGGTCCCCACGGTAAGCGCCTCTTTCAGACCGGAGCCAATCTGATCGTCGGTCAAGGATGTGCTGTCGGTCGCTGTCTTGTCGTCTCCACCGAATTTCTTCTTGGCGTCATCCCATATGTCCGCCGTAGCCGGGATGGCCAACAAAAGGCTGCAGAGACAGAGGGTCGCGCCTGCCATGGGCCAGGCAGATTTCGAAAGAGTATCGTTACGCATGGTTGTCTCCTGCTGAAACCAGCCGGGGTCCTTGTTTGAGCCCAAGGGGTCCGGCGCTCGGTGACAGTATTGTCATGACTGCAGTAATGCGGTTCCCGGTTTGATAAGTCAACAACGAGCGGAAGGTATGGACGAGCATCGGCGTCTGACGGCATGCGTATATTGGTTCGGAGGCGGACAAACGCGATAGATACCAAAAAGCAGCGCGCCTGCGGTTATGCATCATCCGGGATCATATTGTCCGTTGCAAAGAACTCTGCACATGCAGCTTTTTCCGGTTCCCGCTCAGCCGGGGCCTTGTTCCTGACTCAGCCATCTAGTGCCAGTTGCTGCCTGTTGGGCGTTTTCAGTGGCAGTGTCCGCAGTTTTCATGCCAACAACCGCCGAGTCTAAATTAGTACCTGGTAATAACCAGAAGATGAGCCTGATGCGCGAGGGGTTGGCCGTGGTGCAATACGGCAGGACCGGGTGATCACGCCTGTACCCTGCTCAGACCGTTAGCCAGGCTGCGGAGACCAGAGCTTGGTCGGGCAGAACACTCAACTAAAAAAGTTGATCGTCAGAGCCACCGTATCGAACATCCCGTGACCGATGATCAGAGGGATCAGCGCCCGGCGGGCACGGGTGACGTAGAACCAGCCCAGGACGACGCCGATGGCACCAGTCATGATCATGCCGCTGACGCCTTGCGAAGCGTGACCGGCGCCAAACCAGACGGCCTGAGCCAGGACGGCCAGCGTCAGCGCACGGCGCCCGCCGCCGAACAGCGTTGTGAACTTGCTCAACAAGAACCCGCGGAAGAAGACTTCCTCGCCGATCGCCGCGCCGATCCAGACGCCGAATACGATATCGAGAAGAAAGCCGGCAAGGGTGTCCGGCTGTTGTGTGATCACTGTGGACTGGCTCGGTGGATAACCCAGCGCCGTGGCAATGCCCATCACCGCGCCGCCGGTGACCAGCGTCAGGATCATGAATTCGCCTGCTCGACTCGATACGAAACGCGCATCGCCACCGCTACGTAAACCGAGCTCGCGCCAGGACTCCTTGCGCAGCGCCAGCAAGATCGCACCGGTTCCCACACCGGCCAGCATTGACCAAAGCCCGATATTGGCGACACCGGCGAAGCGCAGTGAGTAGACACTCCAAAATGCGAGCGCAAGGATGCATAGATCGACAAATGCACGTCGTCTCGTCGTCGTCTTGCCGGTGTCGATCATAGGGTTATCCCTGACCTCGACGCGTGATCCCGGATCAGTCCGAGATCAGCGAGCGCAACGCGTCGATCCGTTCGAGCCCATCCGGGTCCGGTGTGTAGAAGCTCCAAAGACCGGCGCGGCGGCTGATCAACAGGCCCGCCTTGCTCAGGGTCTTCAGATGATGCGAGATGGTGGGCTGGGACAGCTTGAATCGGTCGACGATATCGCAGGCGCATACTGGCCCGGGCTGCGCCGCCACAATCCGCAATATCTCGAGACGGGTCGGATCGGAGAGCGCCTTCATCATCATCGACAGTCGTTGGCTACGCGCCTTGGGCAAGGGCCGGACGGCCTTGATCGGGCAGCATCCCTGGGGTCTATCGCGTTTTGGCATGGGGTCTATCATCGCCATTTACATTGACATCCGTCAATGCATTGACTATATATATTGATGCGCATCGATATATATGGAGAAAACGCGATGAGACTGCAACTCGCTCTCAATGTCAGCAACCTTGATCAAGCCGTGTCCTATTACAGCCGGCTGTTCGGTGCCCGACCGCACAAGCTTAGACCCGGATACGCGAACTTCGCGCTCGACGAGCCGCCGCTGAAACTGGTGTTGTTTGAAAATCCGGGGGCGTCAGAGCGGATCAACCATCTGGGCGTGGAAGCGTTCGACAAACCCGATCTCGACAAGGCGATCGAGCGCATCGAATCGAACGGTCTGGCCGTCACTGCCAGGACGACCGGCGTCTGCTGTCACGCCGAGCAGGACAAGATATGGTCCGCCGGACCCGACGGCGAACGCTGGGAGTGGTACCAGATTGTGGACGACACCCCAAAGCCGCAGCGTGCGGCATGCTGTGGATGATCCGCCGCTGTGGACGGCAGATCGAATCTGACCCGCCCGGAGAAGCCAGTCCGAAACGCTTTAGTCACTCTGCTCCGCAAAAAAACGGGGCCGATAAAGGCCCCGTCTTCCTGTAAACCTGCGGTGTCCGTCAGAATCGGCGACGCATGCCTGCGAGCGCGCCCCCAAGCAGCACGAAGATGCCGCCGAGAAGCCCGATAAGCGGCAGCTGGCTGGCAGTCGAAGGCAGCATGACCGGCGCCGGTTCGGGCGCGACGTAGGGCTCTACCTCAACAACCTCCTCGACCACCACGACTTCCTCGACCGGCAGTGTGAATACCTGGCCCTCAGGCACATAGAGTCTGAGCGCGGCGCCTGTCGGGAGCTTGCCAAACGCGGACTGACCCGGCGGCGTGCGCGCGAACGGCGTCTCGCCGCCGACGACACCGGGAACCGCCGATGCCGGCAATGAGATCTTGAAGCCGTCGGGCGGACTGAAGGTATCTACTGCGAAGCTGCCGTCCGGCTTGTTCAGACGCAGCTTGACCGACCCGTCATTGAACTCGCGGTCGAACGTCGTGTTGAACTTGGCGTAAGTGACGCCGTCACGCACCACCACAGCGTCACAGGCACTCGGGATATCCGGGTGGTCGGCCGTCCACTCTCCCCAGATCAAATCTTCGCAGGTGTAGTCTGCCGCCATGGCAGGATGGCTGAGTGCCAGTGCCGCCAGAATCAGTGTCGAAAAAATTGTCTTGTTCACAACTTACTCCCCCCGGAATTCAATAATTGGCCCAATCAACGAGCGCAGGATTTAACCACATACCTGCGCCCAAGTACATTTCTACGCTTGCGTGCTGTGCCTTTGCGGCGCACGGCAAGATCATCACCGACAACGCCGCCCGCTCGGTTGCTAGTCCCGGGGCTCCGACAGGAGAACACGCAATTCGCTGGCCCGTTCGACACCGTCCGCCGGCCCATAGCGGACCAGCAGATCGGAGCGGCCGTCGTCATCGAGGTCACGTGCCTCGACCATCTGGCCATTGCGCGGCAGCGGGAGAGACAGGACCCGGCCTTTCTTACCGAACAGCGCCGGCTCGGCGACGCCCGGATACAGGGTCAGCTCGTCCGGTTCTTCCTGCACCATCAGTTCGGCCGCACCGTCGCCGTCGAAGTCAGCGATCGCCACGGCCGGGTAACGCGACAGGCCGGTCTTCAGGTCGAACTCGACCTTGAACCGGGTCTGATGGTCGGATTCGTCGGGATAGCGTCCATCCGCCCGCATCCGGTAGACGTCGAGATCGACGCTGATGCGTCCGGAGAACAAGGCGCCGACGATGCGGGCAAGACCAAGCCGCGTCGATGGCGTCGCGATATCCATCCGCCCGTCGCCGTCCACATCCACGACCAGGGCGGCGAACTGGACGCCATCCGAGGTGATGCTGCCGTCGGGTTCGACGGCGTATTCCACCGTCGCACCGTCACGCCGGCCCAGATATAGGTGGTACTCGCTGCGGCGATCGAACACGCCCTCGCTGATCGACTTCTCGGTCAACAGATCGAGGATGCCGTCGTCGTCGAAATCGCGGACGATCTCGACTTCTTCGATCTCGAGGTCGCTCTGGTCTACCTGGCCGTCTTCGCGGTCCCAGCGCGCGCGCTGCGCCTCGGTCGCCAGCGGCGCACCGATCGGGTCGCGCCGGCCCGGCGCGGAAAAACTGCCTTGGGGTGACTGGATGAAGGCGACGAATTCCGTATCGAGAAGGAAGACCACGTCGTTCAAATCGTCGCCGTCCACGTCGCCGAGCAACGGCAAACGCGGCTCGTAACTGATCCGTGTCTGATTGACTGCCACACGCGGCCGGACCTCGAGCAGGAACGGATCAAGCCCGGCGTCGTCCTGGCGTGCCAACAGCCAGCCCTCGAACTGCGGCACGAGAAGGTCATCGGCACCGTCATCATCGACATCGCGTACGAAGTCCGAGTGAGTCGGACCCAGCCACGGGCTGCCGTGGTAGATACTGGCGATGTCCGTGATCCGGGTCAGTTGCCCGCTGAGGGGATCAAGCACCACCACGCCATCCTCATCGAGCAGACAGATCTGATCGGCGCCGATGCCCTGTGGATCACCGGCGTCATAAAAAAACGCTGCCTCGGGGAGGATCCCTGTAGCGACGACAACGCCCTCTGCGAGCGAGATCGCGCTAAAGCGCCAAGTCTCCCCCTGCCGCCCGACCGCGAGGAGGCCTGCACCGTCGGCCAGGCGAAAGTCCAGCGGCGGCGCGTCGACCCCATGTTCCAGTGGGATGACCCGTTCGAGAAAACCCTCGTTGGCATATGCTCGCGGGGCTACGACGGCTGCCCACGCCGCCAACCCCAAGACGACGGCAACACGCCGGGTCCCGCTAGCGAGCCTGTTAGTCAAATAAACCAAAGCGTCATCTCCGAATGTGCTCGACGAGCAGAATAGTCTCCGCGACACTGCGGGGCCTTTGACCACGGACAGGCGGCATGGTTTCTGCCTCCGATCAGAATCGCGCACACGGCCCTCGAGCCCGCTGTGGCCGGTGCGGATACGCTGGCGTCTCGTTCTGCTGCACGCACTACCAGATACCTGATTTTGCAGCGTTTGCGCCCGCACACTCTTGTCTATAATGTCACGCCAACCAGCAGCGAGCCTCCCGCCGTGATGAATCCATTGAGCTACGTGATCCAGCCTGGTGTCCGAGGGACCCCGTCAATTCATTGTGGCCGTTGCGCTGCGTCTGTCACGCCGCTGTGGAGGGATGATACGGGCCCGCCTTGTGGGGCGGTGGGGGTATCGACGGTATGACCGTATCCGATCCGCCATCCAGCCAGGCCACTACCCGTCGGCGTCGTGCGATGACGCGCGGCCGTCTGATGGCGATCACGGTGGTGCCGATCGCTGTGATCTTGATGTTGGTGTTCGGCATAAAACTGATCACCGGTACCGAGCGATCGATCGCGATGACCGGGCGCACGATGACGAGCGAGGTCCGGACCCTGTCAGAGCGCTTCGACGGCGAGCTGCGTCGGGTCGCCCAGGTCGCCGAACTGACCGCAAAGACGGTTGCGCCACGCGAGGATCTGACCGAGGCGGAGATCTATCGTCTGTTGTCCAACGGCGTACTGCAGGATTCGCTGGTCTATGGTGCCGCGATGGCCTTCGTACCGGGCGGTTTCGACGATCGCGAGGCCTTCTCGCCCTATGTCCACCGAGCCGGCCTCTCGAGTGACGAGCTCAGGCAACTCGATATCGCCAATGCCTACGATTATCTGAATGACCCTGAAATACGGTGGTGGCGCGACCCGGTGACCAGCGGGCGCCCGGTCTGGAGCGAGCCCTATTTCGATGAGGGCGCGGGCAATATCATGATGGCGACCTACAGCGTGCCGTTTTTTGCCGACGGCCGGCTGCGCGGGGTTACCACCATCGATATCCCGCTGGAACCGTTGCAGGCGTTTGTCGGCACCGAGCTGGATGTTGTCGTACTCACGCCCGAAGGGCGGTATATCCATCGCACCGGTGGTATTTTCGAGGGCAATCCGACGATTTTCGAACAGGCGGCGGACCGGTCCGATGTGCTTGAGATCGCGCAACGCATGATTGCGGGCGAGAGCGGCATGGGCACCATCCTCAGCCCCGAAGGAGAGCGCGAACTCGCATTTTTCGCACCGCTGCCTTCAGCTGGCTGGAGCTTCGCGTTATATCTTCCTGAGCGGATGGCTCTGGCCGATACGCGTCAGGCCGCGTACTGGCTGGCCGCGGCCATGCTGCTCGCGCTGACCCTGATCGCGCTGGCGATGTGGTTTGTCTCCGGTCTGGTATGGCGGACCCAGGCCGAGACCCGCGCCGGTGAAGCCCGCTTCCGCGGCCTGCTGGAATCCGCGCCCGACGCGATGGTGATCGTCGACAAGGCAGGCACCATCGTGATGGTCAATGACCAGGCGGAAAAGACCTTCGGCTTCAGCGCGTCCGAGATGATGGGTCAGTCGGTCAATATGCTGATCCCGGCGCGTCTTCACGAACGGCATCCGAGTCTGCTAGCCGGTTACTTCGCCGACCCGACCCGGCGCGAGATGCTGGGTGGTGACAATCTGCTTGGCGTACGCGCTGACGGCACTGAGTTCCCGATCGAGGTCGGTCTCAGTCCGATCGAGACCGCCGATGGTCTGTTGGTGTCCAGCGTGATCCGGGACGTCACCGAACGGCGCAAAGCGGCAGATGCGCTGGCCGAGGCCGAGGCGCGGCACCGATCGGTCCTCGAGTCGACTGGCGAAGGCATATTCGGCGTCGACGCCAACGGCCGGTTGATGTTTATCAACCGGGCTGGCGCCCGCTTGCTCGGGTATGAGAAAGAAGAACTGCTCGGTGGCGCCGTCCACGACATCATCCACCATATCCGTGCCGACGGCAGCGCCTACCCGGTCGAGGAATGCCCGATGCATGCGGCCTTCACCGACGGCACCACCTCGAAGATCGACGACGAGGTGCTGTGGCGCAAGGACGGCACCAGCTTCGATGTCGAGTATTCGAGCACGCCTCTGTGCAAAGACGGTAAGCTGGTCGGCGCGGTCATCGTCTTCCGCGATATTACCGAGCGCAAGATCGCAGAAGCTGAATTGCGGCAGGCCCGTGACGATGCCGAGGCGGCCAATCGCGCCAAGAGCGGGTTCCTGGCCAATATGAGTCACGAATTGCGCACCCCGATGAATGCCATCATCGGTTACAGCGAGATGTTGATCGAGGAGGCCGAGGATCTCGAGCTGGACACATTTATCGCCGATCTGAAAAAGATTCACGGTGCCGGCAGCCACCTGTTGTCGCTGATCAACGACATCCTCAATCTGTCCAAGATCGAATCAGGCAAGATGGATCTCTATCTGGAGCCCTTTTCCGTGGATACGATGGTCGAGGAGATTGTCGCCACGGTAGATACCGTGGTCAGGAAGCGCGGCAATGATTTCGTGGTCCAGGGCACTGGCAATCTTGGCACGATGGTGAGTGACCTGACCAAGGTCCGCCAGACCTTGTTCAATCTGATCTCTAACGCGGCCAAGTTCACCCAGAACGGGCAGGTCACCTTGTCGGTGCAGCGCGAACACGATGATGACGGTCGGGAATGGGTCGACTTCGAGATAGCCGACACCGGCATCGGCATCGCGGCCGACAAGATCGACGAGCTATTCGAAGAGTTTACCCAGGCCGACGCATCGACCACTCGCGAGTATGGTGGCGCCGGATTGGGTCTGGCGATCACCCGGCGTTTCTGCGAAATGCTCGGAGGCTCGATCGACGTCCGCAGCACGCTAGGCGAAGGTTCCGCTTTCACCATCCGTCTCCCGGTCGAAATGTCCGATCAAAGACGGCAGATGCTCTCCGCGATGGAAACAGCGACCGCCACGGACGCACCCGATGCGGTGACGGAAGTGCTGGCGGCGGTTGATTCCAGCGGTGTCCGTGGCAAGGTTCTGGTCATCGATGACGATCCGACCATCCGCGAACTGCTGTCGCGTAGCCTTTGCCGCGACGGCTATGAAGTGCTGCTGGCCGAGGATGGCGACCATGGCCTGGAAATCGCCCGTACCGAGAAACCGGTGGCCATTACCCTCGATGTGATGATGCCGGGGACGGATGGCTGGTCGGTGCTGAAGGCGCTGAAGGCCGACGCTGCCACAGTGTCGATCCCGGTGATCATGATTACCATCGTTGATGACAAGAGTCTGGGCTACACGCTGGGGGCCGCCGAATATCTGACCAAGCCGATCGATCGCAGGCAGTTGCTCGAGGCGATGCATCGTCTGCAGACCCCTGCCGGGGGAGGCCCGGCTGGTGATGTGCTCGTCGTGGATGACGAACCCCTTGTCCGCGAACTGACCCGGCGCACGCTCGAGGCGGAGGGACTCAGTGTACGCGAAGCGGCCGATGGCCAGGAGGCGCTGGAGCAGGTGGCGAGCCAGCGGCCAGGCATGATCATCCTGGACCTGATGATGCCGGTGATGGACGGATTCGAGTTCCTGCTGCGCCTGCGGCGGGATCCGGACACCGCGGACCTGCCGGTGGTCGTGGTCACGGCTAAGGATCTGACCGATCAAGACCGCGCCCGCCTCGAGGGTCAGGTTCACCAGGTGATGCAAAAAGGCGGGTTCCGCCGCGAGGAGCTGCTCAACGAAGTGCGGCGCACGGTGGCTAACGCCGTGGGCAACAACGACTAGCAACACCTGCGGTCAGCGCGTCGGCGTCTGTGGCCGGGCCCGACACCCGGCGCGCCAGCGCGACATCAGCCGCGCCGGCCCAAGCAGTCAATATGTTGGTCTGGGTCCCCAACCGGAGGCCAGAGCACTGTCCGGGTCATCGCGCCCGCGAGGCCCTCTGAGCTCAGGCAGACATCGTCGCTGCTGGTCGGCTCATTCGCTTTCCAGCCGCGTGATGATTACCGGTCCATCCAGCGCCGCTAGCACTGCTGCGTCACGCTGGTAGACATCCTTCAGGAAGCGTGGACTGCCATCCGGTTGTAGCGAAGCGGTCAGATACAGGATCAGGACCGGCAGTTTCGGGGTCTTGATGCGCTTGGTCTTGTGCGTGTCGAGAATCTTTTCCAGCGCAGCCTGATCCCAGGTGGCGGGCTCGTTCATGATCAGTTGCGCCAGCTCGAACGGATTCTCTACACGGATACAGCCGGAGCTGAAGGCGCGGTCGGGGCGCGCGAACAGCGAGCGGTTCGGCGTATCGTGCAGGAACACAAAGTGCTTGTTGGGGAAGATAAACTTGATCTCGCCCAGCGCGTTGTTCGGACCCGGCTCCTGGCGGATGGAGTAGGGGAGTCCTTTGCTGTAGGACTGCCAGTCGATAGTGGCCGGATCGACCTTGCGGCCATCGCGATCGATCACGCTCATGTTCTTGCTCTGGAGATAAGAGGGGTCGCGCTTGATCGCCGGCAGCGTGTCCTTGCGCAGGATGGTCGGCGGCACGGTCCAGGTCGGGTTGATCTCCATATAGCTGAGCGTGCCGCGGAATACTGGCGTCTGTCGGTAGGTCTTGCCGACCATCACCCGTGAGGTCCAGGCCAGGTCCTGACCATCGATGAAGAACACCCGGTAGCCGGCGATGTTCACCGCGATAAACCGATCCGCCTGGTCGCCGCGGACCCAGCGCAGGCGCTCGAGCGACAAACGCAATTGATCGATGCGGGTCTCGACCGGCACGTTCAGCGCCGCGTAGCTCTGCTTGCCGACCACGCCGTCGGCGCCCAGCTCATGACGTGCCTGAAAACGGATCACCGCAGCTTCCAGCGTCTCGTCGAATAGCGGCGAACTGGTGTCGCTATCGGCTGCAAGATCGCCCGTCACGATCAGGCGCTGCCGCAATGCGGCGACGCGGGGGTCGTTGTCGCCCTTGCGCAGCGTGTCGCCGACGGGCACCTCGGGCCAGCCGCCGGCGGCCGCGAGCTCCCGATATCCCGCCAGGTTCTTTTGCAGATTGCGATAGAACGCACCGCGGTGGAGGCTCTCCTCGGCCTGCTGCTGTAAGGACACCGGCGAGGCGATGATCTCCGGGATCGCGATCACCGAATCCCGGCCGTCAAAGAACGTGCGGGTGAAGTTGATGTTCGAATCCAGCGCCGCGGCATCGACTTTGCCGAATAGCTGGTGATAGCCGAAACGGATCAACGAGTCGGTCAACAGAATGTCCAGATCGGCCTGGTCGAGAGATGCCCCCGATGCCTTGGCCTCGGCGATCTGGGCTTGCAGCGGCTCGAGATGGTAGTCAGATGTATCCAGCCCGTCGGCCGGCGCGGTCTGGATCAGGGCCAGCAGCTCCTCCACGCGTGACGGATTGGTCCACATCGGCTGGAAGTCGCGGTTGGCGTACACTTCCGGGATGATTTCGCGGGCAGCAATCCGCGCGCCGCCGATTTCGAGATCGCCGGCGAACTGCAGTTCATCCAGACGCGCATGGATGGCCTCTGCGACAGGATCCTGCTGGGCGCTGGCGGGCGCTGCAACACACAGGACAAGCAGGATAAAGATGGCCAGGTCTGACTTGATTCGACGCATCGGCTCAGATTCCCCCCAAAAAAACACGACGAGAAAAACCTCGTCGATCCGCGCATTGTGCCTGTTGCCCGCCGCGGATCAAACCGTTGCCGGCTACCGTCGACCGACCGGAGCCGCTAGGGCAGCAAGGGTTCGGGGGACACGGGCTAGCGTCGCGCTTGGACGCGTCATCGTGGACTAACGTCGTGATACTATCCTCGGCTGTTTCCGCGCTGCGCGCTGGCAGTCCGTCCAGCGCGCAGCGCGACGACCGGAAGTGGCGCAGCCAATTATCGATGGGCATCGATTCGAATCGAACTGACGATACGCGAGCAAGGAGAATTGACCATGGGTTATGACATCAAGGACAAGGTTATCCTGATCACCGGCGCCAACCGCGGCATCGGCCGCGCACTGCTCGACGGGTTTATCGAACACGGTGCGGCCAAGGTCTACGCGGCGGTGCGCACGCTGGAGAGCGCGGCCCCGCTGGTCGAGCAGCAC
>Ga0265306_10001384_pt1 | contig 11741 bp, 8 predicted proteins | sample Helome_3_FD_192493 | JGI IMG/M metagenome (GOLD analysis project Ga0265306, IMG submission 192493) | Marine sediment microbial communities from subtidal zone of North Sea - Hel_20160420 (Illumina Assembly) | ecosystem: Environmental > Aquatic > Marine > Subtidal zone > Sediment ...
TCCGATCTCGCACCGCCGCGCTCTTATGGTGCAAAATTCCGTTACGACTTCTGATATATAGTGATTCAATTGTTCCAACAACCTAGCAGGTAAAGAAAATGATAAGATCAGTGCAGTTTATACTTACATTATTAGTTACAGCATTTATGAGCGGCCCAGCGCTTGCCGCAATCAGTTTTAGTGATGATTTTGAAAGCTACCCAGTTAATAACGGTACCAATATGGGTGACCTTGGTGGCGGCTGGTTGCTGTTTGTCAATGTCTTCGAAAACTCACCCACATGTGACCCCAGGCTTTATGGCTATGGCGTGTTTCCTACCCCCAACAGAAATGATGCAATTTCCAACATCGTTGCGGGTGATACGGGTAATGCGTTTAATGTATTTAGTGATTACAGTAATGGCGACCACGGTAACAATAACTGTATAGAAACCAATCTGTTTCAGGAGCGTGTTGTTTCTGCTGACGACTTTGGCTCATATACCTTCAAGTTTGATACAAGTTTGACACCCAGGTGCCCGGCCCATTGGGTACCGATGTACAGGTCTTTGGGTTCATAAAGCTGTTGGATCAAAATAATTTTGCAACCTTGTCCTTTGACACGATCTCAACCGACACGGCAGGGAATAAAACGCTCTCAATTGAACTCGATGTATCAGCCGAAGGTAGAATCCTGCAGTGGGGGTTTGCAAACGTCGCTTCAAACTATGAAGCCTCAGGCCGCTTGTACGACAATGTTACCTTCGCTGTTCGGGGAACAGGTGCGTTTCAAGGTAACGAGGATAGTGTGCCAATACCCCTTTGGGCATAACTTGTCATAGGTGGCTTATTGGCGTATTTCGGCGGATCCAGGTTACGCTCTCATCGAAAAGTGTAATAAAGCGAACGACGCAACAAGACAGGAGTTTTTTATGAATAGATTAGTTAATCATTTACCGGCTGTGTGCAGCCTGATACTGGCCCTGGCTGCTTTCAGCAATCAGGCCGAAGCAGCGCCATTGTTCAGCGACAATTTTGAGGACCGCGTGCAGGATCAGGCCCTCATTGGCAACGACTGGACCTGGTATGACCAGTGGTTTGCAGAAGATGGCTGCACGGGCGATGCCACTGCTGGCTTTGGACCATTCGATGATGGCAACGGCGATGACTATGTGGCGGCAAACCGTAACTTCTTTACCGTTCCGGCGGAAACCGATGATTACTATCGCGCCGGGCTCGAAGTTCCGGCCTGGGACGGCGCATTGAGCAACATGCTGCGGGTCTACGGCAACCAGTACAACACCAACGAAACTTGTCAGCGGACCCTGGTTTTTCAGGAAATGGACGCACCGGCGGCCGGTACTTATGAATTCTCATTTGATGTGGCCCAGGATAAAGACGGCGCACCCGCAAACGGTGAGGTCACAGCGGCTTTTGTCAAAGTTCTTGATCCAGCAAATGGTTACGCCACGGTGCTGTTTGAGACGGTAAAAACCACTCCCCCGGCCGCCACTTCCATGGATGATGTTGCAACCTTATCGCAGGCAGTCCAATTCACCATTACTGAGGAACTGGTTGGTAAATTGCTCCAGTTCGGTTTCTATAATGATGTGACTCCAAACCTTGGCCAGTCGTGGGGGACCGCGGCAGCACTCTACGATAATATCATGGTCACCGAGTTGGTAATCGGTCCGGCGCACTCCGGATCCTGGTTTAACGCTGATCAGAGTGGACACGGTTTCTCGATTGAATTCGGGCAACTGCCAGACGGTACGCCCTTTGCAGTTGTTTACTGGTACACCTATGACGATCTGGGAAACCCGATTTTCATGCCGGGCAACGGAATTGTGGACGGCAACAGTGTGGAGATCACGTTTGAATCCCCCGTGGGAATGCAATATGGCGTGTTCGATCCTGCTTCGGTGGTGCGCGAGTTTGGCGGTACTGCGATCCTGGAATTTACCGACCGGGAAAACGCCACCTTCAGCTACACACCCTCTGCATTTTCGAGTACCGAATGGGGTCACACAACACCCATTACAAATCTTCCATTAGTAAAGATATTCGGGATAGCCGCAGATAAATACTACGATACCTCCGAGTAAACCGGACGTCTGTTTATTGTTTTAAAAGTCCATCCTGTCATAGACGGGATGGACTATAGAGTTTTGATATTAAAGGATTAAGTTACATTGGATAAAAAACCTGGAAGGTATAAAGTCAACCCGGTTGATTCAAAAAAGTTACCCTCGACATTTGCGCATAGCACAATGGTGTCCCTGTTTTTGGCCATGTTCTTTGCCGTCGCGGGCGACATCGCTTTTGCGCAGGTGATCTGGAGCGAGGAGTTTGACACAGGAACAACTCCCGACACTTCGATATGGTCATACGACCTGGGTGCAAACGGTTGGGGCAACAATGAATTGCAGGAATATACAAATAGCAGTCAGAATGCCCGCATAGCAGACGGGAACCTGGTGATCACCGTGCGAGAAAGTGGAAGTGGCTTCACTTCAGCCCGAATTCGCACGGAGGACAAGCTCACTTTCAAATACGGCAAGATCGAAGCGCGTATTAAAATGCCCGATCTCGCCAATGGCTTGTGGCCGGCATTCTGGACCCTCGGTAATGATTTCAGCCAGGTTGGCTGGCCTTCCTGCGGTGAACTTGACATCGTGGAGATGGGCAGCGGACAAGCCATTGCGAATAATGTCATCAACCGTCGTGTCGGTTCAGCGGCGCATTGGGAGTATCAGGATTCAGGGGCGCTTTACACCAGCTTCATCGATACCCCTGCCGATCTCAACGATGATTTTCATATTTTCACGATGGACTGGACCCCGGAGCGGGTGACGACCTATATCGACGGTCAGCAGGTATGGGCGTTTAATATTAAAAGCGATCAATGCGCCGATTGCAGCGAGTTTCACCAACCACACTTCATCATTCTCAACATGGCGGTCGGTGGAAATTACACGGGTCTGTTAAGCCCTGGCCAGATAACCGCCGCAACACCCGCTGAAATGCTCGTAGACTATATCCGTATATCCGACAACGGTTTTACCGAAATGGGTGGTTCGGGGTTCATCAATGAAAATCCCGGTGTCGGTCCGGAATATTCAGGTTCCTGGTTCAACCCGGACCAGAGCGGGCATGGCTTCTCGATAGGATTTAACGAGCTGGTTGACGGGTCGATACTGGCGGCTCTCTACTGGTATACCTATGATGATCTGGGCAACCCCATTTTTATGCTCGGCAATGGTATTTTGGACGGGTTCAACCTGGAGATTCAGTTCGAGTCTCCCTATGGTATGCAATATGGTGAGTTTGACCCGGCCAGCGTCGTTCGCGCGGATGGCGGGACCGCCCATTTCCATTTTATCGATCCGGGTAACGCCACTTTCAGCTACACGCCTTCGGAATTTTCAGCTTCGAACTGGGGCCATATGCAACCCATTGATTCTCTGGCGTTGGTCAAATTATTTGCGATACCGGTATCGGGTGCCGGCCAGGATTAAATTGTAAGAGCAACCTGCGTGTCCTGGACATGATCCGGGCTGTAAATGCCGTGCCTTCGAGGTCCTGGCGGGCCTCGGCGAATACGGATTGCAAAATTGGGTCGTGGTTGTTTGTCATCACGTGGTGTCCGGCAGTTTTACAAGGGCGCGATCCAGATCAAGAACGATGCCCGGTTGATCATGCTGCGGTAATTCAGAACCGCTCATTTCACTGGCGCCGGTGAGCGTGTCCTTCCGGGTAGTGGTCTTGCGCCTTGTGCACAAAAACGTCTCCTCAGATTACGCCGGACGAGGCCCCGGAATCCGTCGTATACCATCGTTTGGCGATACTTCCTGCGACCAGAAATCCAACGCCGATACATCCGACCAGTGCTGCGGCCCCCAGCAGCGGAAGTACTGCCTGGGGATACTGCGTCCCCATGATCAGACCGAATAGGGCAAGACCGACGGCTGCTGGCAGCAATATTAACGCGGTGATCTTGAAGACCCGGTCAAGCCGCTCGTTGTTGCCGCTTCCCAGCGAAAGGAGTTTGTCCATCAATTCTTCATCGATCGGTTTACCGCTTTCAACGATACGCCGGACGGTTTCGTGTTGAGCCTCACGTTTGCGGATGTCATACCAGATACCGGCAACGACCACCGCGGCGATGAATCCCCAAAATGCCAGGGCCGCCAGGCCCGCGCCCAATGTAAAGCTCTGCATGTCTTTCTCCTGTGGATCAGTGAGACGGACTCCCTAGTAAACCACCGTTTGAATGGCCCGCGCCGGGATGGTCCATTCCGCCTCCTGGCTGCCGACATAAAAGTTGAAGCTTATCGGATTATCGGTCTTGTTCAGGATGACCGTGGCGAAAGACCCGTCCGGGTTGACAAACGAGGCTGACAGCAAAAAGCTCTGGCTTACCGTTGTGCTGACGCGCTGCGCGCCTGGCCGGATAAATTTTGAAAAGTGACCCAGGTAATAATACGTGGGCGTATAGATGAGCTCGCCTGTTTTCGTATCTGCATGTATTGGCGCAAAACAGAAATTGCCAACGTGATTGGGGCCGCCGTTTTCATCCAGCAATATGTTCCAATCGGTCCACCCGACCACACCCGCATTGAAGTCATTGATCATATCGTTCGCATAACGCTCGGCGTTTGGCCAATATTGATAACGCCCGGCGTCGAAAGACTCGATTGTGCCCTCGGTGAAAAGAATCGGTTTATCGGGGTAGGATTCGTAAACGTTTTGCAGGTTGGCGTGTTTTGCATCACTTCCGGTCCACACTTCGTACCAGTGATAGCCGATACCCCAGGCATATCTGGACGCCTCCGGATCTCCAAAGATGGTATTGGCCCTGTTACCGATCAGGTCGCGGTTGTGATCCCAAACAATGATTTTCCTGTCGCCAAGACCTTCTTTTTCCATCGTCGGGCCAAGATAAAACTTCAGAAAATCACGTTCTTCTTCAGCGCTGTATATGGACGACTCCCAACGCTGCGTGGCCATCGGTTCGTTTTGCACGGTTATACCCCAGACCGGAATACCTTCTTCTTCGTAGGCCTTTATAAAGCGAGTGTAATAGTTTGCCCATGGCTGGTAATACTCCGGCAATAACTTGCCGCCTTGCAGCATGTCCTTGTTGTCTTTCATAAACGCGGGTGGGCTCCAGGGGCTGGCATACAACAGCAGTTCACCACCGGCCGCTTCGATGGCGCGTTTGATCAGTGGAATGCGAAATTGCCTGTCGTGTTCGATTGAGAAGGTGCTGAGCCCGGTATCGCCCTCTTCGATATAGGTGTAACTGCCGCTGCCAAAGTCAGCGCTGTGTATGGTCGTGCGCGCAAGTGAATACGCCAGGCCATCAACACCATAATAGGCTTCCAGAAACTCGTCCTGAACCGCGGGTGATAATTTCGCAAACACTTCTGAACTGGCATCGGTAATCGCCCCGCCAAACCCGAGCATGGTCTGGAAACGGATACCGGGGTTAACGAAAATTGAAATTTCGTTTTCGGTGGGTTGACCGCCCTCCTTGAATGTCAGCCCGTCGCTCAATGCGAGTCGCAGACCGGAATCCTTTGCGGTGGTAAAGAGGGTTGCGCTCTGTGGGTCGTGAATTGCCGGCAGGTTTGCGGGTGCCGTTTCTTCAATTGGGTCCGTGGCCACTGTACCCTGTACCTCGGGTTCCCCGGGTTTTTGGCAACCAGCCAGTACCCCTGCCAAGAACACTACTAATATAACCTGCTTTAATATTTCCATGGGTTCACAACCTGCTAAATAAATTCAACAACGTACTAGGGCCGTAGCGTGTTTGCCGGCACATCGACGACCATTTTTATTACGCGTTTCTCACGTCGAAACACGGTCTTACTCAGGGATGCACCCAATCTATTCCCCGGGATGAACTCAGGTTTTGCCTGATCGTAGTATACCTGTACGCCAGCAGACTCGGCCAACCGGTAGATAACCGGCACACCGCAAAGGGTGAAGCCCATTGAACCGGGTTCCAGTTCTTCAGACTGCATCCCACCGCCTGTTGAAAAGCTCCAGGTCATGGGCCCGGATATGAATTCATCCCGCTTGAGTATGAGCGGTGCAAAGGAGATTTCACCATCGCTGACATTCACCCCAAGCTCATAGAACCGGGTAATCACATCTTCTTTGACCTGCCCGGTCATCCCCGGCTGTTGTACACCTGAGAAACCGGTGGTGTGTGAATATGGATCTATCGGAAAAGCACCATACAGAGCAGGGCTTTTATGGGGGCCAAGGCCTTCCTTGATATCATCAAAGTACTCCATCAATGGTGACAGACGTTCCCGGGCAACACCATTTTCGCTGGCCCATTTTATAACCTCTGCAGTCGCGAGCAGCAGTTTTGAGACCATGTGCCAGTAGATACACCCAAGACCCTCATACTTATACATGGTGCCGGAGCGACCGGTGAACCGGCGGTGGCTGAACACGGACTCGTAGATATCACACAAAGCGGCTTTATGCTGCGCGCTGATACCAGTGTCTTTATCAAGGGCGGCACGCAATTCCCTTGCGTTTTTGAAACCGCTGCTGAAATGAACTGCGGCATTCACACCCTGCTCAATAAAATCTGTTCGACCCGACGCCAGCTCATCCTGTATCCAGCGGTTGCTCTTTGCCAACGTTGGTTCAATAACATTTTTGTCCTTGAACAACGGCAATTTTCTGTCCGGGTAGAGCAGGTAGCTATTCTGGTCGGAGCGATAGATTTTGCTTGACCTCAGCGCGGTTAATAACTCCAGGCATTGCCGGTCATCAAGGTAACCTGAGCTCAATACGGCAACCTGACCCTCGAGCATCTCGAACAGGTTTTCCACACCGTATCCGTCAGTTCCGACATGCAGCAGGTTATAGGAATGGAATAAACCATCATCCCTCTGGTTATGAGCAATACTGTGGTCAAGAAAGGCTTTCGCCAGATCGATCAATGCCAGTATTGCAGGTTTATTTAAAGCAGTCTTGCCACCCGAAAATCCTGCGTAGACACGCTCGCGATACTGCGCGCTGGTCAACCCCATTTCATCCATGAAGGTTTTCCGATCCTTGCAACTGGCCGCGGCATCCAACAGGAAGGTGAATTTCGTCAGTACTTTTTCGACGCCTGAAAAAAAAGCAAGCACCTCGTTTGAGATTGGATACTCTTCCACCTTATCGTTTTCCAGCAAGGCCGCGAGCGAGACCAGGAAGCGGCGCAGGTAACACAAGGTGACCATGGACAGGCCGTAACCAACGAGTGCGTTATTGGCGTCATTCCATTCGGGGCGCCGGGTATTCATCCAGATACCGCCACCGGGTACGAGATTGCCCAGCTTTGTCAGGGTCGTTACCAGTATCTTCTCGAGGAGATTCGCCCTGCAAACAGAACCATCCTCCAACACGAGCAGCTTACCATCGCTTCCCGTGCGCTCAACCCGGTCGGCGATAATCCCCTCGCGTTCTTCGTCATAGCAGACACTGTTAGCGGGGTCTTCCAGGAGCGACGGATAATCCGCGATGCGGTAGGGCACATCCGCGTAGACAAAAACTTCCCGGCTCAGGTAGTCTGCGATCTTCCCGGGGTGATAATGATTTGAAAACTCGATCAGCTTCAGCAGGTAATTGACCTGGTGATCACCCCAATAACCAATGTTGGACCAGGGGTCTTCCGGGTGCAGAATCTCCCATTCAAAGCCATCTTTCGTGATTCGATAAGGATTATACCCATCGGCTGTCGATGCATTCACAAATTTGCTGATGAAACTCTCCGCAAACTCCGGGTAGGAACCAGCCAGCGCTTCCCAGTTTTGAAAGATGTCACGCCAGTTACCCTGGTAGTGAAGTTTGTCTGAGCCATCCGCGTTCCTGATGTCGATGGAAAACTGGTTCCATGGCCGGCTCGGATCACCATGGCGGCGACTGAACGTCAGTGGCAGGTATTCATGTACGATACGCTGCAAATCGACATCACCGGTTTTCTCAGCCATGGCCAGCATCGACTCAAGGGTTTGGGCCCGGTCCTGTGAGCCGACCAGGGTCTTGAGCTTTTCCTGTAGCGGTTTGTTCCAAACGCCAGCAAAGCGTATGAAATCACTAAGCGGGAAAAAGTATTCTTTGTAAAAAGTACCGCCGCGCATGATGTTGAATAGCGTGTTGGAAAAATGCCTGCAATTGACCAGTTCATCGGAAGAAGACTGGCAGCCGTCGGCGCTGCCCACCAGCTTGAGTAAACGTTGTGACCCGGCTTCAATATCCTGGTTGATCGCGTTTTGAGAAATGCCCTTGCCGATGGTATCCAGCAGGGCCGACACTTCCGTGGGCCCCTGGTTGACATCGGCCAGTATCTGCCAACTCCTTGCCCGTTCAGCAGGAACCAAAAAGGAGGACTGCACGTAAAATGCTCCACGTTTGCCTTTCTTGACGGCTTCAGCCGTTGGCGCCAACCCGCTGCAAAAAGTATCGACCTGGTCTTCCGACAACAGCACCATGGCGTCTTCCAGCCCTGTACTCCATACCACGGTTGCTTTCAGGGCCTCACTGGGTTCAGCCTGATCGGTCAGAATAGAGCTCATGGTATAAACAGCAGCAGTGTATTGGGGTAAAGCCTCGGCTTGTTTGTAAGCATCCACCAGTGTGCTCAGTTCAACCTGCAACGTCCGGGTAACACCAAAAGGGAGCAGGTTGCGCAGACCATCCAGCACGCTGATCTGACAGTCAGCTTTGCCAAAATTGTGAAGCTGCGAACTTTTTACGAAACCAAACCGGTCACTGCTCGCCCAGGCGTAGGAGAATGTCAGGCCCAGGTCGTGATTGATCTCTTCGAAAACAAGCTTGTTGCCAATTTTATTCTTGTACAGGTTTCGTTCTGTTTGATAAACATTGACATCCCCGCAAAAGGGCTTCCAAAGATGTGTCCTGCCGTTTATTTCGACCAGGAAAATGGTCTGTGGGCCAGTGGTTGAACAGGCATCATGAATCTTGTCGTCGGTGTAGTAAGGGAAAAGCGAATTCTGCGGATTTACCCGGCCGCAGGTGAGGCCGCCTGTGCTTGATACGTACATCCAGTGGTCATAGCCACTGACAACCGACATAAAAAAGGCCGGCATCGCATGATAGTTTGTGATTTTATAGAAGACTTCATTGTCACGAATAACAAGCTCACCGTTGCCACCCTCAACGGTTGGCCTGACCAGTGAGCCGCCCCAATATACCCCAGCCACTGTCACTCTACCAAGAATGGAATATTGGCGTGTCCGGCGTTTCCGTGACCGTCACGGACATAAACGAACAGCCGGTAAGCGCCGGCTTGGGCAGGTGCTTTGATGACAACCTTGTCCGTGTCGGGGCGCTCAACTAAACCCGTGATGGCCAAGGGCACGTCCTCCCGGTCACCACCTTCCTGGGTGGCCTTGCTTTCGCGCAGGACTTCCCAGTGGTATTGCAACTGATCACCATCGGGATCCCGGGCTTTTACTTTCGCTTTATAAACCCCATTAGCCTCCAGCCTGACATCTTTTGCCGTTGTTTTCGAATCGAGCTTGAAGGATTTGATCTGCGGTGCGCGGTTGTCGGGCCAGTTGTCATTCCAAATGTAGTGCATGACATCAATTGCTTCCGTTTTCGATCCATCCTGCAGAAACATTCCATACCAGGTGGGTGTGCGTTCCTGTTTCTGACCCCACAGGAAAACGTATGAACCTATGACCTGGTCGGGGTTCGAAGCTATCGCAACTTTATAGCTCTGCATGTAATTTGCCGCTTTGTCGGTGCTGTTCTGCTCGACGGGTGCACCCCAGGCCGTTTTGCGTACTTCCCAGTGCCCGATGGAACCCCATTCCGTGACAAAGTAAGGGCCCTTGTATCCGGTTTCCTTGATGTAACGTGGCAGATTAATGATATCGCCATACATCTGGATGCTGATGAAGTCGAGGTCCGGCGCACGTGTTTCAATCAATTTTGCCAGCTGGCCGCTGAAGCCCGCCAGTGCGGTGGTGGTGGGGTGATTTGGGTCCAGTTCATGGATCATTTTTGAAATTTCATTGATGGCATCAAAGACCTTCGGGTTTTTGAATGAAAGATTTGCCTCGTTACCGATGATCCATGTGAGAAGGGCGGGGTGGTCCTTGTATTTCATAACTTCGTTACGTGCATATTCCAGTTGCGCCGCCACCGCTTCTTCATCGTTATAATCGAAACCATGCCGTTCACGTCCAATTTCGATACACAGGGCTACCGTGACGCCATGTTTTGCAGCGTTATCGAGCATTTCAAGACCGGTGAACCTGGCATTGTCGGTGCGCCAGGTACGTATTGAATTTCCGCCATGCGAGGCAAACGCGCCGATATCACCAAATTCGAGACCGGCGCCACGGATAGCATAAGGCTCGCCTCCCCGTATTAACTGGAAGCGTCCATCTTCCTGCGAAATCTTTACCGGAATTGCGTCAGCCTGGCTGCTGATTCCAAACGCCAGACCGAGCAGCAGGCTGAAGGCGATGACCGCCGTTTTAAGATATTTTTTGTGTGTATATTTCATCTGTGAACACCGCGTCATTTTTTAGTTACCAGCTCTGCCTGGAGTTGCTCCAGGCTCCTGCCTTTTGTTTCAGGCAGGACCCGCATCACGAAGATCAGTCCGACGATGGCAAAGGAGCCATATACAAGGAAGGTCGTGGCTGGACCGAAATTCTCAAGTTCCCACGGAAAGACCAGCTGCACCAGGAAACTGACACTGGAGTTGATCAGACCGCAGAAAGAAATCGCGATACCCCTGAGCCGGTTGGGAAATAATTCAGAAAACAACACCCACATAACCGGTCCGAGCGAGATACCGAAACCGGCCACAAAACTGAGGATACCAATCAGCACCATGGTGGCGTTCATATCGATCAGTTCACCGCCCGGCCCGTAACTTGCCGAAGAGAAGCTGTATGCGAGCAGGAGCATGCTGCTGGCTATGATAACCAGGCCGGTAATCAACAGGGGCCGTCTGCCCAGCTTGTCGATCAGCGCAATGGCTACCACGGTGGCGACCAGGTTAACGATGCCGACCAGCACGGCTTGCATGAACGAGGCATCCTTTCCGATACCGGATTGTTCGAAAATCATCGGCGCATAAAAGAACACGGAATTGATACCGGTGATCTGCTGAAGAATGGCAATGACGATACCGATGGTCAGAACCAGGCGCATGGCAGGCAAAAACAGTTCCTTGAATGAACCCTTTTCAAGGTGGGCCTCGGCATCCAGGGATTCCTGTACGGCGCCAAGATCTTTTTCAGCCTGCGCCTTGCCACTCACCCGCGCCAAAATTTGCAGCGCCTGCTCGGTCTTTCCACGCATGACCAGCCAACGCGGGCTTTCCGGTACACCGAACAGGGCAAAGAAATAAACGATGGCGGGTATCGCCTCAACGCCCAGCATCCAGCGCCATGTCCAATCCCCCAACCGCAGCGTTTGCGCCCAGGCCAGGTCAGACTGACCAAGGCTAAGGATCAGGAAATTGCTGAAATACGCAACCGATATACCAATAACGATATTCAACTGGTTGAAGGAAACCATTCGCCCACGTATATCGGCGGGGGAGATTTCGGCGATATACATCGGCGCGATTATCAGTGCCGCACCGACACCAAAACCACCCACCATCCGTGCGATTACCAGCGTGAGGTAGTCGGGTGCGATGGCTGAGGCGAGCGCAGAAACGAAAAACAGAAAAGCCGCTACCCTTAACACCGGTTTGCGGC
>Ga0265306_10001386_pt1 | contig 11732 bp, 23 predicted proteins | sample Helome_3_FD_192493 | JGI IMG/M metagenome (GOLD analysis project Ga0265306, IMG submission 192493) | Marine sediment microbial communities from subtidal zone of North Sea - Hel_20160420 (Illumina Assembly) | ecosystem: Environmental > Aquatic > Marine > Subtidal zone > Sediment ...
GACGAGGCGGCGCTGAAGAAACTCGAGGAGCGTTTGTCATGAACCAGGAAAGAATTTTCCAGATTTTATTAACTCCGCACATTTCTGAGAAATCAGCTGCGCTGGGTGATGCCGCTAATCAGGCGGTGTTCCAGGTCGCGAACGATGCAAAAAAGGGCGAAATCAAGGCTGCCATCGAGCAATTGTTTAACGTCAAGGTTGCCAATGTGCGCACGGTCAATATGAAAGGTAAAACCAAGCGACAGGGCCTGCGACGTGGCACGCGTTCAGACTGGAAGAAAGCATATGTTTCACTCGAACAGGGTCACGAAATTGACCTGGCATCCATAGGTGGTTAAGCATCATGGCACTGATTAAAGCAAAACCAACCTCTCCGGGTCGCCGCTTCGTCGTCTCGGTCAAAACCCCTGGCTTGCACAAAGGCAAGCCGTTCGCAGGGCTGATTGAAAAGAAATCCAAGACAGGTGGTCGTAATAATGGTGGGCGGATCACTACACGTCACATAGGTGGTGGTCACAAGCAGCGTTACCGCGTTATCGACTTCAAGCGTAACAAGGATGGAATCGATGCAGTCGTCGAGCGAATCGAATACGACCCCAATCGTAGTGCCCATATCGCACTGCTGAAGTACATGGACGGCGAACGTCGTTACATTATCGCTCCGAGGGGCATTGCCGAGGGTGCAAAACTGCGCTCCGGTGAGGATGCGGGTATCAAGAACGGTAACAGTCTGCCATTGCGTAGTATCCCGGTAGGTTCGGTGGTGCACTGTATCGAGCTTAAGCCGGGCAAGGGCGCCCAACTGGCGCGCTCAGCCGGCACTTCGGCGCAGTTTGTTGCGCGTGAAGGTGCTTATGCCACGTTACGACTGCGATCAGGTGAAATGCGTAAAGTTCTTGCCGACTGTCGTGCCGTAATCGGCGAGGTCGGAAATGGTGAACACAGCCTGCGCTCACTGGGTAAAGCAGGTGCGACCCGTTGGCGTGGTGTTCGTCCCACCGTGCGCGGCGTGGCGATGAACCCGGTCGATCACCCGCATGGTGGTGGCGAAGGGCGGACTTCGGGTGGCCGTCATCCGGTTTCACCCTGGGGCACGCCGGCCAAGGGATTCAAGACACGTTCGAACAAGCGCACTGACAATCTTATCCTGCGCCGTCGGAACAAGAGGTAATAGTAGATGCCACGTTCACTGAGAAAAGGCCCGTTTATCGATCAGCACCTGATGAAAAAAGTGACTGAAGCGGTTGCCACCAATAACAAGCGTCCGATCAAGACCTGGTCGCGGCGTTCCATGATTGTGCCCGAGATGGTCGGTCTGACCATCGCAATTCATAATGGGCGGCAGCACGTGCCGGTATTGATAAACGAGAATATGGTCGGCCACAAACTCGGCGAGTTTTCGCTGACGCGAACCTACCGCGGCCATATCGTCGACAAGAAAGCTAGATAGGTAACGGACATGGAAACCAGTGCTAAACATCGTCACGCCAAGATTTCGCCGCAAAAATGCCGCCTGGTTGCAGACCAGGTGCGTGGACTGCAGGTTGAAAAGGCATTGACCCTGCTGACTTTCAGCAACAAGAAAGCCGCGGTATTGGTGCGCAAGGTGCTCGAGTCGGCGATTGCAAACGCCGAGCATAATGATGGCGCCGACATCGACGAACTCAAGGTTGCGTCGATCTTTGTAGACCAGGGACCCAGCATGAAACGCATGCGTGCTCGTGCCAAGGGTCGTGGGAATCGAATTTTAAAGCGTACCAGTCACATTACCGTGACTGTTGCGGACAGTTAAAGAGGCCAGCATGGGACAAAAAGTTCATCCAACAGGGTTTCGTCTCGGGATTGCCACCGACTGGACCTCGAAATGGTATGCGGATACTGCGCAATTTGCCGAGTTTCTCGCTGAAGATTTGAAAATCCGTGAATTTCTGAAAAAGAAACTGGCGCAGGCAGCGGTTAGCCGTATCCAGATTTCACGTCCGGCCAAATCGGTAGCGGTAACGATTCATACCGCACGTCCAGGCATCATTATCGGCAAGAAAGGTGAGGATATTGAAAGGCTGCGTATCGAAGTGGCGTCGCTGGTTTCGGCACACCTCAATAATGTCAAAATCAATATCGAAGAAATTCGTAAACCCGAGCTCGATGCCCAGCTGGTAGCCGAGGGTGTTGCCTCGCAGCTGGAGCGTCGCGTGATGTTTCGTCGGGCAATGCGCCGTTCGGTCACCAATGCCATGCGGATTGGCGCCGAGGGCATCAAAATTAATGTTGCCGGCCGTTTGAACGGTGCGGAAATTGCGCGTAGTGAATGGTACCGCGAAGGTCGCGTGCCACTGCATACCCTGCGCGCAGATGTCGATTACGGTTTTGCCGAAGCCCTGACTACCTACGGCATCCTTGGCGTAAAGGTCTGGATTTACAAGGGCGAGGTTTTCGATCTTGAAACTAAGGACTCAGGTGGCCAGCAGGCAGCCAAACAGGCGGCCAAGTAAGAGAATCAAGTTATGTTACAGCCTAAAAGAACAAAATTTCGCAAGCAGTTTAAAGGCCGAAATCGTGGCCTCGCAACTTCTGGCGGTAAGGTCAGCTTTGGTGAATTTGGCCTCAAGGCCGTTGAACGCGGCAGAATTACCGCACGCCAGATCGAGGCAGCACGTCGTGCGATGACACGTCATGTTAAGCGTGGTGGCAAAATCTGGATCCGCGTTTTCCCGGATGTGCCGGTTTCGAAGAAACCGCTTGAAGTGCGCATGGGTAAAGGTAAGGGTAATGTCGAATACTGGGTTTGCAAGATTCAGCCCGGGCGCATGCTCTATGAAATGGAAGGCGTGGACGAAGGCATCGCCCGTGAAGCGTTTCGCCTGGCGGCCGCCAAGCTTCCATTTAAGACAATATTTGTTTCCAGGACCGTAATGTAATGAATGCTGCAGAACTACGTGGAAAGTCTGAAAAGGAATTACGTGAGGAGTTGCTTGCGTTACGGCGCGAGCAGTTCAACCTGCGCATGCAACAGGGTATAAATCCGGATGGCGTGCGCAGTGATCGTATTACCAGCGTGCGTAAAGATATTGCGCGCGTAAAAACCGTTATGAATGAAAATCGTGGTGGTAAAGAATCATGAATGAAAAGGTTTTAAGAATTCAAACCGGTGCGGTTGTCAGCGACAAGATGGACAAATCTGCGGTGGTTATGATCGAGCGCAAAGTGAAGCACCCGGTTTACGGCAAGTTCATGAAAAAGTCGACCAAGTTCCATATTCATGATGAAAACAATGAATGTGGCGTTGGCGATACCGTTCAGATTACTGAATGTCGCCCCATTTCCAAGACCAAGTCGTGGAAACTGGTAAAGATTGTTGAAAAGGCAAACTAGAGCGCGCAGGTAGCAAGTTATGATCCAAATGCAAACAGTTTTAAACGCCGCAGACAACAGCGGTGCGCGCAAAGTACAGTGCATCAAGGTGCTCGGTGGTTCCAAGCGACGGTATGCCGCGATCGGCGATATCATCAAGGTTAGTATCAAGGATGCTATCCCGCGCGGTAAGGTTAAAAAGGGCGAAGTTTACAATGCCGTCGTGGTGCGTACCGCGCATGGCGTGCGACGCCCGGACGGGTCTGCGATTAAGTTCGACGGTAACGCAGCGGTAATCTTGAACGCTAATCTGCAGCCGATTGGCACGCGTATTTTTGGCCCGGTGACCCGCGAACTGCGTGGTGAAAAGTTCATGAAAATCATTTCGCTGGCACCTGAAGTGCTCTAGGTATCGGGATTAAGAGTTATGCAAAAGATTAAAAAAGGCGATGAAGTCATCGTGATCGCGGGACGCAGCAAAGGCCAACGCGGTAACGTGCTGAAACGACTCGATGATAGTCGTTTGTTGGTGGAAAACGTCAACATGGTCAAAAAGCACGTCAAGGGTAACCCGCGTAGCGGTGAAGCCGGTGGCATTATAGATCAGGAATCCCCGATTCAGATTTCTAACGTAATGCTTTTCAACCCCCATACCCAGAAAGCTGATCGGGTTGGTTTCAAAACCCTGGAAGACGATCGCAAGGTCCGTTACTTCAAGTCTAACGGCGAAGTCGTGGATATTTAGGAATAGATAATGACCAGATTAGAACAACATTACCGGGACACTGTAACGAAAGATCTGCAGGCGCAGTTTTCTTACAAGTCATCGATGGAAATTCCGCGTATCACCAAGATCACCCTTAACATGGGTGTCGGTGAAGCCTCGCAGGACAAGAAGATCATTGAACATGCGGTCGAAGACATGACGCTGATTGCCGGTCAGAAACCGGTGGTAACGCTCGCCAGGAAAGCGATTGCGGGCTTCAAGATTCGTGAAGAAATGCCTATAGGCTGCAAGGTAACGCTGCGTCGCGACAAGATGTATGAGTTCCTGGACCGACTGGTTAACTTTTCAATTCCGCGAATTCGGGATTTCCGCGGTCTTAGTCCCAAGGCGTTCGACGGGCAGGGTAATTATAACCTGGGGATCACCGAGCAGATCGCATTCCCGGAAATCGATTATGACAAGATTGACAAGCTGCGTGGATTGAATATCAGCATTACCACCACTGCGCGTAACGACGATGAAGGACGTGCGCTGCTGGCGGCTTTTCAGTTTCCTTTTAGAGGTTAGACGAGTTTAGATTATGGCAAAAAATTCCATGGTACAGCGTGAAAAAAAGCGGAGTCGCCTGGTGGCGAAATACGCCCAAAAGCGCAGTGAGCTGAAGGCGACCATCGTCAGTAGTGAATCGACCTACGACGAAAAGATGGCCGCGGTCGAGATGTTGCAAAAGTTGCCGCGTGATTCATCCGCGGTACGTGGGCAAAACCGCTGTCGTATTACCGGAAGACCCCATGGTGTTTACCGTAAATTTGGGCTGTGTCGTAACAAGATCCGTGAAGCCGCGATGCGTGGCGATATTCCGGGCCTGGTCAAGGCTAGCTGGTAAGAGGACAGAAATGAGCTTACAAGATCCAATCGCAGACATGCTGACTCGCGTGCGCAATGCGCAAAAGGCGAACAAGGTCAACGTAATAATGCCCGCGTCCAAGCAGAAGTCGAGAATTGCCGAAGTGCTTAAAGACGAAGGTTATATCAGTGACTACAAGGTTTCGGACGATAAACTGAAGCAGTTGATTATCGAATTGAAGTATTACCAGGGCAAGCCGGTAATCGAAAAAATGCGACGCATTAGTCGCCCCGGCCTGCGCATTTTTAAATCGAAAGATGACTTACCGTCGATTAACGGTGGACTCGGTATCGCGATTATATCTACCTCGAAAGGGGTTATGACCGATCGCCAGGCCCGCGCCGCAGGGTTCGGTGGCGAAGTAATCTGCTCGGTGGTTTAGGTTAAGGACATGTCCAGAATAGCTAAAAAACCAATCGAATTGCCCAATGGCGTTGAATTCAGCGTCAATGGCAGGGAAGTATCCGCCAAGGGTCCGAAGGGCTACCTGACGCTGACCCTGCATGATGCGGTCAACCTGACCCAGGAAGATAACGTGCTGACCTTGTCGCCAAGGGACGAACGCCAGTCATCGCTCGCGGTTACCGGAACCATGCGCTCGGTAGTTAACAATATCGTCGAGGGTGTTACCAACGGTTTTGAAAAGAAACTGCAGCTGGTCGGTGTTGGTTACCGTGCCCAGGCACAGGGCAAGCAGCTCAACCTGTCTTTGGGGTTGTCGCACCCGGTTAATTTCCAGGTACCCGAGGGAATCGAGATAGAAACCCCGGCGGCAACCGAAATTATCGTGCGCGGGTGTGATAAGCAGCTGGTTGGCCAGGTGTGTGCGGAAATCCGCGCATTCAGACCACCCGAGCCTTACAAGGGCAAGGGTGTTAAATATGCCGACGAGCAGGTCGTCCGCAAAGAAGCGAAGAAGAAATAGGCCAGGTTATGGATAAGAAACAATCCCGAATCAGACGTTCGCGTCGCACGCGTGGCAAGATTGCATCCCTGGGTGTGAATCGATTGTGTGTGCACCGTACGCCGCGTCATACCTATGCGCAGGTCATCTCCGGTGAAACCGGAAAAGTGATTGCCGCGGCATCAACCCTGTCGGCTGATGTTAAAAAGGCGATCAAGTACCCGGGTAATGTCGATGCAGCGACTGCCGTGGGCAAAATTATTGCCGAAAAGGCAAAAGCAGCCGGTGTCGAGTCTGTTGCATTCGATCGCTCGGGTTTTAAGTATCACGGTAGAGTCAAGGCCCTGGCCGACTCCGCTCGTGAAAATGGTTTGAAGTTTTAAGCGCGCCTAACCGGGAGATTCGAATGGCAGAACCCAGAAATACACAGGCTGGCGACGATTTGATGGAAAAACTGGTCGCGGTTAATCGCGTGGCCAAGGTAGTCAAAGGCGGACGTCAATTCGGCTTTACTGCGCTCACCGTCGTCGGTGATGGTAACGGTAAAGTTGGTTTTGGATATGGTAAAGCGCGTGAAGTGCCGCTGGCCATCCAGAAGGCGATGGAGAAAGCGCGCGCCAACCTGACGACAGTTGCGATTACCAACGGTACTTTGCAATATCCTTTGAATGCGCGTCATGGCGCGGCAAAGGTTTATATGCAGCCCGCATCGGAAGGTACCGGTGTTATCGCCGGTGGTGCGATGCGCGCGGTTTTCGAGGCTGTAGGCGTACATAATGTGTTGGCCAAGTGTAATGGTTCGCGTAATCCGATTAACCTGGTGCGTGCGACCATCAGCGGCTTGCAAAACATGAAGTCACCCGCGGATATTGCCGCCAAGCGCGGTAAGACCGTCGAAGAAATTACAGGTTAACGTGATGGCTGACGAAGAAAAGACTGTTAAAAAAACCGCTAAAAAGACAGCGGTAAAGAAAGCTGCGGTCAAGAAGGCTGCGGCCAAGAAGGCGGTTGCCAAGAAAGCTGTCGTCAAGAAAGCGGCGCCGAAGGTTGAAACTGTGGTTGCCAAAGAGGCAACTGCACCGAAAGCTGCAGCTAAAAAAGCGGCCGCACCAAAAGCGGATTCTGCTGTCAAAAAGCTGAGCGTGACCCTTGTGCGCAGCAAGCACCATCGCCTGGCCTCGCATAAGGCTTGCGTGGCGGGCCTGGGGCTGCGTCGTATGCATCAGACGGTGCAGGTGATCGATACCCCTGAAAACCGCGGTATGATCAACCGGGTCCACTATATGCTCAACGTCGAGGAAGTGTGATGTACCTGAATAGTTTGAAACCTGCGAAGGGTTCTACCAAAGCATCCAAGCGTGTTGGCCGAGGAATCGGCTCCGGCCTTGGCAAGACTGCTGGACGAGGCCATAAAGGTCAGAAATCTCGTTCTGGCGGCAGTGTGCCTGCTGGATTCGAAGGCGGACAAATGCCCTTACAAATGCGTTTGCCCAAATTCGGATTTACCGCGCGTAAATCCCGATTTTCAGCCGAGGTACGTCTGAGCGAAATAGAAACCTCCGGTCTCGAGGATATTAGCCTGAAGGCACTGCTCGAAGCCAACCTGGTACCAACGCAAACCCGCCAGGCGAAGATTTTCCTGTCGGGCGAACTGAAGCGTAAGGTTAGCGTTGACGGCAGCGTTGGCGTGACCAAGGGTGCGCGCGCCGCAATTGAAGCCGCCGGCGGCAAGGTAGCATAGGCGCATCGTGGCCGGTCCCTCTGCACAACAGTTAGCCAGCAGCCTCTCCGGAGGCTCGTTAAGCGAATTGCGTAGGCGCATCTTTTTCGTGATTGGCGCGTTGATCGTATTCCGTATCGGTACCTTTATTCCGGTTCCAGGAATCGATATCAACGTGATGCGGGAGATTTTTGAGCAGCAACGTACCGGCATTCTGGGCATGTTCAACATGTTCTCGGGTGGTGCGCTGGAACGCATGTCGATATTTGCGTTGGGTGTTATGCCTTATATTTCGGCATCAATTATCATGCAATTGCTGACAGTTGCGGTACCTACCCTGGAGCAATTGAAGAAGGAAGGTGAGTCCGGTCGTCGCAAGATTACGCAGTATACGCGCTATGGTACGGTCGTCCTGGCAACCTTCCAGGCGATTGGTATCTCGATTGCGTTGTCCGGACAAAGCGGGGGCGGTGGTGCAGCACTGGTCGTCAACCCGGGCCCGTCTTTCATTTTTACCGCGGCGGTTACCCTGGTCACCGGCACCATTTTCTTGATGTGGCTCGGTGAACAGATTACTGAACGCGGCGTCGGTAATGGTATCTCGGTCATTATCTTTGCCGGAATTGTCGCTGGATTGCCATCGGCGATCGGTGGTACTTTCGAACTGGTACGTACCGGCGAACTGAATTCACTGGTGATCCTGGCACTGTTTGCCGGCGCACTGGCGGTTACCTACTTTGTTGTTTTTATTGAACGCGGGCAACGGCGTATTACCGTGAACTATGCCAAGCGCCAGCAAGGACGCAAGATGTATGCGGCACAAAGCAGTCACCTGCCGCTGAAGTTGAACATGGCCGGTGTAATACCGCCGATTTTCGCTTCCAGTATCATTCTATTCCCGGCCACGTTGGGTAGCTGGTTCGGCCAGGCTGAAGGAATGCGCTGGTTACAGGATATTTCTGCAACGCTGTCCCCAGGACAGCCCCTGTATGTCATGTTTTATGCTGCCGCGATCATATTCTTTTGTTTTTTCTACACCGCGTTGGTTTTTAATTCGAAAGATACCGCGGATAACCTGAAGAAGTCCGGTGCATTTATTCCGGGTATTCGTCCAGGCAACCAGACAGCGAATTATATTGATGGTGTGATGTCCCGCCTGACCCTGGTTGGCGCAATGTACATTACCGCTGTCTGTCTGTTGCCGGAATTTTTAATACTGTTCTGGAATGTGCCTTTCTACTTTGGGGGCACATCGTTATTGATTATCGTCGTCGTGACGATGGATTTTATGTCACAGGTGCAGGCACACCTGATGAGTCATCAATACGACGGCTTGATGAAGAAATCAAATTTTAAGGGATATGGCGGCGCCGGTGTGGTGCGCTGATTCCCGGGATTAAGGTAGGACCATGAAGGTAAGAGCTTCAGTTAAAAAAATGTGTAAAAACTGCAAGGTGATTCGTCGCAATGGTGCAGTACGCGTGATTTGCACCGACCCGCGCCACAAGCAGCGCCAGGGTTAGTCGTGCACGTGGTTGATTTGTTGATAGATTTATTGAATTTTGGGCGCTCGAAGGCTAGAATTTGCGCCCATTTTGGCCTAACGGCTTAGGAGAACGATTTTTTATGGCTCGTATTGCAGGCGTAAATATACCTGACCACAAGCATACAGTGATTGCATTGCAATCGATTTTTGGTATCGGCGCGACGCGCTCTGCCAATATCTGTAGCGCGACCGGTATCGACCCACAGACCAAGGTGCGTGAGTTAAACGAAGAGCAGCTCGAACAGATTCGAGCCAGTATCGAAACCTTTACCACCGAAGGCGATCTGCGGCGCGAAATTTCGATGAATATCAAGCGCTTGATGGACCTCGGTACCAATCGCGGGATTCGCCATCGTCGCGGTCTGCCGGTGCGTGGTCAGCGCACCAAGACCAATGCTCGCACCCGCAAGGGACCGCGTCGTCCGCTGAAGCGATAATCCAGGATTAACAGGTAACAAAATGGTTGATACAGCACGTACCAAGAAGAAAACCAGGCGCGTCGTTTCTGACGGCGTAGCTCATATTCATGCGACTTTTAATAATACTATCGTGACCATCAGCGATCGCCAGGGCAATGCTTTGACCTGGGCTACCGCGGGTGGTTCGGGTTTTCGCGGTTCGCGCAAGTCGACGCCGTTTGCGGCACAGGTCGCGGCAGAACGCGCGGGGCAGGCAGCACAGGAAATGGGCATGAAAAACCTCGAAGTCATGGTTAAAGGTCCAGGACCGGGGCGGGATTCAGCAGTTCGTGCACTGAACGGAATCGGATTCAAGATTTCGCGTATTGATGACGTTACACCGATTCCGCATAACGGTTGTCGTCCTCCCAAGAAACGTCGTGTGTAGGCAGGTTTTATAATGGCAAAATACATCGGACCAAAATGCAAGCTGATGCGTCGTGAAGGCGCGGACCTGAGCTTAAAATCTTCTCGTCGCGCGGTTGATACCAAGTGCAAGATCGACAATCCTCCCGGGATGCATGGTGCAGGTACGCGTAAGCCCCGGCAGTCGGATTACGGATTGCAGTTGCGTGAAAAGCAAAAGTTACGCCGTATTTACGGCATTCTCGAGCGTCAATTTCGAAACTACTACAAGGAAGCATCGCGTTTGAAAGGCTCTACCGGTGAGAACCTGTTGCAGCTACTGGAGGCCCGCCTGGATAACGTGGTTTATCGTATGGGTTTCGGTTCAACGCGTGCGGAAGCCAGGCAACTGGTGAATCACAAGTCGATCCAGGTGAACGGTAAAATCGTTAATATTCCGTCGTACGTGGTCGCTGCCTCGGATATCGTCAGCGTACGGGAAAAATCCCGTAAACAGGCACGTATTTCCGAGTCACTGGCGTTGGCCGAACAAACCGGTTTTCCGGACTGGGTCGATGTTAACCAGACCAAGTTTGAAGGTACCTTCAAGGCGCTGCCAGAGCGCAGCGAATTGCCGCCTGATATCAACGAGCAGCTTGTCGTTGAACTTTATTCCAAATAATTAGCGGGTTATTTATGTCTAAAATGTACTCTGATTTACTGAAGCCGAAGCATGTTAAAGTCGAAGAACAGGAGACCTACCATGCGAAAGTTTCAATCGAGCCGCTGGAACGCGGTTTTGGTCATACCCTCGGTAATGCGCTGAGACGTATTTTGCTGTCTTCGGTGCGTGGTTGCGCCATCGTCGATTGCCGCATCGAAGGTGTGCTGCACGAATACACAACGATCGACGGTGTTCAGGAAGACGTGATCGATATCCTGCTCAACCTGAAGGGTGTCGGCATCATCATGCATGCCAAGGACGAGGCGACCTTGACCATATCCAAGAAAGGCCCGGGAGTTGTCACCGCGGGTGATATCCAGCTCGACCACGATATTGAGATCGTCGATCCGGATTACGTTATTGCAACCCTGACCAAGGCCAAGAAATTTGATATGTCACTGCACGTGATGAAAGGCCGCGGTTACCAGCCGGCCAATACACGTCAGACTTCGGAAGAAGATGCAGCGCTGGGCCATCTGCAGCTTGATGCATCCTTCTCACCGGTGCGCAAGATTGCCTACAGCGTTGAAGCAGCGCGCGTTGAACAGCGTACCGACCTGGATAAGCTGATTATCGATATCGAAACCAACGGAACGATTGATCCGGAGGAGGCGATTCGTGTCGCTGGCAGTATCCTCAAGGATCAGCTATCGGTCTTCGTTAATCTCGAAGGTTCGGACGAAGAAGTCGAGCACGAGCCAGAATCACATATCGACCCGATTCTGTTGCGCCCGGTCGACGATCTCGAGCTGACTGTACGCTCGGCTAACTGCCTGAAAGCAGAGAATATTTACTACATCGGCGATTTAATTCAGCGCACCGAAGTCGAATTGCTGAAAACCCCGAATCTGGGTAAGAAGTCCCTGACTGAAATCAAGGACGTGCTGGCGTCTTATAGCCTGTCACTGGGCATGCGTCTCGAAAACTGGCCTCCCGCCAGTATCGAAAACGACAGCAAGTTAGCGAGTTAAGAGGTTTAAACGATGCGTCATCGTAACAGTGGGCGACAGCTCAATCGAAACAGTACACATCGCAAGGCGATGTTCAAGA
>Ga0265306_10001388_pt1 | contig 11722 bp, 9 predicted proteins | sample Helome_3_FD_192493 | JGI IMG/M metagenome (GOLD analysis project Ga0265306, IMG submission 192493) | Marine sediment microbial communities from subtidal zone of North Sea - Hel_20160420 (Illumina Assembly) | ecosystem: Environmental > Aquatic > Marine > Subtidal zone > Sediment ...
TCCATACTTGATGACCTCTGCCAGGCCGGCGTTCAACTCTCGCGCTGGGAGAGTGTTCAGGGTATTGATATCGGCGATCACGCATTGTGGCTGATAAAAGGCACCGATCATGTTTTTGCCGAGTGGGTGGTTGACGCCGGTTTTACCACCGACCGACGAATCCACCTGTGACAGTAACGTGGTTGGAATCTGGATAAAATTCACACCGCGTTGATAAATACTTGCCGCGAATCCGGCAATATCGCCAATCACCCCGCCGCCCAGTGCGATTAACGTCGTGCGTCGATCATGTCGCCTGGTAAGCAGTAAATCGATAATGGATTCTACCGACGCCATCGTCTTGTATTGTTCGCCATCCTCGAGAATGATCTCGTCGCGACGAATCCCGGCGCTATCAAGTGCCTGCTGGACGGCGTCGAGATAAAGTGGCGCGACCGTGGTATTAGATACGATTAACGCCGACCGGCCGTGGACGTGCCGGTTGATAATTTCCGCCTCGGCCAGCAAGCCAGTGCCGATATAAATCGGGTAACTGCGATCGCCGAGGTCTACCTCAAGGTTGTGGTTGATGTGCATGCTTATTTCAAACTGTCGGGCAACTGGTTAATGATATCAGCTGCGAGGCGCCGCGCCATACGCTTGTCGGTTTTAACCGCGAGATCTGCAAGATCAAGATAAATGGGTCGCCGCTCTGCCAACAGCGATTCGAGTCGCTCGCGTGGATTCTCGGTTTGCAGCAGCGGTCTTTTCTTGTCACGGCGCAGGCGATGCATCTGCTGATTAACCGTTGTGTCGAGAAACACGATGTAACCTTTTTGCTTCAGCAGTTGCCGATTTTCACTGCGCAATACGGAACCGCCGCCGGTTGCGATAACGCGATTGTTCTCGCTCAGCAGCTCGCGCAGCGCGTTGGATTCGCGGTCACGAAATCCCTGTTCACCCTCGATGTCGAAAATCCGTGCGATATCAACTCCGGTGCGTTCTTCAATGAAGTGATCGCTGTCCTGAAATTCGCGGTGCAGCCGCCTGGCAATGATATTGCCGATCGTCGATTTGCCGGAACCCATGGGGCCGATCAGGATGATATTACGTCGGTTCATGGAGCTATGATAACCCCAAACAAAAAAAAGGCAGCCACCTGGGCTGCCTTTTAGTCGTCTTAATTTGACGCTTAGCGGATATCGAGGTTTGCGCCTTGCAGGATTTTCGGTGTGACAAATATCAACAGTTCGGTGCGGTCATCAATTTCGACTGTCGACTTGAAGAGGTTCCCGAGGATTGGTAGATCGCTGAAGAAGGGCACCCGCGTCACCTGGTTTGCTTTTTCGGTTTCATAAATACCGCCGAGCACCACGGTTTGACCATTGTCGACCAGCAACTTCGATTGCACTTCGCGCGTATCGATACTCGGCGCGGACAGTCCCGCGCCAAACGATACCGTCTCACCGACATTATCCTTGTGCACGTCTAGATCCATAATGACACGATCGTCCGGGGTAATTTGCGGTGTTACCTCGAGCGAGAGTACGGCTTTTCTGAACTGCAGAGTCGCATCACCGTCGGACAGTTCGAGATAGGGAATCTCGACACCCTGCTCGATTCTGGCGGTATGTGAATCGGCGGTGATGACGCGTGGGCTTGACACGACTTCGCCACGGCCTTCAATTTGGGCGGCCGAAAGTTCCAATGCAAGCAGGGTTCCAAGCGGCAACTTGGCTAGCGCCAGCGCAAAACTACCAGCCGGGTTTTGTACCGGCAGGTTGACGTTGAGACCATCGAGCGCACTGAAGCCGGTGTTGTTGACGAGATTGCTAGCGCCGGCTAGAGTACCCGACGTGACCGCACCTGAACCGCTGGTGTCATCTCCAAAACTGTCATTGGATACGCCGAAGCGTACCCCCAGTTCCTTGCTGAAGTCATCCCTGGCGATAACCACCCGCGATTCAATCAAGACCTGGCGCACCGGAATGTCCAGCTCAGCGAGCAGTATGCGAATGTTCGACAGGCTGGAGTTGGTGTCCTTGACCAGCAGGGTGTTGGTACGCTCGTCGACACTGACCGAACCACGCGGCGACAGGATCGCGTTATCCTTCAGTTTCAGCAGGTCGGCCACGTCGGCCGCCTTGGCGTAGTTGACCTTGATAAACTCGGTACGCAGGCGCTCGAGTTCTTCCACCTGCTTGCGAGATTCGAGTTCAAGTTTTTCACGTGCCGCTATCTCATCGGTCGGCGCGATCAGGATTACGTTTCCTGCCTGGCGTTTATCCAGACCCTTGGTCTTGAGGATGATATCCATCGCCTGATCCCAGGGAACATTTTTCAAGCGCAGGGTCAGGTTGCCCACGACCGAGTCTGAAACCACCAGGTTAAGGCCGGTGAAATCGGCGAGTAGCTGCAATACGGAACGGACTTCAATGTCCTGGAAATTAAGTGACAGGCGTTCGCCGGTAAAGCCGAATTTTTCTTTCTTCTTCTTTTCCTCTTCTTCCTTCGAAATCGGGGCGACCTCGATCGTATAAACACGGTCGGTCTGGTAGGCGAGATGCTCAAAATCACCAAGCGAGGAGATGGCCATGCGAATATTGGCACCTTCCTGAATCGCGTCGATGTAACTGATCGGTGTCGCAAAGTCGCTAACGTCCATGCGACGCTGCAGTTCGGTAGGTAACTGGGAGCCGATCATCTCGACGTAAATAATATTATTTTCACGCCATACGTCGGTACTGATAGAGGTGGTCGTGAGATCGATAATGACGCGACCTTCCCCATTCGGGCCACGTTTGAAATCGACATTGGTGACGCCCTTGGAGACGCCCGAGACAGGCGGTTTGGTTTCGGTAATACCGGTCGAGGTTTCGCTGGCGGCCGCTGGCAGAACGCTCTGTTCTCCACCAGCAAGGGTCAGTGTTACCTGGTTGCCACTGACGCTGGTGACGTAATCGGCTTTCTGGGAAAGATTGAGCACGACGCGGGTCCGGTTTTTAGATGCGGCCGATACGATGCTCTGCATCGAACCGATGCCTACCTGCATGTTGCGCTGCTGCAGCTTGTTTTCGGTTTCGCCAAAATCGAGCGCGATGCGGGCAGGTTGATCGATCGTAAAAGTACGCGGTGCCACAGCGGTATCGTCGAAGGTAAACACTACCTGGACCGTGTTGCCCGTCATCACCGAGTAATCGAGACCGATCAGGGCCCGCGCTGAAACGTCGCCAAAGGCCAACAGAAAGAATCCCGCCAGCGAGGCTTTCAGTAATCCTCTTATATTCATTTTACTACTCACACTTTTCATGGGGTTTCCTCTCGTTACTCAATCAACGCGACCGCTGATGAGCGCTCGATATAGTTTCCCAGTCCGTCTGGGACAATTTCTGTCAATTCGATAATTTGGTCAGTAACCGTAATAATGCGGCCGTGGTTCTGTCCCATGTAGTTACCCTCGATAACCCGGTGAATGGTGTTGTCGGGTGCAAATATAAGGCCCCATTTGATGCCTTCTTTGTCGTCGATGGTGCCTTTCAGGCGCAGCGTATCGAGCGGGAAGTCCTCGAGCGGCTCCTTGACCCGGTCAGTGTCGGGTCGAGGTCCCGAGGCAAGTTCATTGATTTCTTCAGGATTTTCGTCGGGACGCCTGAAATCAACCAGCTTGAAAGGATCACGCAGGTCTTGCGAGGTATACTCGAAATTCTGGTATGGCTGGAACTCCGGGATCGGTTCGATACGTCCAGGTGGGCGCGCCCTGATCTCTTGCACAAACTGTTGTAAGTCACCCAAACCTGCGCCACAGCCTGATAGCAACGTGGCAATTACTCCCAGAAGGATGATTTTCGGAGAGGCTTTCAACAGTCCTGTCATTGCTCTTCCTCCTGAAGGTAACGATAGGTCTTGGCAGTCGCCGCCATTTTAAGCTTTCCACCCAGATCTCCCTTTTCGAGTGGCTCCAGCTTCATGTCGCTGATAGTGACAATGCGTGGTAACGCCGCGATACCGCTGATAAATGTCGCCAGCTGGTGGTATGAACCCGAGATCTCGAGGGAGATTGGCAGTTCGGCGTAGAAACCTTTCTTCTGTTCTGCGCTGGGCTTGAACTTTTTCACCTCGAGACCCGCGGCGAGTCCGGTTTGCGATACGTCAACCAGCAGGGATTCGACCTCGGTGGTTTCCGGCAGCTGTCGCAGTAATGCGCCGAAAGAGGCCTCCATTTCGGCAAGTTGCTCTTTGTAGAGCTCAAGCTTGGCGGCCTGGTCTGCCTTGATCTTGAACTCGTCTTTGAGCTCAACTTCCTTTTTTTCGTGACGTTCCAGGACCTTCAACTGGTCCAGGGTAAGGAAGTAAATTCCAGCGGCAATGATCGCCGCGAATAAGAAGATGCATACGCCAGCTTTGATGCCCGTCGGCGCAGAGCCGATGTTCTCGGGTTCAAGATGATGCTGGATCTCGTCCCAATTCATTTCAGACCTCCATCATCGCTATTTTCCTGTTCGGTCGCATTCGGAGCAGTTTGTTTTACCGTAAGGGTGAAGGCGCTGATGCGATTAACCGTGATATCTTCGATTTCGATTACAGTCAGATTAGGATCTTTAAGCCAATCCGAAGCCGACAGGTTGCGCATATAGGTTGAAACCCGCGCGTTGGACTCTGCTTCGCCGTTGATTAACAGGTTGCTTCCGGTCTGGGTGAGCGACTCGAGGTAAACGCCATTCGGCACCGTTGACACGATTTCGGTGAACAGATGCACGATCGAAGGACGGCTTGCCTGTAAGTCCTGGATAACTTCCATACGTTCAACCAGGCTGCGACGTGTCTTTTTCAGTTCTTTAATTTCCTTGATTTCTTCATCGAGCTTTTTAATTTCACTGGTCATGAAATTGTTGCGCGATTGCTGATACTCTATTTTGGACTGCATCTGCATATAAATTAAACCGACAATAGCGGCGCCCAGCACGCAGGTCATCATCGCCAACATGGCGAATTGCTTCTTCTGCTCCTGGCGCAGTTCGGCGCGCCAGGGCAGTAGGTTGATCGTGGTGATGATCATGAGTATTCGGCTCCTCGGATGGCTAGTCCTGCAGCGATCAGGAAAGCGGGTGCATCTGCTTCGAGGTTAGCCTTGTTGACGCGACTCGTGGCAGACATATCCGCAAAAGGATTTGCAATCGTGGTCGGAACCCCGATGTGGGATTCGGTCAGCTCGGCCAGGTTTGGTAACGCTGCGGTGCCACCGGCCAACACCAGGTGATCGATATCACCGATCGGGCCGCCAGCCGAGTAAAAGAACTGCAGAAAACGGCTAACCTGTTGGGCAGTGGTCTCTTTAAAGGGTTCGAGTACCTCGGGTTCATAGTTATCTGGCAGGCCACCCTGGCGCTTGGCGAGTCCGGCCTCTTCATACGATAAGCCATAGCGGCGCATGATTTCTTCGGTCAACTGTTTGCCGCCAAAGTTCTGTTCGCGGGTGTAGATCAAGTGGTGATTGTGAATCACGCTGAGACTGGTCATGGTTGCACCGATGTCAACGATTGCGATGGTCTTATCCATGCCTTCGTCTGGCATCTGAGAAGCCATCGCAGAAAATACGGTTTCAACCGTGTAGGCCTCGATGTCAACAATCTTGGGCGTTAAGCCGGCAAGTTCGACCGCCGCAACACGATCGTCGACGTTTTCACTGCGACAGGCAGCCAGCAGAACGTCTACCGTTTCGGGATTGGTTTCGGTTTCACCGATAATGTGGAAATCGAGGTTTACCTCTTCAAGGGGATACGGAATGTACTGATCGGCCTCGAGCTGGATCTGGCCTTCCATCTCGTCTTCGGAAAGACTGGCCGGCATTGTGATTTTCTTGGTGATGACCGATGAACCGGATACGGCAATGGCACAATGCTTGGTTTTTATTTTTGACTTGGCGAGCGCACGCTTTACACTCTCGCCTACTGATTCGACTTCGGCGATGTTTTTCTCGACGACCGCGTTAGCGGGCAGGGGTTCTACCCCGATACCTTCTATTCGGTAACTGGAACCGGTTTTGCTGAGTTCCATCAACTTGACCGATGTAGAACTGATATCTAGCCCAATAAGCGGCGGTTTTTTACGCGATAAAAACACCGGTATCCCTCGTCAATGTGCCTGTGATACTCGATCTTACTATGATAAATTACATTAAGATCTAGTTGTAAGTATTTAAAATGTTAAATTATTCTGGTTAAACAAAAAGGAGTCTAGTGCAAGATCTTATGCTTGTCGATACTTTTCATGTAACCGCTTATGTGTATAGCCTAACTTAATGAAAAAGCTAGTAAAAATTGTCTCATGGCTATTTGCAGCGGGTTCGATCGTGCTGATCGCGGGGGCGTTCTACATTTATGCTGTTTTGGTCCCCACATTGCCTTCAATCGATCACCTCGAGGATGCGCAGTACCAGGTGCCGTTGCGTGTCTATGACAAGAATGAAATCCTGCTCGCCGAGTTCGGAGAGCATCGCCGTATTCCAGTTAAATTCGACAAGATTCCACGATATTTGATTGATGCGGTGGTGGCGGTTGAGGATGATCAATTCTGGAATCATTCGGGTATCGATTTTTATGCGCTCGGTGCTGCTGTTTACGAGGTTGCGACCACCGGGCGAAAAACTCGCGGCGGCAGTACCATCACCATGCAGGTCGCACGAAATTTTTTCCTGAGCCCCGAACAGACCTACGCGCGTAAGTTCAATGAAATCCTGCTCGCTTTGAAGATCGAAAGCGAACTGGACAAGGAAAAGATCATGGAGTTGTACCTCAATAAAATTTTTCTCGGTCACCGTGCTTATGGCATTAGTGCGGCTTCGCAGGTTTACTATGACAAGCCGCTTGGAGACCTGACCCTGGCGCAGGCAGCCATGATTGCAGGATTGCCCAAGGCGCCCTCCAAGTACAACCCTATATCTAACCCGGAGCGGGCACTGACTCGCCGCAACTACATTCTCGGGCGTATGCGAATTTTGAAGTACATCGGGGAGGAGGAATTCCAACTCGCGCTCAACGAGCCGATAACGGCCGAGTTACACAGAACCAGGGTCATTGCCGAGGCCCAGTATGTGGCGGAACAGGTGCGGGCACAGTTATTTGAAGAGTATGGTGAAGAGGTTTACAAGACAGGCCTCAGGGTTTACACCACGATTGACGGTGAGCTCCAGTCAGTTGCTAACCGTGCGCTGCGCAGAACCCTGCTCGATTACAGTCGACGACATGGCTATCGCGGGATTATTGACAAGATCAATTTAAGCGAAGTTATCGAAGATCCTTTTGAAGAGGAACTGCTGACCGATGAGCAAGTCGGAGGATTGCGCAAGGGCGTCGTGATCTCGACGTACGAGATGGTTGCCGCAAGCGAGGATGGCAGTTCCGAGGCCGTGCCTGCTACCGCAACCGTACTACTTTCAAATTATGAGCAAGTCGTTATTCTGTTTGAGGGCGGCATCGACTGGGCAGCGAAGTTTATCGATGTTGATAATACAGGTCCGAAGCCCGAGAAGGTCGGTGACGTGCTTGCGGTTGGTGATGTTATTTGGGTCGAGCGGCGTGGTCGAAAATGGTTACTCGCTGATGTGCCCAGAGTAGAAGGTGCGCTGGTGTCGTTAAATCCCTCGGACGGGGGTATCCAGGCAATGGTCGGGGGTTTCGATTACTTCAAGAACAAGTTTAATCGTGCAACGCAGGCGCGGCGCCAGCCGGGGTCGAACTTCAAGCCGTTTATTTACTCTGCCGCCCTGGAAAAAGGCTATACCGCGGCGACCGTTATTAATGATGCACCGGTGGTTTTCGATGATGACTCGCTCGAGGCCACCTGGCGTCCGGAAAACTATTCGGGAAAATTCTACGGCCCTACACGGATGCGCGAAGCGCTGGTTAAGTCACGTAACCTGGTCTCTATTCGAATTTTGCAGTCGATCGGAATGCGCTATGCCATCAATTACATCCAGCGCTTTGGGTTCGAACGTGAACGCATGCCATATGATTTATCGCTGGCGCTCGGCAGTGGAACATTTTCACCCTTGCAGATGGCCCGAGCCTACGCGGTGTTCTCTAACGGAGGCTACTTAATAGACTCCTATATAATAAGTAGGGTCGAATCGGGTACCGGTGAGGTCATTTACCAATATAACCCCAAAACCGTGTGCCAGGGATGCGAGACCGAAAACCTGGAAGAGCTAGCGGCGATTGAAGCCGCCGCGGCTGCACAGCAGGAGGCCGAGCAGGAAACCGCAGTGGTTGCCGAAGCCGAGCAACTGGAGGGCATCGTTCTGGACGAGCTCGATAGTGAAGATGCTGGCGCCAGCGCAGCAGTCGAACCGTCGGAATCATTGGGTCCACGGTATGCGCCGCGCGTAATATCAGCGCAGAATGCCTTCATCATGCGTTCGTTGATGCGCGAAGTAGTGCAGCGTGGTACCGCGGTGCGCGCCAAGGAATTGGGTCGCAACGATATTGCGGGTAAAACCGGAACCACGAATGATCAGATCGATGCCTGGTTTAGCGGGTTTAATGACCAGGTGGTGACGACCACCTGGGTGGGATTTGATAATCAGCGACACATGGGTAATCGCGAGACCGGAGGGCGTGCGGCCCTGCCAATGTGGATCGATTTTATGCGAGTGGCGCTCGAAGGACGCCCCGAGAATTTGCTCGAACAACCCGAGGGTCTGGTCACCATTCGTATTGATGCCGAAACAGGAAAACGGGCTGATGTTGATACTCGTAAAAGCCTGTTTGAAGTGTTCCGTGTGGAAAATGCCCCCAAGGAAAAAGCCCTGGCGAGATCAGGTGGCAGTGACTCTACCGGTGTCGTGGTCAATGCTCCGGAGACTGAAGAAGAGATCGTCGAAGACATCTTCTAACCTCAGCCGCCATCCTGCTTAATCCCAGCCGTCATCCCGTTTAATCCCAGCCGTCATCCCGCGGCTTGACCGCGGGATCCATCTTTAAATTATATTCGATGCTATATCGGTTCAAGCTCGTTGTCAGGTCAATCCGACGTCCCGGAATCGCGAGGACATGGTGTTATTACTGGATATCGGATAAGTGCTGGCGCACTTTCCGGGATGACGCCGCCGTTGACGGTGTCATTTGCGGATGTCGAATCCGAATTCGTGGACCGCGTCGATCAGAACGCCGAGGTGATCGGGATCGACTGCCGGGTGAATGCCATGCCCGAGATTGAAGACATGTCCCGGATGATTGCCGAAGCGGCGGATGATGTCCTGTGCATTTGCACGAATAGTGCGGTGGTCAGCATATAGTACGCAGGGGTCAAGGTTACCCTGTAAGGCGACCCGGTCCCCGACGCGCGCGCGTGCCGCGTCAATTTCAATAGTCCAGTCGAGTCCGAGTGCGTCGCAACCTGTGTCTGCAATGTCTTCAAGCCACTGCGCACCGCCCTTGGTAAACAGTGTTACCGGAATGCTCTGCCCTTCATGCTCGCGCTTCAGGCCGGCAACAATCTGTTGCATGTAATTGAGCGAGAAGTCGCGGTAGGTCTGCGGGGTAAGCACGCCACCCCAGGTGTCGAAAACCATGACCGCCTGTGCACCGGCTTCGATTTGGGCATTGAGATAAGCGGTTGCCGCTTGTGCAAGGAGATCTAGCAACTGGTGCAGGGCTGACGGGTTTTCGTACAGCATTCCTTTTATATAGCGATACTCCTTGGAACTGCCACCTTCGACCATGTACGTCGACAGGGTCCAGGGGCTGCCACTAAATCCGATCAGTGGCACCTGGCCATCGAGTTCCTGTCGAACCAGGCTTACTGCATCGGTTACGTAGCTGAGACTATCGACAGGGTCGGGGACGCCGAGGCTGTCGATATCCGCCGTGCTGCGCAATGGGCGTTCGAACTTTGGGCCTTCGCCTTCGACGAAATAAAGACCAAGCCCCATCGCGTCAGGAATGGTCAGGATGTCGGAAAACAGGATTGCAGCGTCAAGGTCGAAACGTCGCAATGGCTGCAGCGTGACCTCGCAGGCGAGCTCCTTGTTTTTGCAGAGGTCGAGAAAGCTACCGGCCTGTTTGCGGGTAGCGCGATACTCGGGCAGGTAGCGCCCGGCCTGGCGCATGATCCAGACGGGGGTCGTGTCGGTTGGTTGGCGCAGCAGTGCCCTGATCAAGCGATCATTCTTAAGTGCAGGTTTGCTCATTAAACTTCCAGATAATCCAGGATGCCTTCGGCGGCCTCGCGTCCCTCGTAGATCGCGGTCACGACCAGGTCTGAACCGCGCACCATGTCGCCACCGGCAAACACTTTCGGATTGCTGGTCTGGAACGAGAATTCTCCCTGTTCGGGGGCAATAACGCGTCCGCCATCATCCAGTGTGATGGTATGGTCTGCAAACCAGTCGGGCGGGCTTGGTCGAAAACCAAACGCTATCACCACCACGTCCGCGGGCAGAATTTCCTCAGAGTCGGGAACGACTTCGGGCTGGCGTCTTCCCTGGTCATCGGCCTCGCCGAGCTCGGTGGAAATCAGCTTGATGCCCTCAACCACCCCGTTACCGACAATTTCGAGTGGTTGGCGGTTGTAGAGGAATTCGATGCCTTCTTCCATTGCGTTATCGACTTCGCGCATCGAGCCGGGCATGTTTGCGCGGTCGCGGCGATAAGCGCAGGTGACGCTGGTTGCGCCCTGGCGGATCGCGGTGCGGACGCAGTCCATTGCAGTGTCGCCCCCGCCCAACACGACGACCCGCTGGCTCCTGAAGTCAATAAACTCGGGTTTGTCGCCACCAAATTCGATTTGATCGTGGATATTGGCGACGAGATAGGGCAGTGCTTCGTATACACCCGGCTTGTCCTCACCCGGAAAGTCACCCTTCATATAAGTGTAGGTTCCCATGCCGAGGAACACCGCATCGTAGTCGGCGAGCAGTTGCTCAAAGGGCAGGTCTTTACCAATTTCAGTATTGAGGCGGAACTCGATGCCCATATCTTCAAACATTTTGCGGCGTCGCGTGATGACTTCTTTCTCGAGCTTGAATGGTGGAATGCCGAATGTCAGCAGGCCGCCGATTTCAGGATACTTGTCAAACACCACGCAGGATACACCGTTACGGGTCAGCACGTCGGCACAGGCAATCCCGGCCGGGCCTGCGCCAATGACCGCTACCATTTTACCGCTCGCCGTGACCTGGGAAAGATCGGGTGACCAGCCCTGCTCGATGGCCTTGTCGGTAATGTATTTTTCAACCGACCCGATCGAAACCGCACCAAAACCCGTATTCAGCGTGCAGGCGCCCTCGCACAACCGGTCCTGGGGACAGATGCGTCCACAAACTTCTGGCAAGCTGTTGGTCTTGTGAGACATTTCGACAGCTTCCATCAGGTTGCCCTCGGCCACCAGCTTGAGCCAGTTGGGAATATAGTTATGGACCGGGCATTTCCATTCGCAATAGGGATTGCCACACTCGATGCAGCGTTCGGCCTGTTCGGCGGCCTCTTGCTGTTCGTAGTCACCGTAGATTTCACCAAATTCCGTAACCCTGACAAATGCCGGTTTCTTGCCGGGGTCGCTGCGCTGCACTTCCAGAAACTGGAAAACGTTTGGCATTGCGGCTAGGCGGAGAGCCGCGACTTGATTAGCTGGCTGACTTTACCCATATCCGCGCGCCCCTGCAGCTGGGGTTTGAGCGCAGCCATTAACTTGCCCATATCCTTGATCGTGGTGGCACCCGTGGAGGCGATAGATTGTTCGACGAGGT
>Ga0265306_10001390_pt1 | contig 11719 bp, 10 predicted proteins | sample Helome_3_FD_192493 | JGI IMG/M metagenome (GOLD analysis project Ga0265306, IMG submission 192493) | Marine sediment microbial communities from subtidal zone of North Sea - Hel_20160420 (Illumina Assembly) | ecosystem: Environmental > Aquatic > Marine > Subtidal zone > Sediment ...
TGACGCTGGCTATTAGTCTTGGGTTCATCGGTAAACCTCCTGTGAAAGACATGGAGGCAAAACCTTACGCGGCGAAAGTCACCAAAGTGTCACGGAGATATCCAGATTTGATAACCGATGAGGGCCGATTCATCGCCAACGTGAAAGAACGTTCCACATGCTGTTAGCGGCCGACCTCGGGGGAAACGACACGAAACTTCCGGTCCATAGTGTCGGGGGGTTAATGGGGACATTCCTAATTTAATGTATTAGTGCGTTAAATTAGGAATGTCCCCATTAACCCATAGGTTCATTTGCTAAGCGCCGGCATCGTCGATCAGGAAGTCGACTGTCGTGGTCTCACCGACTTCGATCGCTGTGGTCACACCCTCAACGAGTCCTTCCTGGTTCTCCGGAAACGGTGTTACAAACGTTTCCCCGTCACACGTGAACACAGGATCGTAGCGGCCGGGGAGCAGGAAGCCGATCGAGTAGCGATACTGCATCGAACCGTCATCCTGTTGCTGCTGCGTGACGAGGCCCGTCGCTACTGGATCAAGCTCGTCCGGGTCGTCCGGATCATTGATCGCGTTCGGATCGACGCCTTCATCGAAGACATAGACCTTGGGCGCGAACTCGGAGTCGCAGGCTGGTGGCTCCACAGGCGCAGGGTTCACCAGCTCATCCGCGACCTGTCCCACGAGCGTGCCGACTTCGTTGTTCTTGACGAGCTTGACGACGGGCTTCATGAGGGCATCAGGCGCGAGTCCCGGCGGTGCGATGAAGGACTTGCCGAGATCCCACTCGGCCGTGTAGTCGCCAGAGGCATTGACGGGAATCGTGATGTCCTTGATGAGCTTGAGGCCGCTCTGATCGCCACTCGGGACGAACAGGTTGTAGGTATTGCCGTCCGGATCGAGCAGGTACGAGCCGTCGCCGTCTACCTCGCACGCGTCGGTCGCCAGCCCACCATCGTTTACGCCACCGTTGCTGCCCCTACTGGCATCGACCATCAGGCGGATCCATTCGTAGGTCCCTGCGGGAACCTGTTCGCTGGTGATCGGCTGCGAGTTCGCACCTTGATTGGCCAGCAGGTTGACGATTACCGGTTCGTCGAGAACGATCTCGATCGGCGGGTCTTCGCCGGTCGGCTTGATCTGGACGCCGTCGAACTTTATGCAGACCTTCGCGGCTTCGATTCCGCCGTCACTGACACTGAGGTTCAAGACGCCCATGCCTTCTTCGGTCGGACCGGAGCCGGAGCCGCCGCCGCAGCCGGTCAGCGAAATCGCTAGTAAAGCCGCCAGCCCGAGACTGGATCTCTTCGAAATAATGTTCATTGGTTCACTCCCTCAAACTCAATTAGGACGTATAAGAAACTCGTATATACGGCCTAACGACGTCCGCCAGTCGCCGGTTGCACCTTTTTTACATAAAACCGGCAAATATCCCTTTCTTGTGTTATGTCAAAATATTGCAACCAAAGTCCCCGTCTCTACGTTAACTCTCAGGTAACGCCATCGAAATGACGCACGACTCGCGAAAAGTCCGGTTTGAAGCGATCTTGCGGCCGCATTTCGACGCGTTGTACGCCGCGGCACGCCGGATGACACTCTCGCCGGTCGATGCCGAGGATCTCGTTCAGGATGTTGCCTTGAAGGCGTTCGAGAAACTGGACGAGCTCGAGCGTATTGAGTTTCAACGAGCATGGTTGCTAAGGGTCATGTACAACAAATTCATCGATGAACACCGCAGTTCCAAACGGTCGCCCGTCGACCAGGCGGCAACGGGTGTCGACTCGGAAGAGCCGGAGAATCACGAGCACAATGAGTGGCTGCCCGAGGAAATGCTCGATCGGGAGATACGCATAACCCGTATTCTGATGGCGATGAAGCGTCTCGACGCCGAATCCGCCGCGCTCGTAGCGTTGCGCGATATCGAAGGTCTGACGATCGCGGAGCTCGAAGAGATGACGGGTTCGCCTTCCGGGACGATCAAGGCAAAGCTCCACCGCAGCCGGTCCAGGCTCGGTCGGATCCTGTCCAGCGATGAGGTCCTGAAACCGGAATTGAAAGCCGTAGGCAGGGCAGAGTGAGCTGCGAATTCGACAAAGACAGGCTTCGCGCACTGGCCCGAGGCTCGCTCGCGGGCGAGGAGCGGGACAACGCGCTTCTGCACGTCGATCGCTGCGAGGATTGCCGGGCCGCCCTGCGCGGCGCGGAAGCGCTCGCCGAACTGGCGGCGCGAGATACCGGCATGCCGCGTGCCGGTTTGTTCGAGGCGGTGGTTGAGAAAGCCGTTTCGCAACCCACCCGCGCACCGCGGGACAATCGCTTCTGGATAGGTGCGGGTGTCGGCGCCATAGCCGCATCATTGCTTGCGGTGGCGCTGTTCTTCGGTTGGACTGACAGTCGCATGCCGGCCGGGAGTGTTCCCGAATTCGTCGTTTCGCTCGAAGAGCCGCGGCAGATGAACCTGGCCTTCGAAACGGATCGCGTCCTCGAAGGCGCAACGATTACTATCCTCTTGTCGGGCAGCGTCGAGATCGAGGGCTACGGTCCACGCCGCGAGCTTAGCTGGACCGAGAACCTCGAAGCAGGCGTTAATCGTCTGAGCCTGCCGGTCCTCGCGAATGGTTTCGAAGGCGGCCAGATCGTCGTACGGCTGGAGCATCCGCAAAGCGAGCAGGTGTTCGTCGTGCGATTAGCGGTAGAATCATGAGCCAGGGCACGACGTGATGAAATCAGCAGTCGACATCAGGAAACTTTTCCTCGGGCCTGGCCTCCTGTGCCTGCTCCTGAGCTCCAGTGCGGTGCTTGCACAGGAAGACGACGCCAGCCCCAAAGACCCTGCCGAGGCGACCATCCGGCTCATGGGCGCAGCCGAGACCGAGTTCCCGGAAGCCGTCACCAATGAAATCAAGCTGCCACCAGCGGCCATCGAGAACTCGGCGGCAGTCGAGAACGCCGCGCGCGGATTGCAGAAGGCACAAGAGAAACGCGAGCGTCGCGAGAACGGCCTGTCCCGCGCGGACGAAGCCCGGGAGCACGGTGCTGAAATGGCCGAGGAAGCTCAGCAGAATCGCGAGAACCGCGGCCGATTCGAAGACCGCCCGACACCGCCGGATCGACCCGAGCCACCGGACCCGCCGAGAGGTCCGCCCGGCACCTGAGAGCAGGCGAAGGTACAATAACGACAGTGCCCACTGTGTGCTCGCACAATGGGCACAGTCGTGTCGGGGCTCGGTTACGGGGACGAATCGCATCGTCAAGTCAGTGACAGACAGGCTTCTTATCGCGATCAGCGCGCTGTTGATTGCCGTGCTTGCGCACGCCGACGATTGGGCGAACGGCAACGCGGCATTCAAGCAAGGCAATTACGTAGCCGCGCTCAGTTTCTTCGACGCAGCCCGGGATTCCGGCGTTACCGGTCCCGCCGTCCATTACAACATTGCTGTTTGTCAGTACGAACTCGAACAGTATGAAGACGCCAGCGAATCGTTTGCGTTCATCGTCCGCGAGTATCCACGCATGGCCGGCCTCGCCGAATACAACCTGGGCCTCGTAGCGCAGCGCATGGGCGATACCACTGATGCAGCCGAACATTTTCTCCGCGCCTATCGCCTGAGTCGGGACAACGAAACGATCAGAGTGCTCGCTTCGAACCAGCTTGCCGGGATCGAATCCGAGGCGCGCCCGGCGTCCCGCTGGTCCGGGGCCTTCGGAGCTCGTGCCGGGTACGACGACAACATTGTCTTGCGAGACACGGCCGGAATTCCGCTAGGCGTTACGACCGAAAGCCCGATGCTCGATATCTTCGCCTCGGTGGCCGGGCCATTCTCCGCTCAGCCCGGTGGCTGGCGATTCGAAGGCAGCGTCTACGGAATCCGATATTTCGACGATGATGATTTTGATCAGGACGAGATCAGCGCGGGTGCGGTGTACGAGTGGCGCACTGGTGGCTGGCGACTCAAAGGCGGTGCTTACGCCGGTGCAGGCTGGCTGAGTGGTGACAGTTTTGATCGACGCATTGGCCTGGGTGTCGAAGGCTACCGGTCACTGGGAGACAACGGAGCCGCAACCCTCGCTTACTATTACGACGACATCAGCGAGGGCGATGACATTTTCGACGGTATCAGCGGCAGCCGACATCACGTTGTTGCGCGCTATCGCTGGTATTCAGCCGACGGCCGGCGCCTGTTGGTGCGGCTCCGCCACGAAGACAACGATCGTCGCGACCCGGGCGTATCGCCGACGCGCACAGGCGCTTCGGTCGACTACCGCTATCTGCCGGACTCCGGCTGGGGCTTCGAAGCTGGCGCGAGTTATCGACGTAGTCGCTTTAGCGATGTTGCCGTATCGCGCACCGAGAACCTCGTTTCCGTGCGAGGCGCGTTGACAAGGTACCTGGTCCGGGACTGGATTCTTTTGGTCGAGTATCGGTACTCGGATAACGACTCCGACGATCCGACGTTTTCTTACGATCGAAATGCGCTGACAGTCGGTGCGATGCGGACGTTCTGACGGCCCTCGCGGCGACTTGTACAAGTGAACGGGTAGCCTGGCAAGTGGCGTCTGGCATCGGTGAGCCGGTGTCATCACGTGCGACATGGCAATTTCACGGCATCGGGTTTCAGGCGGCTGAGAACGGAATCGTTTCTTCCGCAGAAACATTTCCTGGTGTTCCAGAAACCCGCATCGCCTTCCACGCTCCAGGATGGCTTCGAATAGGGGCTTGCAGTTCGACGTATATCGAATGCTATGTTCGATTATAAAAGGGGACATCCTTCCGAATCCGCGGCCAGAGGGTTCTTGCCGGACCTGTTCATCAAAGTATGAGGCGATACGTTGACATACCCAAATCGGGTATTTTAATGATGTCGCCTTCCTCATCCTCACTTGCCGGCGCCTTGTTTACGTCGACGCAACAAAAAGTTCTCGGGCTTCTTTTCGGCCAGCCTGATCGGAGTTTTTTTGTCACGCAGATCATGGAACTCGCAAAATCGGGGCGCGGGGCTGGTCTTCCTAGCCGGCTCATCAGGCGCGCCCAGTAGGCAGTGTAGGTTGCCTCCTCGCCCGACGTCAGCCAGCGATGACGTTCGCGCAAGACGCTGACCGCAACGCGACCAAGCCCGACATTGCGGTAAGCCTCGATCACCTCGCCTGATGCAATACGTGTGAGTGCCGCACCATCCCGATGCACCAGCTCCAACCCGAGCAGCGGCAGCCGTTGCTGCGATTCCGCGCTTTCCCACACCGAAACGTAGCCGTCCTGGTCGCGCTCTCGTTCGACCAGGCCGAAGCCCTGCAACAGCGTGTCAGGTTGAGTCCAATCAGCACACACTCGCCCGAACTCGAGCGAAGTGCCCATTTAGTGCCCAGTCTATCAACACGGCTGCTGTTATAATTTGAGAACAGATGACTGATACCAAGACGGCACCTGACGCCCTCACAGAGTGGGCGGAAAAGACCCCGGAGCGCACGTTCCTGACGCAGCCCTTCGAGGGCGACGTTCGTGAATGGACCTTTCGGAAGGCATACGACGACGCTGCACGGTTTGCATCGGCATTGCTGAAGCTCGGGCTTACACCCGGCGACAGGGTGGCCATCCTCTCCAAGAATTGCGCAGAGTGGGTGATTGCGGATATCGCCATTTCGATGGCGGGCCTGGTATCGGTGCCGATCTATCCAACCGCCGGTGCAGACACGATCAGCTACGTGCTGGAACACAGTGGCGCGCGCGTCGTCCTCATCGGTCGACTTGATAATCTGGATGCGGTGCGACCGGCGTTGTCGCCGGAGGTCGCGACGATCGGGCTGCGCTATCCCGGCATAGACTGCCAGCACGACTGGCAGGTAATGATTGATGGCAGCGAGCCGATCGGGTCGCTGCATCATCCGACTGGCGATGAGGTGATGACGATCCTGTACACGTCGGGAAGCACCGGGCGGCCCAAAGGCGTCGTCACCAGCTATGGCGCTTACGAGTATGCGAGCAGGGCCGGGGCAGAAATGATGGGCATCGCGCCGGAAGATCGCGCCCTCTCGTATCTGCCGCTTGCACATGTCACGGAGCGAACGGTCATCGCCGGGCCGGCGATCTATTGCGGTTTTCAGCTCTTCTTTGTCGACCGGTTGGAGACGTTTCTGGCCGACCTTCTGCGGGCGGAGCCAACTCTTTTTATCTCGGTGCCACGGCTCTGGGTCCAGTTTCAAAACGGCGTGCACAAGAAGATTCCGCCGAACAGACTCGAGCTGCTGCTAAAGATACCGGTGATCGGCAAACGGGTGGCGCGCAAGGTGCGCAAGGGGCTTGGTCTCGACAGCTGCCGCCTGGTCGGCTCGGGCACGGCTCCGATATCTCCCCTGACACTGCGCTGGTACGAGAACATAGGTGTGCACATCAGCGAAGGCTGGGGCATGACCGAGACGACCGGGCTGTCGTGCACGAACCTGCCGTTCAGGATTCAATGCATCGGTACGATCGGCGCACCGCTGCCGGGTACCGAGATGAAGCTTGGCGAAGGGGGCGAAGTTCTTATTCGCTCTCCCGGCCTGTTTACCGAGTACTACAAACAGCCGGAGTTGACGGCCGAGGTATTTACCGCAGACGGTTTCTTTCACACCGGCGACAAAGGCGAGTGGCAGGAAGACGTACGGGCATTCCGCATAACCGGGCGCGTTAAAGACATGTTCAAATCGGCAAAGGGCAAGTACGTGGCGCCCGTTCCGATTGAGGGCAAGCTGGCCGGCAATCCACTGATCGACCAGGTTTGCGTCATGGGCGCCGGACTGCGCGCGCCGGTTGCCGTGGTCGTGCCGTCGGCGGCGGCCAGGGAAGCGTCGCGGGAAGCCATCGACAGCAGCTTCGAGACGACCCTTCGCGAGGTTAACGACATGCTGGAATCGCATGAGAGGCTTGCGACGATTTACGTTGTTGAGGATCCCTGGACGATCGAAAATGGCCTGCTGACGCCGACGATGAAGATCAAACGCGACAAGCTCGAGGACCGCTACGACGAACTGATCCGCCAGGATGGCGGAACGATCGTTTGGTGGGACTGAAATGTGTCCGTTCTCACCACGGCGCCGTGGCGGGCCCGACGCTCGCCCTGGCGACGATACTCTGCTCCTCGTAGGCTTCGAGCACTTCGGCATACAGGGCTTGCCAGCGTTCATCGCTTCGCAAATCGATAAGGTACGGAGATCGTAACGCGAGAGCACTTTGATCAAGCCAGTGATACCTGGATGGGTCTTTCTTCAACGCGGTTATCGCGCTGGACAACGAGTGAATCGCTTGTTCCATATCTCCGCGTTGCGCGAATACTTCGGAGACGTAAAGAGTTGCCGACTCGTCTTCGTCGTCCAGCAGTCGCGTCAATGCGGAATCGGCGAGCTCGCTTTGCCCGAGTTCGTGGTAGATCATCGCGAGACTACGGTTTCGCGCTGGATTATTCACGATTGCGTGCGCTGGCGCGAGAGCCTCTTCATGTTGTCCCTGCAAAATCAGGACGTCGACGAACACGTCAGCTCTTTCGACGGCGCTTGAGGGTTTGAGTACGCGGTAATCCTCGGTCTTAACGGAGGCCTCATCGATGCGGCCAGCGGCGAGGAGGTACCAGACAAGGTTGTGGTGCAGCATGGCTGAAGTGGGATCACCCCGAATAGCCCGTCTCTGCAGCTCGACAGCCTCATCAATATTCCCGAATTTCGCGAGTTGACCCGCCCGCATACCGAGAATCAGCACGTTGTCCGGTCCGAGCTCCAAGGCGATATCGAAATGGTGCTGCGCATCCGTCCGCTCCCCAGCGATGTGATAGTAGATGGCTCTGCGGGCGTGCGCTTCAGCACTTTCCGGCGCGTGTGATATGGCCTGACGGGTAGCATCGCCCATGAGCGGCAGAACTTCCTCCAGGCTCAGGCTGCCATCGCCGTACTTGACGCTGTAGACGCCCGCCAGCCCGGTCCACGCATCACCGAATGAAGAATCCAGCTCGAGCGCTTCTTTGAAGCTCGCCTCGGCATGGTCCAGGTCGCTTTCGCCGCGGCGGTTGAAGAAGAAACGTCCTCTTTCATATTCGCTGCGGGCATGCAGATTGTCGTGCAGGGATACGCTTCTCATTACCGCTTGGGGCTGACCGACGCCGGCGTTGGGGCGGTCGGTGTCCTTGTCGCTTCGTGCGGCCCCGATCAGGAGGATCGTGGCGGTGAGTATCGTGACGGCAATCGCAGCCACGCGAATCGGCGGACGACGCTGTTCGTCGGCGACCCTTGGCTGGCCGACGAGTTCCTGACTGACGGCGCGTTCGAAAATGTAACCGCACCGCGGCACCGTCTGGATCATCTCGAACCCGCTGCTCCCCAGGCTCCGACGAATATCTGCGATACAGTGCGCCAGCGAATCGTCGGTGACGACCGACCCTCGCCAGGCGGCATCGTGCAGCATTGCTTTGGTCACCAAGCGACCCGGGTGCTCAAGCAGGATCCTGAAAACGGTAAACGACTTCGGCCGAAGGTGAATTTCGCGGTCCCCACGGACCAGCGTCTGACGGTCCAGGTCGAGCGAAAACTCACCAAATTGGTAAACGCGACGAGCCCTTTCGTGAATTGACATAATCGCCTCTTATTGGGCTGATGTTTTGGTCTTTTCATTAAGTTATAGCAGTTTTTTCATGGTTTGTTCGTTACATCCAGGCCGTAGCGGCCTAGGTTGGTTGACTACTGTCCGGCGCGCATCCGGCACTGGGCAAGTCCTGTACGTTTTAACGACAGAAGGGGACCAGCCATGAAAATTCTAAGAACTACTCTAATTACCTCGCTCGGGGCTATTTTGTTGGTGGCGACGGCCCATGCCGAACACGGCCGCTACCAGACCGCCAATGTTCTCGATGCCACGGCTGCCAACCAGGGTTATGTGGGCGCGGCTTGGCTAAACCGGACCAGGAGCGGGATCAGTGGGCGAATCATGGCGCAAGTGTCCACTGCGGGCGACCCGTACACGCTCTGGATCGTTGTGTTCAACAACCCGTCGGCCTGCGGCGATGATGGCTGCAACGGTATGGACCTTGGCAATGCAGCAGTCGGCGGCTCGGTATTCAACGGGACCGGCGCAATTTCGGCATCGGACGGCATGATGGGAGAAGGCGGTGTCGTCAACATGGATTTCTCCATTCCGGCCCATCCTTTACCGAATGGCTTATTCTTGCTGGCCGGCGACCCGGACGGCCTTTATAAGAAGAACGGCTACGCCGCTGAAATTCACCTGGTTATCGACAAACATCCCTCGATCCCACCCGGCGACTCATGGATAGATGATCTCACGACGACGAACATCCCTGGTATGGGGCCGGCGACCAATGACTCCTTCGCGGTATTTCTTGGTTGTTCGGACGACGACAGCGATAGTGATTCTGACAGTGACAGTGACAGGAACAAGCACGCGGCCGATTCTTGTCCGCCTAGTGTGCTGTAACGAGACCGACTCCGGGTCGCCGTTGGCGGCGGCCCGGTAGTTTTTCTGCCGAGGCTCATGTCCAGCTTGCCACTCTGACACTTGGGGAATGAATCCGATGACGATGACTGTGCTCATTGCCCGGGCGCCACGGGTGCTCGTGCTCGTCCTGTTGGCTGCCATTGCTTTGCCGGCCTGGTCCGATACGATCGGCGTTGAGGGCTCGGTTTACGAACGCCTCGAGGAGGGCGATGAACACTCGCAACCTTTGAAGGAAGTGCTGCGCCGCGGCCAACTGGCATTCGAGGCCCAGTGGACGCCGGTTGAGGGCGGCGGCCGACCGCAGACCACCGGCACAGGCCATTCCCTGGCCGACGGCGGAAGTCCGCTGGTGTTTCCCCGTAATTTCAATCGTGTATCGGCCATGGACTCAAACGGCTGCGCGGGTTGCCACAACGCGCCTTTCGGTATCCCTGGTGGGGGCGGTGACTTCGTGACTGGTGTATTCGTCGCAGCGCAGCGTTTCGACTTCGCGACCTTCGATCACAGCGATGGCGTCGTTAAACGCGGCGCCGTCCGTGAGGACGGCGCATTCAGCACGCTCGGCGATATCGGCAATTACCGCGCAACGGTCGGCATGTTCGGCTCCGGATTCATCGAGATGCTTGCCAGACAGATGACGGCCGATCTGCAGGCGATACGCGACAGCCTGTCGCCCGGCGCTGCTGCGGCACTCGAGAGTAAGGGCGTCGAATTCGGCGTCCTCAGCCGTGTGAACGACGGCAGTTGGGATACGTCGCAGGTAGAGGGCCTGCCGCCGCAAAGCCTTGCGTCTGCCGCACCGGATGAACCACCGAACCTCGTCATCCGCCCGTTCCACCAGTCTGGCAGCGTGGTGTCGATTCGTGAGTTCACAAACAATGCATTCAATCATCACCACGGCATGCAGTCTGTCGAGCGTTTCGGCGATGGTATCGATGCCGACGGCGACGGCGTCGTCAATGAGCTGACGATTGCAGACATAACTGCGGCCGTCCTGTACCAGGCAACGCTGCCTGTGCCGCAACAGGTCGTATCTGAGAATCCGGGCGTCCGTCGTGCCGTGCAGCGGGGCGAGGCGCTCTTCAACGACATCGGCTGCGCCGATTGCCATGTTTCCGCGTTACCGCTGGTGGACGAGGGCTGGATCTTCACCGAGCCGAATCCTTACAACCCGCCGGGCAACCTGCAGTCCGGCGAGGCTGTAAGCTTCGAAGTGGACCTGTCGCATTCGGCACTGCCGGGAAAACGCCCGAAACCGCATCGCGGCGTTCTTTGGGTGCGGGCGTTCACCGACCTGAAGCTGCACGACATTACGAGTGGGCCGAGCGACCCGAATGCCGAGGCGATCGATATCAACCAACCGGCCGGGTCGCCCGATTTCCTGGGCGGCAATCGACGGTTCCTGACCAAGAAGCTATGGGGTGCCGCCAACGAACGGCCGTATTTCCATCATGGGAAGTTCACCACGCTCAGAGCAGCGACACTCGCTCACGATGGCGACGCTGCCGGGTCCCGTGCTGCGTTCGAGAACCTCAACGTTTCTGATCAGGACCGCGTCATCGAATTTCTCAAGTCACTACAGGTGGTCCGGCCGCGCGGCAAAGACTAACGACATACCAAATCGAAGAAGGGCCCGCTGTCCCGAAAATAATGTACAGGAATTGACCAGAAGCGGCCGAAAAAATGCACCAATCCAGGACATCCGAACTGCTACGGTGCAACGATCTGAAGCGATTTGAGGAATTCGATGAGCTGGTCTTTTTCGTCGTCGCTCAGCGCCTCGAATCCCATGCGAGAGTCCCTGGCTTCGCCATCGTGCGCCAGCGTTGCCTGGCGCAGCGTTGTGAATTTTCCATGGTGGAAATACGGCCGTTCGTTGGCGGCACCCCATAGCTTCTTGGTCAGAAACGAGCGATTACCAGCGAAGAAGCCTGGAGATCCGCCGGGCTGATTGATGTCGATAGCTTCTTCACCTGGATCGCCGGGGCCGGACGAAATGTCGTGGAGCTTCATATCGGTAAATGCGCGTACCCAGACTGTGCCGTTTCTTATTTTTGGTCGCTTTCCGGGTAAACCGTCATCCGTGAGATCGATAGCGAGAGTGCTTGTCTCGCCGACCTGCAGGTTGCCCGGCGGGTTGTAGGGATTCGGCTCGGTGTAAATCCACCCCCCATCGGTTAGCGGCAGCGCCGGGACATGACAGTCGGCACAGCCAATGCTTTCAAACAGCTGCTCCCCTCGCCTGACG
>Ga0265306_10001392_pt1 | contig 11719 bp, 8 predicted proteins | sample Helome_3_FD_192493 | JGI IMG/M metagenome (GOLD analysis project Ga0265306, IMG submission 192493) | Marine sediment microbial communities from subtidal zone of North Sea - Hel_20160420 (Illumina Assembly) | ecosystem: Environmental > Aquatic > Marine > Subtidal zone > Sediment ...
GGCCACGCCGACTGCTGGCCTAATACCGTTTCCCGGTTGCTGCAAAACCTGCAGGTCCCGGTACGTGGTTTGCAGGGCGCCTGGTGTCATCGTTATCCGCATCTGGGTATTCCCGGCCCAACGGTGGATTTCCTCTCCGACGCGATTCGCTGGTTTGACCAGTGGTTGAAGAATGACGAAACCGGGATCATGGATGAAGCTGACTACCAGGTATTTTTACAGGACAGCGTCAAACCACAAACCTATTACGATAACCGGCCCGGGCGCTGGGTAGGGCTGTCCGCCTGGCCATCGGATCAAATCGAAACGGAACACTTTCATTTGAGCCCCGGAAGATTATCCTCGCAGCCTGTCCCGGGTCAGGCGATGGACATATGTTCGCCGCAAACGACAGGCCAGTTATCGGGAGAATACATGCCCTGGTTTTCGTTTGGACCGGCCGAAGAACTCCCCGGGGATCAGCAAATCGAAGATGCGGGCTCGCTGGTTTTTGATACCGATACCTTGACCAGGCCGGTGGAGATTGTCGGCAACGCGGTCGCAGCGCTGCAATTGAGCAGCGATCAGGCACAGGCGCTCGTGGCGGCGAGGTTATGCGATGTCTGGCCCGACGGTTCGAGTACCCTGATTACGCGCGGTATTTTGAATCTGAGTCAACGCAAGGGCAAGTCAAATCCGGAGTCAATGACGCCTGGAGAGGTTGTCGAGGTCGAAGTCGAGTTGAATCACAGTGCCTATGTGGTGCCCGCAGGGCATAGCCTGCGGCTGGCGTTATCGACGAGTTACTGGCCGATGGCCTGGCCGTCGCCGACCAACACGCGGTTGACTATTTACCCTGATTTGACCGTACTGAAATTACCGGTGATCCGAAAAAATGCGGTTAACGCGGCTTTGACTGATTTCGGCAACAGTGCCATCGGTGAACCCGAACCGACGACCAGCCTGAGGCCGGTCAGTCAGAAACGGGATATCCGCTTCGATAGCGAACAGAATCTAAATGTACTTGAAATAACCGCCGACAATGGCAAGACAAGATTTGAAGAAACCGGTATGGAGATGGGCTCGATGTCGCTTTATCGATTTAGCATTGGCGAATCGGACCCGCTGTCAGCGATCGCGGAATACGACTGGGAATGGGAATATGGCAGAGGGGACTGGCAAACCAAAACACAGACCTATACAAAAATTACATCTGATGCTGCCCATTTCTATCTTCATGCAATATCGGTTGCCTGGGAAGGCGGTAATCAGATCTTCCACAAGCAGTGGGATCAAAAATTTAAACGAGATCACTTTTAGTTAGTGCGGGGCATCGATATGGCGATATTGAGCCTGGGCCATCCATTTTAGAAATTTCCATCCGCCAATCCTGCTCCATCAAGGCGATGTAAATACGAACCGACAGGCCAGACAGCTGCGAGCGATTTGTGGGCATCAGTAGTGCTTAGTTATGCTCCGTGGGGATAATCATGCAGCGAGTGCCCTGATAAGGTATTGATAAACCGCCAAATTAAATTGCCTTGCCATACTCATAATGATGGGGCCACCTGGTTGACGTCGAGGCAATTAGCGATAGCGAAACGCCTTACCTGTCGGCAAGCATCGACACCCCCGACGGCAAGGTAATTCTTACTTGATACTGCCCCGACCCTTTTCTTCGAGGGGGTCAGAGCACGTACTGCCTTTCTGGAACGCTACAATTGAACTACCATCTTAGTCGTCCAAATTATAACCCAGATCACAAAAACCAAAGGGTAATTGGAAGACTATGGGAGGGTTTTACGGCGGTCAGGAAATGGCCAAAGTAAGGCAAAACCTTAGCGTGTAAGCTTCCGGTTGACTCGAGTTAGCATCACGGTAAGATACCTTTAACTACATATATTTCGCTGACTCTAGCCATATTTATTAACTTAGGCTCGAAAATTATTTCACCCATAAAAAAACCATTCAACCGTGCCTTGTTTCTATCGTTAGCTTCATTGATTGTTGCTGTGTTTCTGCTGGGTGGCATGCTCGGAAAAGAAAATTATCCTCCCTTCAATTATTTAGAAAGAGGTTACGAAGATACAAGATCTCTCATCAAAGAACAGACTCAAGTCCGCTCTAGTTTACTCCGGAGACACACCTATAAAGGTAACGGCGTAGTTAAGCATGAACCTCAACAAGTTTCCAAAGGTTTGACCATACTGCAGGGTATATTACCCAGTGGTATAGAATTGCGTTTGATTGATATGGATGGTAAACCCCTAAATACCTGGCCAGTCGATTTTTTCAAAATCTGGCCAAACCCCACACATCTTATCGAACAGAAAATCCCGAAAACACCCTTTGACTACCATTCTCAAGGTTTTATGGCATTACCTGATGGATCTGTCATCGTCAATTTGGGGTATTTAGGCACCGCTAAACTGGACAAATGCGGCAAGGTTTTATGGACTGTAGATCGCATGACTCGCCATTTTGTTTCGCCCACGAGTGATGGGAATTACTGGATAGGAGCAAATCGCGAGATAGATGACATTGCTGAAGAATTAATCTTTTTCGATACCAAAAGATCTGAATTAAAAAAAGGATGGCAACGCTACGAAAATACCATACTGCTAGTTGATCCAGAGGGGAATATTTTAGAAGAGACCTCAGTATTGCAAGCTCTGTACGATGCTGGTTTTGAGGGTCATATTTTTAATTCATTCAAAATCGATAGAGGCGATCTAACCCATCACAACGATATAGAAGAAGTTACTAAAGCCCTGGCTGATAAGATCGAGGGGGTCAATCAAGGTGACTTACTGATATCTATTAGAAATATGAATATGCTCGCCATTCTTGACAAGAATTCACATGCAATAAAATGGAATTACAGCGGCACATGGACTCGCCAGCATGATCCAGATATTACGCCAGAAGGCAATATAATCGTATTTAATAATAGCCGTAAAGAATTTGGTTTTAATCGTCTAAAAGGCAGCAACCTAACCGAGTTTGATCCAGAAACTCAACAGACAAGCGTAGTTTATCCCCGAAATGGCCAACCCGAAATTTATACCGACATCTTTGGAACACACCAGAGTTTACCGAACGGAAATATTCTTATTTCACTGGGTCGAACCGGACGCGTATTTGAAATAAATCCGCGAATGGAAATTGTTTGGGATTTTGTACTACCCTATGATGATACACATGCATCATTGATAGAAGCTGCCCATCGTTATGATTCGAATTATTTTAGTGTTAAAGATTGGAATTGTGATCGGTAAACTTCGTTAATGTAGTACAGGAGTTTATCTATGAAACCCGTCAATACAGTATTTTTGATATCTTACCTTTTTACGATGCCTTCCCTTGCGCAGGCCTATGTAGGGCCAGGTGCTGGTCTATCGGCTATTGGTTCCATCCTTGCTTTCCTGGCGGCGATTTTGCTCCTCATTGTGGGTTTTTTATGGTACCCGATCAAAAGGCTTATCAAAGGAAAAAAGGATGACCCTGATCTTAATCAGCCTCTCACCAGATCGACTTCAGTAAAGAAGGTTTCTGAGAAGGAGGTTTCTGAAATGGGCGATCAGTAGGCTTTCGAAATGGTAATAATTACTTATTGCCTTGCAGTTTTTGCGTTTTGCATAGCTTTCTATTTCACTAGACCGTTAGCAACATGTAGTCAAATTTTTGTTATCGTAAATCAGGCGGTAAAAACTATAGCTAATAAAAATATTGACGATGCAACTAAAGAAAAAACAACTCAAGGCGCCGCGATAGATATTTTAAAAAATAGCTTTTCGCTGCTATTTAAATTCTCAGGGATTTTCGGCGCAGCTGTAGTGCCGGTATGGCTAGCTGATATTTCCGAGATTGTAGAATTTTCCGAAATCAATGCATTTGCATTGCGCCTGGATGTGTTGTTGATCACAACTTTTGTGGCATCAGCAGTTGTATTTCTGGGAATAAAATTATTTCGCAAACAATAATTGATGTTGTGAAGACAAACATCGCCCCTTATTCACGACTGGATCGCGCCTTGCATAATCTGGCCTTCGGTTCGTCTGTACTGCAGAGCGTGTTGGCGGATATTGAAACAGGACTCTATGCAAAGTCCTGGCAACAGACTAGAACAAACAAACCCATATTTATCACGTCCCTGCCTCGAGCCGGCACCACAATTATTTTGGAAGCACTATACCAGTTACCGAATATGGCAACGCATACTTATCGCGATATGCCCTTCATTTTGACTCCGGTATTATGGAGTAAATTATCAAACAGAATACAAAATAAAAGTATATTCCGCGAACGTGCTCACGGTGACGGTCTGGTTGTTAGCGAAGATAGTCCTGAAGCATTTGAAGAAGTGCTATGGAAAAAGTGTTTTCCAATAAACTATTCCGATCATGGAATAAATTTGTGGGATGCTACCAATAAAGATTTTTCGGATCATTTTCACCAGCACATGCGGAAAATCGTTTTTCTACGCCAACCTCAAAACGATGACGGACGCTACGTAAGCAAGAATAATGGCAATATAGCTCGTATCGAGGCAATTAAGTTAATGTTTCCCGACTCCTTTATTATTGTTCCTGTACGAGACCCGATAGAGCACGCGATTTCTCTGTGGCGTCAACACAAAAATTTTCTCCGACTGCATGCAAGCGACAATTTTACAAGAAAGTATATGGCGGATATCGGCCACTATGAGTTTGGCCACATACATTTGCCAATTTTGTTTCCAGGCATCAGGTCATTAATAGCTGGCCTAAATCCTGAATCTCTAGATTATTGGATTGCCTATTGGATCGTCGCATTTGAATACCTGGCTGAGCAAGACGGTATTATATTTATCTCCTATGAAAAACTTTGCCAGTCGCCAGTCCAGGGGATAAAAAATCTATGCGATCAAATAGAGCTTTCAGTAAGTAGATCTGAAATCACAGCAGTTGCAAATATTTTCAGGACTCCACCAGAGGGCCGAAAACAATGCTACAATATCGATAATTTATTGATAGATCGTGCAAATATGCAATATAAAAAATTGTTGCCGATGTGTTTGTCCAACAAGTGAATTTTCCATTTTTAATGAGTTGTTTGATTCAATAGTTGACCAAGTTTTGAAGTACCCAGATCGGGTTTGAGCTAGTTAGTTCAAGTATTGTCATCCTCCCAAAGCTATCGGTTTGACGGTGGATACAGTTTATTTGTCGATGCCAGAAAACGAATATATTCAATCAACGTAGTCTGTTCTTCGTTACTCCAGGCAACACCTTTCTCTGATTTCATTCGAGACGCCAAATTAACCTTTCCGATCAAATATGGGTAATCTTTTCGGTCACTCAACAATGAGAGCCCCATGAATGCATTTGAGGAATCAAGCTCGAGCAGCTCGAAAACCGTTGGTGCAATATCAAGCTGACTGCCACGGGTATCATCTACGGTCCCCATGCGAGACTTATGCAATGGTGAATAAATCATCAGAGGAATTTGATCGTAATAACCAATACTCTCCCCTCTAAGTCTCAAATAATCTGCAGTAGGAAATAGTGCATGATCCGCTGTAACAATTACAATGGTATTGTCTTTGTATTTCGAGGATCTCAAATAATCCCAAAAGACACCAAATCCTGCATCCGTTGAAAACACGGTGTTCAGCAGATCGTCATCCACCCCCAATTTTTTAATTGCAGGAAGATAAGGATGATGGATATCCATGGTGGATAAAGTCATGAAGAAAGGCCCTCCCTGCCTGCTTTCCAGCCAGTGGGAAGCCAGCCGAAAGGTATCTATATCACGCGCCCCCCAGGAGCTGAGAACGTATTGCCGCTGATCGGCATAACCACTATCCGCTACGGAAATAAATTCGTCATACCCTGCAGAAAGTCGAAAATGACGCTCAGTACCTGCAAATTCGGCATCTCCCGATTGTATATGTACACTCTCGTAGCCATGCTCTTTGAGCAGTAAGGACAGGTATGGATAACGAGTGGCAATCCACCCCACCCGGTCACTATTTTGTTCATCGACATCCGGGTGCCCACTCCTCAAGGACATATTCATGGTGGTCTTAAATACATGGAGAGAAGATGCTAACGTGGCAATCTGCCCCTGCAGAGTTGGCGTATTGGCATTAACTATATTGGAGAAGTAGAGCGCCTCCTCGCCAAATACATCTAAATTCGGAGTAATTCCCAGCTCACGCATAGCAGGATCTTCAATAAAGAACGAAGAAAGACTCTCAACCATCACCAGTATTACATTCGGCGCCTCTTCGTACGTTGCCAGTTCTCGCGATTCATCCAGGTAAACACTGTTCCGAAAAAACGGGTACTCGGTAGACGCTGTTTCCAGGCGAAAACCCAGAGATGTTAGTTTTGATTTTTGGGTATCGCTTAGTGCAACCGGATCGACTTCGCCCTGCTCCAGGAAATCATATATTGACATGGCGAAGTGATATTCGGGTGGATACTCCGTATAAGTTTTAGTGCTACCTTTTGGGGAAAAATAAGTGTGAATCGATGCGCCACCCAACAACATAACAATAACAGCTGGAAGGACGCAATAAAGTCCCAGATATTCGAACAGAGACATGCCCGCATCAACGTAGACCCTCTGATGCCGAATGATTTTTCTTATTAGAATTACGATAACCATCGAACCCGCTACGACTGCCAATAACGACAACAGGGCCATTTTGGTAAATAACATTCCTGTGCCGGCCGCATAAAAAGCATTGTCCCAGAACAAAACATCCACATGGCCGCCGTAGTAATACAATACATTCCAGTCAAGTGCTCGCACCGTCAGCCAGACGCTATAGACAGCCAACACAAGAGTCCCAAGCCAGCGACTTCCCGGTAGCTGTTTATAGAGCCACGTGGATACAATCAAAATTAACAGTACATGCAGGGCAAGATAGAGCCGGAACAGACCCTGCACCTGATCTCGATTATCGAGCCATGAAGACGGACTCACATAAATTATTGAGAAATGCCACAACAAGGCAAAAATCACACCGCCGGATATCAACAGAAAGTGAGGACTTCGAAGAATGGACATCACTGCTTGCCTAAAAAAATCAAAAACTCTTTCAGGCTGCTTGTGCCTGAAATTCCCGCGGCCTTATTCCAGACCTGACGGTAGTATAGTTTTATTATTGCCATTTAACTTTCCGGCACTCACTGGACGACAAAATAAAATCTTCTTTTCGCCAACAAACCAAGAATACAGGAGCATTTTTAATATCCCAAAGACTGCTGGCAATTGGTCCTCGTACAACATGCCGGGAGTTGCTGGCTTTGTTATCTCCGCTTAACTGTAAAACCATCTTATTTCCCGAAATCGGCAACAGTTTTCGGCGCGATATTCGATATAGACTATAATCCTGTTTAGAATCCTTCAAACCGGCCCTCCGATCAATCCCAACGCACTTGTTCTGCTGAATCCAACATGCAAATTATATTAAACATTCATGCGTTGATAGCCTTTGTGATGATGATGATCTATTCCAGCTTGATCGCGTTGTCATTGAATGCCCTGATTCTGCATCCCCTGGTTATTCTGAGTATTTACATCGTACTTTTCATCGCAAGCCCGAAAAAATATCTTGCCCTGACAACCAGTGTTACAAGCTTTTTAATCCTTCTTCTTTACCTGTCTAATTTCGTTGCGGCGCGATATTGGCACGACAGCATTTCGGCCTCATTTTTGATTTCAAACAAGGAAGTTATCTTGAACGAGATTGCGCGATTTCCCGTTTATCTCGCGCTGCTGCCGGTTGTTGTTTTTGTTCTGTTGTACAAAATCTATCAGAAAATATTGCCTCAGAATAAAAATTCGAGAAAGGAGCTTGGCTTGCTTCCAGCTGTCCCGATAACTGTCATGGCCTTTTATATGGTTTGTGTGCATATTTCCCTCGAGGTATCGACTATATGGCAGGGCGAACCGGTCTATGAGTTTCTGCAGCCTGATCCCGAATCGAGTGGAAGTCTGCAAACCATAGTCGTTCCCGAGTCTGTTTCAGGAAGTGGTTCAGGGCAGGCCGGAAAACCCAATATCATTCTCATTCATGCTGATGCATTGCGCGCTGATCGTCTTGGACTTTATGGAAACCCTCGAGAGACCACGCCGTTTATCGACAGTCTGGTGGTCGATGCAAAACCTGACTATCCATTCAGTATGTCAAATTGCAACGAGTCGATTTGTGGATTTTCATCCGTGTTGGCTTCGGATTTCAGCTATAAAGCGCCGCGAGTCAATCTGCTGGAAATATTGAGGCAGGCTGGCTATTTTCTTAATTTCATCGGCGCAGGGGATCTGGATCATGCGGGTCTGGGGCGATTCTTCGAACCGAGGCTCGATAATTTTCTGCGGGCCGACCGACACGATGGTTACTATCGACACGATGATCGTTTTATTCTCGACACATTGAAAAAATTTCCCGAAGCGCCCGATGTCAGTAGTTTCTTTTATCTGCGCATGATGTCATCCCATGGACTCGGCAGTCACCCTCAGAAATACCAAAAATTCCAGCCGGTTTCCGGAAGTTTGTTTGAGGTATTTGGTGGCGGTGCCAGCAAGGAAATGCGAATTAACGACCATGATAATTTTGCCTTGCAACTGGATGCCTATGTTAAGGAATTATTTGAAATTTTGAGAAATAAAGGCTATCTGGACAATGCTATTGTTGTTTTATTTGGTGACCATGGAGACGCAATCGGTGAACATGACACCTATGGTCATTATCAAACCTTGTATCAGCCTGAAATTCACGTTCCTATTATTTTCTGGACCAGTAGTAGTATCGATTTAGAACTGGAAAAGAACCAGATTGCAACCCTGGCAGATATACCGGCAACGATCCTGCATCATTTAAATTTACCTGTACCGGAATCGTTTCGTGGCCAGGCTTTACAAAACAGACCAACACGAAAAACAGCTTTTCTTGATAGTCCCCGCGGTGCCAGAGGGTTACTTTATGACAGCCCGGATGGGGTCTTTAAATTGATTGTTGATGCCGCAAAAGACAAACATCAACTCTTTGATCTGAGCAAAGATCCAGGTGAACAAAATAACCTGTTGAAGGACAAACCCGATTTATATGAAACGATGAAAGCTTATCTCGACTAACATGTTTTTGCATTGTTCAACATTCCAATTATTGTCTGCCGGATTTTCAAGCGGTAATGGCTCGCCTGCTTGTCGACCATCAAGACACTAATAAGGAAATTCTTCGACTCATGCTTATTTTATTTTTCTTTTTAGCCATCCTGATTTCATTTAAGATCACAATGTTGAGTAACAACATCGTGACACCTGATCCGGAGATGTTGATACTCGATGTTATCGCCGGTGAAAGCCTCTTCATGATGGCCCTGATCCTGATGTTTGTCGGATCGATCCTTATCAAAGGACAGATGCAATCGATGGTCTGTCGGGCAGCCATACTTTTGATTTTGTTCGCATCATTTTTCGATATTTATTTGCTCCATTCCTTTCAGACCCGACTTTCACTCGAGTATCTTCAGCAATTTACTGCTGAGATCGATACATTGCTGTTCTTTGTAAAATTAAAAGTTCATCACGCTTCAATTGTTTTTTATTTGGTGTCGATTTGCGCTGTTGTACTGATACTGGCATTTCTATTAAAAAATGATCCGATGAGCAGATACAAGAACAGCGTCGCATTGTCAATGGCCGCTGTGCTGATGGTCATCGGGTTGACTGGTTTTGACACGGGATATTCGAATCAGGACCTGAAAACTATGGCCCTCTTTGCTGGCCAGACCAGGAACGTGCCTTATTCAGAAACTTTTGCGACAAAAATTCTGACGCATGAAAATCAACGCAATAGCTGCCAGGTAGGGGGCGGGACCGGGAAAGGGAAAAATATCATTCTTGTCCTTTTTGAGTCCTTGTCGCATTACCATAGTGAAAAGCTTTTGGCGAAAAGCAGCTATGTTCCTGACTTTGACAGACTCGTTAAAAAGGGTCGGTTTTTTCCTGACTTTCATGCCAATGGTTATACGACGGAAGGTGGCCTGATTGCCTTGTTAACCGGACAGGTCCCGATGTCGGCTACTCTTCAGAAAAGAGGAACAAATTTCAGTTTTGCAGGCTTCCATTCGCCGCAAAATTCGGTGCCCAAAATGCTGAATAATCAAGGTTATTCGACTGAGTTTTACACTACAGGTGATCTTCAGTTCCTCAACAAGGGCCGATGGCTGAAAGGTATCGGTTACGATGTTGTTGAAGGGTCGGAGAGCGATTTTTATATTGGTTGGCAAAGATATATGTTCGATGCAGCAGCCGATGAGGCACTGTATCTTCGGGTGATCGACAGGCATAAGGAAATCCAGTCCGGACAGAAATATTTCATAACTGTCGAGAACGTAACAACCCACAAACCGTTCATTGATCCTGTGTCAGGTAAGGAGTCCGAACGCTTATCTTTTAACTATGCCGACAGGGAGCTGGGGAAGTTTTATGATTACCTGGAAAACGATGACTTTTTTGACAATGGTATTTTAATCATTGTAGGTGATCACCGGGCAATGACCGCCTTGCATGATATAGAAAACCAGGAGTTAGGACTGAAAGCGCGTGCGATGACACCCTTGTTGATTATAGGGGACGGAGTGGGTGTAGAATCCAAACCATTTCAACAGATCGATTTGCTGCCATCCCTCGAAACCTACCTTACTCGGGATTCATACTGCAAAACATCATTCCAGGGCAGGTTTCTCGGTGAGCCAGCCATAACCGCAAACTGTATATTTCACTCCCCCGGAATTGAGCTTAATCATTTATATGCTTATTGCGGGGAAAACCAGATCGATATTCTGCTCGATGGTGATGACACCCGTATTGTCGAAGAAAGTCACGATTACCCCTACAAAGAGCAGCTGTTGAATGAAGTTAATTTTCAGAGAGTATATCGAACCCGGCAACTGGATATTTTCAGGAACTGACAGTGGCAATCAATCCTTCGGAATTGCATGCGGAAAGCGGGTGCACCCGATTCTACACCAGTCGCGTCTGCCACCATTTTGATGACGCGCAGCATTGGTTGCATTTTTACGAACCGATTCAATACCATTCGCGCAGCCGGCCTTCGCGCTACAGCCCTGGCTGGTGAGTATTATTTCGCCATTTCCCGCCTTGAGTCGAAAGCGGTGTTTACCCGCTTTATCTTTATAGGTTTCAAATTTTGCGGCCTGTTATCTCCTTCAGTATTATCAGGTTTATGTGGGGCGGCAATAATCTCTAATTGGAACTATCCCTGTCAAGAAACTATGGCTCTTTCCAATCAATTGAAAACGAAGTAAATTCCGGGCAACAATTTTATTTCAGGATAGCGGTATGCGCTGGCGCGGTCGTCGACAAAGCAGCAACATTGAAGATAAACGCGGCATGCGCGCACCCCGCATGGCGCGGCTCGGTGCCGGCGGTGGCGGTATCGTTCGCCTGCTACCGCTCGTGTTTCGAGTGCTGGGCTTCAAAGGCACACTCGTCGCTGTCGCTTTAGTTGTCGGCTACGGCTATTTCAGCGGTGATCTCGAGCGATTCCTGGGAGGCGGTGGATTTGAGACCAGTCAAACCGGCTCCGGCAGTCAGTCGGTGAAACAAAGCGAGGCCGAAAAACAACTCGTCGAGTTTGTTTCCACGGTTCTTGCGGATACCGAAGACACCTGGAACGAATTGTTTAAACAAACCGGTAACAGCTACCAGGAACCAAGGC
>Ga0265306_10001394_pt1 | contig 11714 bp, 10 predicted proteins | sample Helome_3_FD_192493 | JGI IMG/M metagenome (GOLD analysis project Ga0265306, IMG submission 192493) | Marine sediment microbial communities from subtidal zone of North Sea - Hel_20160420 (Illumina Assembly) | ecosystem: Environmental > Aquatic > Marine > Subtidal zone > Sediment ...
GAACATTACGCGCGGGGTTACGTGCATGCTGGGTGTACTCGGCGGGTGCGGACGCCTGAATAATAGAACGGCACAGGCCGCGTGGAAAACGTGCGGTAACGCCGTCAATTTCGGCTCCACCCTGTTTGAGAATTTCCAGTGCCTCCGGCATGTCGCGGAATTCGATGCCGACTTCTTCAAGAATCGTATCGGCATTGTTTTCGATCAGCTGCAGGCCTTCCTCGTCGAGCACTTCGAAAAATGGAATTTTACGCTTTATATAGGGTGCGCTCGCGGTCACGGTGGCTACACCGGCGCGGCGTGCGTCGCGTCCACCGCGTCCGCGTCGACCCCTGGTTGCCTGTTTTACTTCACTCATCGATAACTCCTGATAATCCAGTCTAAAGAATGATGGATTAAACCGACAAGTATGGTTTTTGGCGTTTTTTCAGGCTGACCTAAGGGCGACCCTGAACTATTTGCCAGCGCCATCCTGGATTTAGGCATTCCGATCGATCGAAGTTGTGGATACATGTATTTTCGCTAGAATGGGACGAAATTCAGTAACAGACGAAGAGGGTGTAAGAAATTAGCAACGACACCAGGACCATTGGTATTCTGTTGATCGAAGGCTTTCCGCTGATACCATTCAGTTGCGTGGTTGACTCGATGCGGGCCGCTAATCGTTTATCTGACGAGAGCCTGTTTGCCTGGGAGTACTTCGCGGCTGACGAGACTCCGGTTGCGGCCAGTTGCGGTATTACCGTGCCTACCAGGGCGCTGACGGAAGCGAAAGATCTGGATAGCCTGGTGATTGTCGCGCCTAACACGGCGCAACATTTTGATGACGCGAAAACGCTCAAACAACTCAGGTTACTGGACAGGCAGCGGGTAAGCCTCGGTTCAGCCAGCTCGGGCAGCTTTATTCTAGCGCGCGCAGGCTTGCTGGATGAATGCCGGTGCACGATTCACTGGGAGAATATTCCTGTATTCAAGGAGCTCTACCCGCAACTTGAAGTCGCGTTCACGCTTTACGAAATTGGCGACCGTCGTTTCACCTGTTCCGGTGGTACGGCTGCGCTGGATATGATGCTCAAGTTGATCGAGAATGAGTACGGACGCCAGCTGGCCCAGCAGATTTCACAGCAGTTTCAACACGATCGCATCCGCACCGAAATTGATTCGCAACAGATGGCGGATCGCATCGATCTGGCGATGAGTGCGCCGAAGTTAATCGATGTCATCAACCTGATGGAAAACAATATTGAAGTACCGCTGTCGCTACCGTCTATTGCCGAGAAATGTAGTCTGTCGTTGCGTCAGATAGAACGGTTGTTTCATAAATATCGCGACGTAACTCCTAGCCAGTACTACCTGTCGTTGCGTTTGACGCATGCCAAGCAACTGTTACTCAACACCAACCACAGCGTGATCGATATTTCGATTGCCACCGGTTTCGAAACCCAGTCATATTTTACTGCCTGCTATCGCAAGTATTTCGGTAGCTCGCCGCGTAATCACCGTTCGCAGATAGCTACCGAAAGAAAAGCCTAGATGCGGCAAGAATGAAACAGTCCGTTACAGTCCTTGGCGCCGGTATTGTCGGTATTTGCTGTGCGCTCGAATTGCAGCGGCGCGGTTACCAGGCAACCTTGATCGATCGGCGTGGTCCGGGCGAAGAAACCTCGTCCGGAAATGCCGGCATACTCAGCTATAGCAATATCACCCCGATAGCCGATCCTGCCCTGCTGGGTCGCTTGCATCGATTGATACTCAATCGAGATGCCGACCTGCTACTGCATTACCCGCACCTGTTGTCACTATTCCCCTGGCTGGTTCGCTTTTTAAGTCGATGCAGGCGCGAAACCTTTTTGCGCGGTGGTGATGCCATGAGCGCATTGACCCGGGCATCGATCGAAATTCATAAGCAATGGATAGCCGAGGCCGATGCGCAATATTTACTCAACCAGGGTGGAGGATTGAAACTCTATCGCAGTCGGACCACCTTTCAGCGTGATCAACTGGAACGCGAGCTGCTGCAACGATGCGGCGTCAAGCATACCTTGCTAGACGCCGACCAGTTACACGATTACGAACCGGATTTGAAGCGAATCTTCGTGCAGGCGGTGTTGATCGACGAGTCGGTATCGATTCGAAACCCGCAGAAGTTATGCAAGGCATATGCGCAGATGTTCGTCGAAGCTGGTGGCCTGGTGAAATGTGATGCTATCAAGTCTTTGCAGCAAGCGAACGGTGCCTGGGAGTTGACCACCGAACAGGGATGCGAAATTGTCGACCGGGTGGTGGTTTGCATGGGGGCCTGGACGCCCGAATTAATCGGGCAACTGGGTTACCCAAACCCGCTTGCAATCGAGCGTGGCTACCACACCATTTTTGCACCGCAGGCTGAAGCCGGCCTGTCAGGCCCTGTCTTCGATGTCGATGCCAGTTACGTGATGTCGCCGATGGATATGGGGCTGAGGGTAACCACCGGATCAAATCTGGTCCATCATGAAACTGCGCCGGATCCGCGCCAGGTCGCGCAGGTGATACCGCGAGTGGGTGAGGCTTTTCCGGTTGGTAAAATCCTGCTGCACGAACCCTGGATGGGTCGACGCCCGACAGTACCCGATACCTTGCCGATCATCGGCCCGGCACCGCGTCATGAAAACCTGTGGCTGGCGTTTGCGCATTCACACATGGGATTGACGATGGGCCCGGTTACGGGGCAGTTGATTGCGAATAATATCAGTGGGGCAGAGCAACCTTTTGATCCCACCGCCTGCGCGCCGGCACGTTATCTGTAACCGGCGTTAGCGAGACTTGCTAGTTAAATTTACCCAGGTTTCTGACTGCACTGGAGCGGCCGAGCATCTGGCGAAAGCGTGAAATTTCAGCACGCTTAAACTCGGTAGCCTGCTCTAATGCCGACTGGAACCCATCCGATTTTAAAATGGAAACGTAGCGGTCGACGACACTGGTCGTCGATGCGTAGGGTAGCTCACAGGCATGTTTGTACTGGTTGTCCGCTTCGCGGGTGATTTCAGCTGTGGTCGGGGTGTTATCAACAAGATCGAACGACATGTGCAGGCTGAATGCTGCACTGGTGATACAGCGATGTGGAACGCCGGCGCGAACATAAAGCGCGTCACCCGGGCGCATTGCTACCTCCTCCATAACCGGTCCGAGCTGCTGATCGTTTAATTCCTGGATGTCTGCATAGCGTCGTTGCTGCGGCTGAAACAGTTGCCAGGTCTTCTTGCCGGCGAGTTGCACCACGAGCACATCATCCGCGTCGCAGTGACCTTCGTAGGCTTCACTATCCTGTTGTGAGAAAAAGACTTCACTGTTCGACAGCACACAGGGTAAGGATTCATCAAGCCTGGCGACGAATTCATTGATACCCGGTTCGAGGATATCGATGCCTTCGAGCACGACCGCGGCACCCTTGCCGATGGCATTGCCTAAAATCTCCTTGTCCATGAAATGTAGTTTCCTGCCCTGTACGGTTTTGTAAAAGCAGGTTTTCTCCAGTTCGATCCGCTTACCATCGAGCTTGACGTGTACCCATTCCGGTTGCAGCAACGGATTGTTGAGGTGGCGCTGCAGGTCGGCCATGGTGAAAAAACCGGGACTGTTGATGATGCCCGCGGCATAGGTGAAAGCTTCAGGCAGGTTTTGCCGTTGCCTGTGGTAAAAGTCGAGTAGTGCCTGTAGCTCTTTATGTAGCTTTTGTTTCATGTCAAAAATCTCATAGATTACCGATCGATATTCAGGTGCCAGTCGCGGATAGCTGTCGGGTCAACGGGGCTTTGTTATTGTTGAAAATGAAAACTGGCATGCTCGGGTGCCAGAGGTGTGTTGCCGAGAATAAAATCGGCGGCGCGCGCGGCGATCATTTGCGTCGGCGCATTGAGGTTGCCACTGACGATTTCGGGCATGACCGAAGCATCGACCACGCGCAGGCTTTCGATGCCGTGTACTTTCATTTCCGCATCGACCACGGAGTCGTCGTCGTTGCCCATGCGGCAGGTACAACTGGGATGATAGTCGGTGGATGCAGTCTGGCGAATCCAGTTTTCCACTTCACTATCCGATTTAATTTCCGGCACCGGGTCGGTGCGCTCACCGCGAAACGCGATAAACGCGGGTTGCATGACCAGTTCGTTAATTTTTCGGTAACCCTCGAGCAACTCCTGTAAATCATGGGCCTCGCTCAAGTAATTGAAATGCGCGGCGGGCTTGTCGAGCGGGTTGGCCGAGTTGAGTGCGATATGACCCTTGCTTGCCGGCCTGAGTTGATCGACCTGTAGTGTGAACCCTTGCGACAGAGTAATTTTACTGCCCTGGTATTTGGCCGAAACCGGCGCGAAGTGATACTGCAGGTTGGGGTAGTCCACTTTTTCATTGCCACGGATCAAACCCCCGGCTTCCCAGATATTCGAAGCACCGAATCCAGTTTGGGAGGTCAGCCAGCGCATACCTATCTTGAGCTTGTTCCACGGCCGATCGACCCGATGGTAGGTGATTGACTGGGTGCATCTCCAGGCGCAATGAATCTTCAAATGGTCCTGCAGATTCTGCCCGACTGCAGGCAGTTCATGCCGAACCGGAATATCATGCTTGTCGAGCTCGGCGGCTGGACCGATACCGGAAAGCATCAGCAGCTGTGGTGATTTGATTGCGCCACAGGAGACAATGACTTCACGGGCAGCGCGAATAACCTGGATTTTACCCTGATGCCGGAATTTGACCCCGATCGCGCGCTTGTTATCGAGCAGTACCTGCTCGACCAGTGCATGGGTTACCAGGTCCAGGTTGGGGCGCGCTAGTGCCGGTTTTAAATGTGCCACCGCGGCGCTGCAACGGCGCCCATCGCGGATCGTGCTGTCGAGACGCGCGAGGCCTTCCGGTTTGTAGCCGTTGAGGTCGTCCGAGCGGCCCTGTCCCGAGGTTTCTCCTGCGGTCAGAAATGCATCGAACATGGGATTATCCAGTTTCGCTTTGGCCACGCCCAGTGGTCCGCTGCCGCCACGCCATTCATTCTCCCCGCGCTCCGACGTTTCGCCGCTCCTGAAATAGGGCAGGCAGTCGGCGTAACTCCAGCCCTTGAGTCCGAGTTTATTGTTCCAGCGGTCGTAATCCTTCGGATGGCCGCGCATGTACACCATCGCGTTGATCGATGATGAACCACCGACCACCTTGCCGCGCGGCAATTCGATATTACGTTGCTCCAGTTCGGCTTCGACTTCGGATTCGTAGTTCCAGTTGATGCTCGGGTCCTTGTAAACGCTATGCACCCCGGCGGGGATGTGAATTAGCAGTTTCTTATCCATCGGACCGGCTTCGACAATCAATACCGAATGCTCGCCGCTTTCACTCAGGCGGTTGGCGAGCACACATCCGGCCGAACCGGCGCCGAGGATGATGTAGTCGTATTCATTGTTCATGCGCGGAGCATCGCAACTGACTTTTTAAAGGTCAAGCGCTAATCATCGAAATCACTTGGACGCGCAACAGGCTTGGCATATGATCGCCGCAACGAAATACAGTACCGAGCGCAGATGACCGAGACTTTTGACTTCGATCAGATAATTGATCGCAGTAATACCAGTAGCTTAAAGTGGGAGAAGTATCGTGGCCGGGACATCCTGCCGATGTGGGTGGCGGAATCCGATTTTGCGATCGCACCTGCAATCCAGCAAGCCCTGATTAAACGGGCCCAGCACCCGGTTTTCGGCTATACGGACTCGTCTGAACACCTGATCGAACTTGTTGTTGCACGCATGCAGAACCGCTATGGCTGGGAAATCGATCCGGCCTGGTTGCTGTTTCTGCCGGGGGTGGTTGGGGCGATGAATTGTGCCTGTCGCAGTAATGGCGAGGTTGGTGATTCCGTATATACGCCGGCTGTGATTTATTTCAATATCAGCATGGCGCCGGGGCTGAGCTCGCGCGTAAATCAGCCGGTGCCGATGTGCCTGCGGGATGATCGCATGATCATTGACCTCGATTGGCTCGAACAACAGCCGGCCAGACCCGGGCAGGTTATGCTGTTTTGCAACCCGCAGAATCCGGGTGGCGCAGTTTACCGTGAGTCTGAATTGCGTCGTCTGGCGGATATCGCCGAGCGACAGGAATTGATCATCTGTTCGGATGAAATTCACTGCGACCTGATTCTGGACCCAGACAAACGCCATATCCCGATCGCATCCTTGAACCCGCAGATTGAGCAGCGCAGTATCACGCTGATGGCGCCGAGCAAAACCTTTAGCCTGGCCGGGTTGGGGTTTTCTTTCGCCATCGTGCCCAATCGCGAGCTGTACGCCGGCATGTTGCGTGCCCGCACCGGCATTATTCCTCACCTGGGTGTAATGGGTTATACCGCGGGCGAGGCGGCATACGAGTTCGGTGATGAATGGAATCGCCAGCAGTGTGAGTATCTCGCCGCCAACCGGGACTACCTGATTGCAGCAATCAATTCAATTCCGGGGCTGCACCTGGGGCCGGTTGAATCGACCTACCTGGCCTGGATCGATGCTTCCGCATTGAAGCTTGAAGACACGGCGAAATTTTTCGAAGATGCCGGGGTCGGCATGTCGCCCGGCCACACATTTGGCAGTCCGGGCTGGATGCGCCTGAATTTCGCCTGTCCGCGTAGCCGGGTCGAGCAGGCGGTTGAACGGATTCGCGAGGCCGTCGAGAACCTCGATTAGGTGTTTCTATGCCTGATGATAACGACATCCGGGCATGTCGTTATTGTCTTTTGTTTAGTCGTTCTAGTTCAGCGTGGGCGGAATTATTTCAGATATCCTCTTGCGATTGATATCTGGGCACTGTGGTTACGGCTGCCCTACTCGAGCAACGTATAAACACGGCAGGTCAAACAATGGCAATTCCTTCACATGTGAAATATCTGATCATCGGCGCGGGCATTCATGGTCTCAGCACCGCCTACCACCTGGCGCAGCAGTTAAAAGCCCAGGGTAAAGGCGATGGCAAGGATATACTGGTCGTCGACAAGAGCGGAATTGCCGCGGGTGCGTCGGGCATCGCCTGCGGGGTCGTGCGCAATAACTACTTCCAGCCGGCGATGCGCGAGTTGATGGCGCATAGCGTCAGCGTCTGGGAGACCGATCCGGAAGGTTACAGTTATCACCCGGTTGGATACATGCAGATCAGCCCGGAAAGCATGCATGCCGACGTGGCCACGATCGCGCAGCAGCAAAAGGATATCGGCTACGAATCAACCTTTATCGAAGGTGAAAAGGAATCTTCGGATTACATGAAAACCCTGTTCCATGACTGGCAGGCGACCGGAATAACATCGGTACTGCACGAAAAGCGTGGTGGCTACGCCAACAACACCAAAGCGATTTACGCGCTTGCAACCAAAGCTGAAAATGAAGGTGTGCGCATTCTGACCGGGTGTACCGTGACAGGATTCAAGAGTGACTCGGCCGGTGGCGCAATCCAGGCCGTTGAAACCGACAAGGGTGAAATTGGTTGCGACCAGGTTGTGATCGGCGCCGGTCCCTGGGCCAAGACGGTCTGGGACATGCTCGAACTGCCGAAAACCATCAGCATCAAGGGTGCGGACGGTCAGATACACAGCAATATACCGATGTGGATTTACTGGTCGCTGCAGGAAGGCACCCTCGGTGTCGATCCCGAACTGCAGAAGACCAACGATGGCCGGTTCCCACCGGTGATCCATGTCGATAGCAATGAACCGCTGTACTCGACTTACGATGGCAGCCTGATCACCGATCAGATGTGGGGCATATACTATAAGCCCGATTTTCACTTCGGTGGTATCCAGGGTGGTGCGGCGCCCTATGCGATCGATACCGATCCCGACGATGTCGCGGTCGATCCCTACGGTGTCGATTCGCCTGATTTCGTGGTCGGCGAAGATTTCGCCCACATGTGGGTCTCCGCACTGGCTCATTGCCAGAAGCGTTTCGAGGGCCAGTTCGAACACTACAAGAATGAACCTTCCGGCGGCATCGGTTCGTTTACCCCCGACAGTTTCCCGGTGTTCGACGTATTCCGTGAAAATTGCTACCTGATTGCCGATTCGAATCACGGCTACAAGATGCTGGGCGTTGGTAAACTGGTGGCCGAAGAGCTGTGCGGCCAGACCAGTTCGCTGCTCGAGCCCTTCCGCTTCTCGCGTTACGAGCAGGGCAAGTTGCACCCGGTTTCGAGTAGCCCGTTTCCCTGGAGTTGACAAGGAGGCTACCGTGTGAATCACACGGTAGCCTCCTTGTCATCCCGGAATTCGCGTAGCGAATATCCGGGATCTCCCAACGAATTCACGATGTTCGTTCATTGATTCAACATCGGTCAGAGAACAAATCCTCCGTTACTGGCCTGCGTCCCGGCGCAGGCTTTTTTTATCTCTCAATTAAGTTAACTGTCACCGTCTTATCGTGTGCGACCCGCCTGAGGTGCCGGTGCGGGTTGGGTGCTAGCCGCGATCAGCATCCGCAGCACCATGTAGGTTGCCACCGCCGCCGCCAGGTGCTTCAGAGTATGGCCGCTGACCAGGTGACCGGTCAGCTCGTAGATGCCCCAGTCGAAGAACTCCAGCACCTTGGAGAGTCCGTACCAGGCGATCGTCCAGCCGAGGAACCGGCCGATGGTGTAGTGGTGGTCTTTAAATGCCCAGATGATGATGGGCAGAGCGAGCATCGGGTAGAACTGCACCAGTCCGTAGAAACGCAGGTCGCCGCGACCCAACGACTCCGTCCAGTCCCAGTAAAACAGGCTCACGAGGCCGAGCACGAGCAGTACGGCGAGGACCCAGCCATTACCGGCCCGGGTATTGATCCGGTCGGCCACCACCGCTGCGCTGATCGCCATGAAGGCGATTGACATGGGTAGACGGTCCCACAGCAGGCTGGCGTTCGAAGGTTCCCAGTGGTAGTAGCCCGAGCCGAGGCTTACCAGGGTGACACCGACGAAGAAGATCAGGTACGGCCGGGCGTCAGCAGCGGTACGAAACAGCTCCCTGAATCGATAGATCAGGGCAAGCAGTGCAATCGCCCCGACCACCAGGAAACCCAGGTTGGACGCAACGTCGCCGAAATTGGGGATGCCGAGCCAGCCACGCTTGTCAGCGAAATTGTGATAGGCGAGGTCCTGGGGAATCGGATCGACGAAAAGGACAATCCCGATGCTCACCACCAGCAGAGCGATCAGCAACTGGATGCGTCGTGCCTGGGACATCATGATTTTGGAGATACCATCGACAGCTCAATCATCAGGGTTCAGAACGATCTGCAGCAGATACTGCTCGACATCGCGGCCGATGAGTTTGTTGCCGGCCTGGACATCGATAGCGATGCGGGTACACCCCTCGAGACTGATTGAAATAGATGAAACATGAACACCTTTCATAACCGAAAGCACGAGAAATATAAACACCCTTTTTGACCCAAGTCAAACCAGAAAATCCGCAACCCCCCCCGGGGTGACTGCGGCATCAATATGGATCGCCACTCTCTTGACACAATGACGGGTAAGGAGATAAAAACTCGAGCCTGGGCGAGTGGCCGCCGGTGCAATTTTAAAACGGGTCAGGCGAAATGTGCGCGGGTGCGATTGGCTAGCGCCACCAGCGATAGCATCACGGGTACCTCAACCAGTACACCCACGACGGTGGCGAGCGCAGCCCCTGAATTCAACCCGAACAGACTGATGGCGACGGCTACCGCGAGCTCGAAAAAGTTAGACGTTCCAATCAGGGCGGCCGGTGCTGCGGTGGTGAACGGCACCCGCCACAGATAGGCCCAGCCGTAGGCGACGACAAAAATCCCGTAACTTTGAATCATCAGCGGAATCGCGATCAACGCGATTACCATGGGTTTGTCGATGATGGTCTGCGCCTGGAAACCGAACAGCAAGACTACCGTTGCCAGCAGCCCCATGACCGAGAAGGGTTTGATCTTGCCGGTGAAATCCGAGATATGCTCGTGATTTCCGTTGCTATCAAGGAGCTTTCGTGTGGCATAACCGGCGACCAGCGGAATCACCACATATAACACCACCGACAGTAACAAGGTTTCCCAGGGCACCACGATATCGGTAACCCCGAGCAGCAGGGCCGCGATCGGTGCAAACGCGAACACCATGATGATGTCATTGATGGAAACCTGCACCAGCGTATAGTTCGCGTCGCCACGCACCAGCTGGCTCCACACGAAGACCATCGCGGTGCAGGGCGCAACCCCGAGTAGAATCATGCCGGCGATATATTCCCTGGCAGTTTGCGGGTCGACCAGTCCGGCAAAGATATGTTCGAAGAATAAAATGCCGAGTGCGGCCATGGTAAAGGGTTTTATCAGCCAGTTAACCACCAGCGTAATGCAAAGTCCCTTGGGTTTTTTGCCGACATCTTTCAGCGATGCGAAATCGACGTTTACCATCATCGGGTAAATCATGATCCAGATGAGCACCGCGACCACGAGGTTGACGCTGGCATACTCGATGCTGGCAACGAGCTGAAAAATACCCGGTAGCAGAACGCCAAGTAGCACGCCGGTGAGGATGCACAAGGCCACCCAGACCGACAGGTAACGCTCGAAAACACCCATGGCTGAGGTCGAATCGGTAGACATGCTGGTTCCTGTCAGTGGTTTAGCAACAGCCTGAGTCGGCAGACGCCTTGTCCCGGGGAGTACAGCAGGCCGAGTCCTGCGCCGCGGTATCGATGAAATCGCTACCATACACCGGGCTCTCGCCGTGGGTCAGAAAAGTTTCCCAGGCGATGCCTTCCGGATCAAAAATCCAGCTCTTTTCGGAATTAGCATAGCAACAGGTCGTTTCGCCCTCCTCAATGACCGGCGCACCGGCGCTCTGCAGTCGCGAGTAGACCTCGCCGAGCTCGGCTTCGTTCTCGACCTGTATGCCGAGATGGTCGATTCCCTTGCGCTGGCCGCGCGTGGTGATCGCGAAATTAACGCGCGGGTCGTCGAGCATCCATTTGGCGTAGTCGTCCTTCACTACTGTGGGTTCGCTATCAAACAGGGAAGTATAGAATCCGATTGATTTGTCGAGATCGTTGACCGCCATATTGACGTGTAGTCTTTTCATTGCTTATCTCCGCTTGAGTTATTAACGGCGCAGCAACCCGATAAAACGCTGTCGAGTACGGGTGCGCATAGTTCGGGACGTCCGCGGCAGCAATCTTCCATCAGGAAGGAAAGCAGGTCGCGGGTACCCGAGAAATCGATGTTGTAGATAATCGAACGACCTTCGCGGCGTGAATCGATGAGCCCGGAGTTGAGCAGGATCGAAAGATGCGAGGACATCGTGTTGTGAGGAACTTTCAGCGCGCGTGCGATTTCACCCGCCGCCATGCCTTCTGCTCCGCTGCGTATGAGCAAGCGGAAAGCTTCGAGTCGTGATGTCTGTGCAAGGGCGCCAAGCGCCTTTACCGTGGTTAATACGTCCATATGTCGACGATAATAGACATAATCTATCGAGTCAATACAAATTTACCTGTAATGTCTGATATTTGAACTTATATAAAGTGTTTGCAATCATCAAAACGAGACCCCGAACATATCCATTTGATTACTTATCTTTTTATTGCCCGGGATCAATAAAAAGTGCCGAAATTAGCCCGATACTAACTATTTCAATAGATGAGGAGTGGGTAATGTGTCGCTGGCTGGCTTATTCGGGAAATCCGATCTATCTCGATGATATCATCATTAAACCCGAGC
>Ga0265306_10001395_pt1 | contig 11714 bp, 11 predicted proteins | sample Helome_3_FD_192493 | JGI IMG/M metagenome (GOLD analysis project Ga0265306, IMG submission 192493) | Marine sediment microbial communities from subtidal zone of North Sea - Hel_20160420 (Illumina Assembly) | ecosystem: Environmental > Aquatic > Marine > Subtidal zone > Sediment ...
CGACGGCAAGCTCCGACCCGTGGGCAACACGGTAAACGTGGCGGCAGCAACCTGGACCAACACGATCGGTGCACCGGAACTGATCGGGGTGTGGACTGACCCGGATTTTGACGCGGCGGAGCCGGCGGTCTACTACGCGCGCGTGCTGGAGATTCCGACCCCGCGCTGGACCGCTTACGAGGCCGCGCGCTTCGGTGTCACCTTGCCGGCCAACGTACCGATGGTGACGCAGGAGCGCGCCTACACCTCGCCCATCTGGTACAAGCCGCAGAAGTAGTCGCTGGTGCCGGCACCATCTTATAGTCGGAACAGGAACTCCTGCATGCCGTTGCCCAGCAGCATGGCGCGCTCGGTGGTATAGGCGGGAAGGCAGAGACGCAGGTCTTCTGGCGTGTAACGCGGCGCATCGCGCATTTGTGCGCACGACGATACGTTGACCAGGCTGCCGTCAACGGCCGGCACATAATGGCCGGGCACAACGGGCATCTGGGGCTCGGCGTAATAGATCAGCGCATGCACCAGCGAACCTGGCCGGCAACGCTCCGCAACCTGCGCCATCAGCATGCGCAGCGCTTCACGATTGAGGTAGTTCAGCGTGTCCCAGCACAGCACCAGGTCGACCGGCTCGGAGAGCCGGGCCGGCAACGCGCCCTCGGCCACGTGCTGCAAGGCTTCGCGGTCCAGGTCGCGGTTCAGCAACTCCAGTTCCTGGCCCACTTCCGCAATTTCTACCCGGCATCGGTGCCCGCCGAGCAAGGAGATAACCTGGGGACACACCTTGCCGAGGTCGAGCACAACCCAACGCTGGTTTTCCGGCACGCCTTCGATCAGGCCACGGAACAGGGGCGCATTAAAAGGCTCGGACCCCGCAACCGGGTCGCGTGAAGAGGCCCGGGCAAGCGACCCGATCATGCCGAGCACTCACCAACGGGGGACTTCACCTTCGCTGTCCGGACTAGCTCTTGGCGACCACTGCAGGATCGGCACTGGCGGCTTTTGGACTGGCAATGGGTGTCGGCTGTGACGCGGACTTGCCGTTGGCAGCCTTCGGGTTCGCACTCGGCGCATGTGTCGATTCGCCGAGGGCAGACTTCACGGCCTCCGGATCCATTTCAATGGAACCTTTGAAGCGCGCACCGTCTTCAAGACTCACGCGAGGTGAAATGACGTTGCCCTGCACCCTGGCAGACTTGCGAATGCTGATGTGTTCTGCACCGTAAAGATCGCCCTCGACCGAACCTTCCACGTCGACGGACTTGGCGTACACGTCGGCCCGAATCTTGCCTTCCTGCCCAATCGTCACAGTGTTGTTGTTCAAACGGACCGTGCCGTTCACTTCGCCTTCGATTCGCAGGTCTTCGTCACCCTGGAGGTCACCGTTAATACGAATCGAACGCCCGATGGCGGCGAGACCCTGATTTGCGCTGCTAGATGCCATGACCGGCTCCTTTTTGTCTGAGTTGCTCCAGCCACCCTGCTGGCCGTGTTCTTCCGTGCCCGTGTCGGGCGAATCCTTCTTGCCACGTTCAAACATGACGCTCCCTCCTGGTTGTCGATGCGACGTCTTGTTATCGGCCCCGCCGGGGCGCTTTCTTTGTTCCGCTTTCGGTCTCCGGCCAGCCCGTTTTTTCTAACGATGTTGGGCCGTTAGCGGACATATTACCAAGAGTCGGCATGATTTGGGGATACCCCGCCAACCGGGCTCCCGGCGCCAAAAAATGCCGCTCCGGGAGCCCGCTTCAGGCCAGCCCGGGGGGCCGCGCAAGGCGCTGATTGCGGCACTGGCCCTTGCGGCCAGGGGCCGCCCCTGCGTAAGGTTCAGGCCATGCTCGTTGCCCGCCACATCGCCTTTTGCTGCGTCGCTCTAGCCTTGCTGCTTGGCGGCCTCCCCAGCCTTGGGGCGGCGGCCCATCAAGCCCCGACCCCGTGTCATTCCGATACGGATGCGCCAGGTCTGCACGACGCCGATTGCGCGCTGGGCTGCGAGTCCAACCCGGCGCCTGATTCGCCAACTCTGGATTGGGCCCCCGCCAGCACCCGGCTCGGCGACGACGAAAGCCAGGACCCCATAGCCCTGAGCCCCGCCTACCGGCTGCAGTTTGCGGCGACACCTGTCGCTGTCACTTCCATCGGGCCACGGGCCCCACCCTGTCTTGATGCTGCCACGCCCGTGGCCCGGCACGACATTCTCCGCGATTAACCTGCCGTCCGCCTGACCGGCCCTGCCGGTTCTCCCCAGGTGCTGGGATGCGCCCGGTTATTCATGACGACAGGACTCTCAAAATGATTTCGCGACGCAGATTGCTGCAGGCTGGCCCCGGTGCGGGCGCCCTGCTGGCCGCATCGGGTTTGTTGCCCGCATGGGCACTGACCGGTAACGCGGGCGCACCCCGGCGCGAGTTCGATCTCGCCATCCGTCGGCAGGCACTGAACATCGACGGGCGCGCGGCTCGTACCGTCAGCGTGAACGGCACAGTCCCGGGGCCGCTGCTGCGCATGCGCGAAGGCGACGATGTCGTCCTTCGCGTCCACAACGAACTCGACGAAGACAGTTCCCTGCACTGGCACGGCATCTTGCTGCCGCCGGAGATGGATGGCGTACCTGGCGTCAGTTTCCCGGGCATCCAGCCAGGCGCAACCTTTGAGTATCGCTTCCGCGTCCAACAGAACGGCACGTACTGGTATCACAGCCACTCCGGTTTCCAGGAACAGCTGGGCGTTTATGCGCCGCTGATTGTCGACCCTGCGGGGGTAGAGCCAGTGCCCACGGATCGCGAACTGGTGATCGTACTGTCGGACTGGAGTTTCGAAGACCCCGCGCGCGTCTACGCGAAACTAAAAAAGTACGGGGAGTACTACAACCGCCGTCAGCCCACGCTGGCCGATCTGCGCGACCGCGCCAACCAGTTTGAATGGGAACGCATGCGCATGGCGCGCAGTGACATCGCCGACGTGACCGGTGTCACCTACACCTACCTGTTGAACGGCCATGGGCCCACCGACGGCTGGACCGGCATGTTCCAGCCCGGCGAACGGGTGCGGCTGCGCGTGATCAACGCATCGGCGATGACTTATTTCAATCTGCGTATCCCCGGCCTGCCGATGACGGTGATCCAGGCCGACGGCCAGAATGTGGCCCCGGTGACCGTGGACGAAGTGCAGATTGCGGTGGCCGAGACCCTCGATCTGGTCGTCGAACCCGGTCCGGACCGTGCCTACGCGATCGTGGCCGAAGCCATGGACCGCTCCGGCATGGCGGTCGGGCAGCTGACCCCGTCGCCGGAATTGCGCGCCGCAGTGCCGCCACTGCGCCCGCCGCCGGAACGCACGATGACCGATATGGGCCACGGCGGCATGGATCACTCGCAGCACGCCGGTATGGATCACGCAGCGATGTCACAACGTGCCGCCGTTGACGAAGAGCCACCAACGCCCGTCAGTCCGCCGTCCTGGAAGCCCAGGAAAAGCGCCGGCGTCGCGAATGTAGTGACCTCCCCCGTCAGCCGCATCGCCGAACCCGGCACCGGCCTGGCCGGGCTCGATCACCGCGTGCTGACTTACGCCAACCTGCGCGCGCGCGAGGCCTTCTATGACCAGCGCGAGCCGACGCGGGAAATCTGGCTGCACCTGACCGGCAACATGGATCGCTACATGTGGTCTTTCGACGGTCAGAACATCTCCGAACGTATGGAACCCGTGCGTATGGCGCACGGTGAACGGCTGCGGCTGGTATTCATCAACCACACGATGATGGACCACCCGATTCACCTGCACGGGATGTGGATGGAACTGGAGAATGGCCAGACGCCGCGGCCGCGCAAGCACACGGTGAGTGTGAAGCCGGCGGAACGGCTCTCGGTGCTGGTGTCCGCCGACGCGCCGGGCAGCTGGGCCTTCCACTGCCACCTTTTGCTGCACATGAAAGCGGGGATGATGCGCACGGTCGTGGTCAGCGAGCCTGCCGGGGAGGTGAACGATGGTCACGCGTGACTTACGACGGTGGCATCTTGCCATCGCACTGCTGGTGCTGATCGCCATTGACGCTGCCGCAACGGACATGGGCATGGGGGCACCACCAGTCATCACCTATTTCTCTGTCGACCGTCTCGAAGGGCAGCTGCGTGACGGTGACAACGCGCTGGCCTGGGAGGCCGAAGGCTGGGTCGGCGGCGATCTGAACAAGCTCTGGTTCAAGACCAAGGGTGAGGACAGTACCGACGACGGGCTCGAGCAAGCGGAGCTGCAATTGCTATTCAGCCGCGCGATCCTGCCCTACTGGGATCTACAGCTGGGCCTGCGCCACGACCTCAGGCCGAATCCGTCGAAGAGCTACGCGGTGGTGGCAATGGAAGGACTCGCTCCCTACCGAATCGACGTCGAAGCATCTACCTTCATCAGTGAAGACGGAGACCCGTCAGCCCGCCTCGAACTGGAGTACGACCTGCGCTTCACCCAACGCTGGATCCTGCAGCCGCGAGCGGAACTGGATGTCGCGTTCACCCAGGTCTCTGAACTCAAAGTGGGCCGGGGGCCCACCAAGCTGGAAACTGGCTTACGATTGCGCTACCAGGTACTGCCGGAGTTCGCGCCGTACCTGGGCCTGAGCTACGAATCGGCCCTGGGCGACACGCGGGGCCTGCTCAGCGACGCGGGGGAAGACCGCAGCAGCTGGGGACTCGTGCTCGGCCTGACGGCATGGTTCTGACAAATGGAGTGAACATGGCCCACTTGTATGATTTTGACGTGCGGCTCAACAACGGAGAAATTATCAAACTGGGTGACCTGCAGGGCAGGAAGGTATTGCTGGTGAACACCGCCAGCAAATGTGGCTTCACGCCCCAGTATGCAGAGTTGCAGACATTATTCGAAGAACAGGCCGACAAGCTGGCAGTCATCGGCTTTCCCTGCAACCAGTTCGGTGCCCAGGAGCCCGGATCCAACGAGGATATTGAATCTTTTTGTCAGTTGAACTACGGAGTGAGCTTTCCGTTGTCAAAAAAGCTCGAGGTCAACGGCAAACAGGCCGACCCGCTTTTTCAATACGCCGCCAACGCCCTTCCGGGACTGCTGGGCAGTACCAGGATCAAGTGGAACTTTACCAAGTTCCTGTTTGATGAAAACGGCGAACCGATCAAGCGTTTCGCCCCCAAGGACAGCCCCGCAGCGATCGGCGAATTTCTTTAGCAAGCCGCGGACTGACGCCGCGACAAACTCACCGCTGCACCCGTTCAGGCTTCCTGTCCACGGCCACGCGAATCACGCGACCGCCCACACTGCTCCCGTCCAGCGCATCCATCGCCGCGCCGGTCTCCAGCTCATCCAGACTGACAAAGCCGAAGCCACGGCAACACCCGGTCATGATGTCCGTCGCCAACCTGACGGATCGCACCGCACCGTGGGGCGAAAACACGCTACTCAATCCCTCGGCGGTCATACGCGGCGAAAGATTCCGCACCACCAGCTTCGTCGTAACATTAGGCTTATTCATTCACGTCGCCGATTTGCGTTTCCTCTTAAGGGCCTAGTCTTGCTGGGCCTCGGGTTCAGGATCTCCCGCAACCTCTGGGTTCGCACTGCCCGATTCTTCGTCTGGGTCTTGTGATTTGAGGGACTTCCTGAGAGCCTTCTTCTCGGCCTTTTCCCGACGCTTTTCTGCCTTGGCGACCTCACGTTGTCGCTTCGCATGAGTCTGCGGAGTTCGTCTTGCCATAACTTAATTGCACGATTTGCCTTGTAATGCTCACGCTAACACAGACGCGAGTATCAAGGGTGAAAAGTCGCTGCACCTTCGGGTGCACCTGGGTGAGAATCCCGTCTATACAAGCACGTACGCGTGGCACGACAGGAAGAGCAAGCCCTGGAGACGCTAGGCGAGTCCGCTTGTCTGGCGACGCACTTCGGCGATGGACGCGTACAGCAACCACTCCGCCCAGGCCTCGTCTGCCGGCTTTCGGGAACCCTCGTAGGCCAGGCAGGCCTCGTGCTCCCGGATCGCGCTGAAGGTCTGATCAACCAGCTTCGCGCTCGGGTTGTCGAAGCGCCAGTAGCCGAGGACGAACCAGGCGCTGCTGCGACCGAGGGGTAGCATCGTCTTCCACAAGCGACGCGCCGCCTGGCGCGCGTCCTCGATCGCCTGGCCGAATTGGTATGCGCTTGCCGGGTCCATGCCCGCCAATCTGCCGGAGAACGGCCTGCCTGGCTGGGAACCAGTTCACGCTGCGTGGGCAAAAAACGGGGTCGAACCGAGTTTTCTCCCGAATGATCGGCAAGAAAATCAGGTTCGACCCGATTTTTCAGTATTGTCCCCTGAACAACATCCAGCCGATCGGCGCCATGCCGACGAAAGTCACAAGGGCACCGATGAACATCAGGTTATCAACGTCTATGAAGACACTCATCATCAGACTGCCGACAAAGATCATGACTGCGCACCATTTGGGTACGAGGTCGCTGAGAAAGAGGCCGACTGCCATCACCATCAGGCCCAGCAGGCTGAACCCCGTCAGGACCGTCGACAACAGCAACGGGCCCTGCATTTCCATCAGGGCTCCCAGCGCAGGTATCGCACCGGCCACGTGCTCAGCAGATACGTTGCCAAGCGCGGCAAATGACAGCCACATCGCGAGCATGCCGGCCATGAAGACGGCCCCAATGCAGGTCATGGTCGCGCCGATGATCGCGAACCACGGCTTGGCCCGGAACAAAATGTATCCCAGGCTCAGCGCCGCGCAGATCAGCACGGGCATACTCAGGTAGCCCAGCATGTGAGGCAGCACGTAATAGCGCTGCGATCGGGCCGGGTCTGTCAGCGACATCATGATTTCCGTTGCGTCGTAAGGATCGTGGCGCAGCTTGAACTGGAATATCTCCGCTGGGCTTTCCATGTGCAGCGCGAATACCGCCATAAACATCAATGGAAACACCACAAGCGATAAGCCGCCGACTGCTCGCAACGTAGAAGTAGGATCGAAGCGCATATTTCCAACCGGCCTTAAGCGCAGCGCATCGCTTACCCGGGAGCCTTGACCCGGAACAGCACCGCGTACAGCCCAGTGTACAAAAGGGTCAGACCAAGACAACTGACTGAGAACGCTCAATTTTGTGTCCAGAAGACTGGCTGCCCTGCGCTTAAATGCCGCTTTTCGGGCCCGACAACACCCCGCTAGGGGCGAATCATATCAACCCGCACAAACGGGACTGTTTAGCCACCCGATATCGGAAAAAATAGTCTGTAAGCGCGAGAACAGGCTGCAGTCCGGGTTGATACTGAAGAAAATCAGGCAATTGACTTGGTCCGACCCCGTTTACTTCGGACCGACCCCGCCTACTTTGGAATATATGGGCGCCCGAAAGCGGTCAAAAAAAAGACCCGGCGCCTGGCCGGGTCTCTTTGCGCTAAGAAAATCCCTATTCAGGTCACTCTGCGCCTTAGCCAGCCGAGCAGACCAAGCGCCGTGCCGAACAGCCACGCAGCAGGGGGTATTGGTATAAAAACGCCCTCGAAGTGTGCTTCTACCGCCGCATTAAACGGCTCCCCGTCAGTCGTCATGGAGAAAATGTAGTCGGTAAACCGACCGTTGACCGGAATCTCACCATCCTTGAACACGATGGTCCGTCCGTCGGGGGAAACCTGGACCGTGGCAAATATATCTGATAGCCCAATTGCTCCATCGTCGTTGGCGTCGCCCCACATCGCATCGACATTTGGATCGCGCGTCACAGTGAAATCGAACGGCTCCGGTTCGTCCGCGGTGCCAACAATATTTAACGTGAATCCGGTAAGTATGAATGACGTGTTGTTGTAGAACCGAACCGTATCGACGAGCCCGGGATCGGCGGGAAAGCCTGCCGGGAAAATACTGACGACCCCGGGGTGATTGGAAAGCAGGAACGGCTCACCAGTCGCTGGGTTTATGAAGTCGGGAGCGTACAATCCGACTACGTTGTCATCCGGCCCGCTCCCGGGAAAAAAGTCGAAAACCGGCTCCATAACCAGCGTCGCGTTTGCGGCCAGGGGCGCAAGCAATACCAAGACGGCACTGAGGCGCACTACAGAATGGTGTGCGCTGGCGCACGCACGTTTGGCAGTCCTCATCACAACCTCCGACGTATTGTTGTTCTAAGTCCGGCATCTGCCATCCGGCAGAGGCCATTTGCGTCATCGGGAGTTATTAATAAAACTTTTTACTCCCAAATCCGGTGCTTGTCATGCTGCATGGCGGCTTGCGACGGGTCGCCACAAATCACGCCCCCGCAGAGGCGTGGCCTCTGGGCGGGATAGAGGACTAAGCGACGCGGATTTCAGCCGCCGGCTAAATGGCATCGGACCAGGCTAACTGGATAAAGACATTTGATTTTGTTGCCGAAAAACGCGCTGACACGCGCTTAGGTGCCGGAATTCGGGCCAGAAAACCTGGCGCTAAGGGCGGAGGATATCGGCGTACTGACGGACTTGTTAAACGCTCGTTTTCGGCACCAGAAAGTGCCATCTAAGGCCGAGACCGAGCGGAATTCCGCGTCGATAGGGAAACAAATCAGGCAGATAGCTTGGTCCGAGCCCTCTCTCCTGCCGGGAACCGAAACGCGCGGGAGCGGCAGGCGCGCGCTGATTTTTTGCGGTGCTCGCGGGGCACCGGGAACCTGAAAATACGGCGTCGCTATTCTCGCCGGGCCTGACGGATTGCCTGCGGGTCAGCCGCGCGCGCGGTAAAGCGGGTCCAGTCGAGCCATTGCCCGCTCCAAAGCTCATAACTTGACGCTGTGCCGTCATCCAGTGCAAACAGCACCTTCACCGAAGCCGCCGACGCAATTCGATCGATCTGGTCCAGCGATGCGCGGGCCACGAACGTCTCGTACACGGGTGTGCTCGCCGGATATGGCAAGGCATCGAGGCCCGGGTTCCACGGGGCCAGCGGGAAATCCATCGGCACGCCGTCCACTTCGATGACGAGCGTCGCCGCCTGCGGCCGGTCCTCGTCAAGCAGCGCCCGGTCAACCGTGCTGGCCATGCCGATCCAGAGGTAGTAGTCGCGGCGGCCCATGCGATTGATGTCGATCGGACCGAGATAGGCGTAATCCCGGCCAGCCACCGTTACCCGGTTTACGGAACGGGCGACGACCAGCGGCTCGTGCATGGCTGCGTAGTTCAGCGCCGTTTCCGGGTCGAACCACGAGGTCATCGGGTCACTTGTTACACACCCGGTGGTCAGGAGCAATGCAACGACAAGACCAGCGGGTTTTTCGAAAGTTTTTGCCTGCATCAGAAATCGACCATGTAGCCCAGGTTCAGAAAATAGGCCGAGGTATCCTCGGTATCGTCAATGGCAAAACTCGGATCCGGCTGCAGAGAGACGTCGCTGGTTGACCAGTGTCCGCCGGCTTCGAACTCCAGTCGGTAACGACGCCGCCACTGGTAAATCAGGCGCAGCATCGGCGATGCCACCCACTCGTCTGTGCCGTCCGTCTCCCGCTGACGATAGGACAGCGCGATTCGCGGGTTGACGCGCAAGCCATCCGTCGCCGGATAGCGGAAATCTGCAATGACGGTGGTCGTATCAGAGGTGCGCGTCACGTTGTGGCGCAGCCCAAAAACTCCGGTATCACCGGGCTTCAGCAGGCTCGACCCCACCAGGTTACTGGTAATGAAGTACTGGGCGCCGGTCGCCGGCAGTGCCGCGACACCGGCAGACGCCACGGTGTCGTCGATTTGCCCGTAGCTGACGTCAGTATTCCAATAGAAGCGCTCACCGATCGACGCAGAAAAGCCGAGTGATCCGGAATGCGCCTCGGAGGTGCGATTCCGCGCCAGGCGCCGGATCTCCGACTCCGAGTACAGGTTGCGCAGCTCGTCCACGCTGGCTACGGGCTGGCCAATGAGCGCGTTGCGAGTGGTCAGGAACGGTCGGGCACCGATATCGAACCTGCCGTTGATCGTCAGGCGATCGTTCGCCCGCCAGTTGCCAATAAACATGGCCGAGTTCAGCACGTTGTACGACACGTCGAAGTCGACGAGACTGACCAGGTTCCACCGCTCTGTCACGAAGCGGGCTTCGGCGCCAATCGCTTCGCGATCGGAAATGCCGTCCACGCGCGCCAGGTTCGTAAACACGCTGAAGTCCCAGAGGTCCGCAACGTTCGTCAGGTCAACGCTGGCCCCGTAAAACACATGATCGGTCTCCGTTGAGTACCGCGGAGAATCCACCGGGAAACCGGTGGTGACATTGATCGTCAAATCCGGTTTCCAGGCATAGCTGACATGGGCGCCATCGAAGCGGCCGAGCACACCGCCCGAGTAACGCGTCTGTCGACCGACTCTCGCGGCCACACCCGAGTCGTTATCGACAATATCCAGGTACGCATAGGACACCAGCCCCTGGTCACCCGGCCCGTCGTCATCCAGCATGTCGTAGTAGTAGGCTGAATTCATTCTTCCCACCAGGTCGAATCGCTGGCCGCGCCGCTGCGCCACCAGGTCGGCGCGGGAAATAAATGCCGATTGATTGACCGTCTCCTGGTCTTCTTCGTGGAACTGATTCACGTCCCGTCGATAGAACTGGGAAATGCCACCGTAGACTTCCCACGGCGTCGATTCGCGCTGACTGACCGGGCGCAGCTGTTCGCGGCGGCTGGCCTCCGCCATACCCAGCAGGCCGGCCAGTCGCTGTTGCACCCTGGCGGCCTGGGGCCCGTCGGGGAATTCCGCCAGGAAGGCTGCGTACTCGGCCTTTGCATGGGCGAATTGACCTTTTCTCTCCCTCGCCAGCCCCAGGTATTCGCGCGCGTCGGCCCGCTGGCTCACATCGGCTGTCTCGAGGACTTCGGTATAGATCCGAACGCTGCGGTCATAGTCTTGATCGATCAGCGCCGCCCTGGCTTCCGCCATCAGCTCAGTCGTCGCTTCGGGTGACAGTTTTTGCCCATCACCGGAGGCGACACTGGCCGCCAGTGCAAGCCCATCCTGGCTATTCGTGACGGCGGGTCCGGGCAACGCGCCAGCCCGGGCGTCGGCGCGTTCATCGGCCGTCGCAATTGCTACCCAGGCCTGCGGCCAGTCGCCTGGCATCCCGCTCAGTGCCGCACGCGCGTCCGCCTCCGTGGCAAAGAACCCGACGCGCAGTTCCTGCCAGCTCCGCTCGCCGACGGTGGTCTGGCGTATGTACGGGGTGACGGACTTCACGCCGACGAAGGGCGACAGGTCGACAGCCGCGGTCGGCGGCAGGGTCGCGAGGCTGAGCACAAAATACGCGTTGTCCGTGGCTGGCGTGACCCGGCGCAGTCGCATGGGCGTGCGGTCAGGAATCGCTGGGGGCTTCGATGTGATGGGCGGATCAGCAGCCATCGACGGTGGCTCCGGGTCGACCTGGGTTCCGGCATCCACGTCGACCCGTATCAGGTTGCCGATCCCTCCCTGGCTCACCGCGAAGCCGACCGGACGATCGAAGCGCATCGTGAGTGTCGCTTCATCAAGACCGAGCAGCTCGAACTCCACATTCTGCACGTGTCCCAGGTGCCCCGTGCGCGGATTGCGCATTTCACTACGCACTCCACCCAGCAAGCGACGGCACCCTGGTGACAGGGACAGTCGAATTGCCAGGACAGCGCCGCCCCGGCGCGGTGAGTGATCGATGTAACGCATCGCGCAGCCCAGCACGACTTCCGCGGTGGCCGTGTCGCCGCTTCTCGACATGCGGACATCTTCAATGACCTGGTCGCTA
>Ga0265306_10001397_pt1 | contig 11708 bp, 9 predicted proteins | sample Helome_3_FD_192493 | JGI IMG/M metagenome (GOLD analysis project Ga0265306, IMG submission 192493) | Marine sediment microbial communities from subtidal zone of North Sea - Hel_20160420 (Illumina Assembly) | ecosystem: Environmental > Aquatic > Marine > Subtidal zone > Sediment ...
CAAGCTGCCCACCATCGCAGCGGCTGCGCACAAACTCAATATCGGCCAGCCGTTTACGTACCCGCGTAACGATCTCGACTACTCGGACAACCTGCTGCAAATGTTGTTTGCCGTTCCCGCGGAGCCATACGACATCAATCCGGTTGCCGCGGAGGCACTCGACCTGTTGTTTATCCTGCACGCCGATCATGAGCAAAATTGTTCGACCTCGACGGTGAGGATGGCCGGCAGCTCCGGAGCCAACCCGTATTCGGCAATCGCGGCCGGCATATCGGCGCTCTGGGGCCCCGCACACGGCGGCGCCAACGAGGCCGTGCTCAAGATGCTCAGGGAAATCGGCGACGTGAGCCAGATCGGCAAGTTTGTCGAAAAAGCCAAAGACAAGTCTGATCCGTTCCGGCTTATGGGCTTCGGTCACCGTGTCTACAAGAACTTCGATCCGCGCGCGACGATTATTCGCGACATGTGCCACAAGGTGCTTGGAGAGCTCGACCGAGAAGACACGCCTTTATTCGACCTCGCCCTGGAGCTCGAGCAGGTTGCGCTCAAGGACGATTATTTCATTGAGAAGAACCTCTATCCGAATGTCGATTTCTACTCAGGCATCATCTACAAGGCCCTTGGCATTCCGACCTCGATGTTTACGGTCATGTTTGCAATCGGTCGCTCGGTTGGCTGGACGGCGCACTGGCGCGAGATGATTGCTGATCCGGCGGGCAAGATCGCGAGACCGCGGCAGCTCTATGTCGGCGCCGGACAACGCGACTACACGCCCATCGAAGAACGGTAACGCCGACGCCGCCACCTGCCATCTGACCGCGGCGTCGATCGCCGGGGAATCTCAGTCGCTCGGACAGCTGTTTCACAAACTCGCTTGGTGAGACACCCCGGCGCTCACCGCCGCTGCCCGCTCTTGCCAGTCCGGCAGGCGAAACAGTGATGATAAGGGCGTTGCTACAAACTGTAGGAGCGCGCCTTGCGCGCGACCGCGGGTCGCGACGATCGGAGCCCATACGGGCGAAGACATAGTCGCGCTTATGAGGCGGGCCGCTCCTACAGATATCCTCGGCGATCAACGCGGCTTCGAGGAAAATGGAAGGTGGAGCCGGCGAAGTCAGACGTGTTCGAGGAGCTGTTGAACGGCGGCGGAGTCGACGCGTTTCATGGGCTTCCCGTCGATCGGGCTCATCGGTGCCTGCCGAATGCCGTCGATCGGAAATACGGTCGCCTGTATCGCGCTGTTGCTGTGGTGAAATTCAAAGCCGGCAAAGGTCTCTACGCGATTTCGGCGGCTCTTGAGGCGTCGCTCATACGGTCGATAGCTTACTCCCATGCCGGCAAGCTCCATCGCGACTGCTTCGGGACTGTCAGCGAAGAGGTGCAGATTGACGGCCGAATTTTCATCGGCTGTACCAGCCAACACCGGCCCGACGAGTCGCGGTGTAAACGAGGCCAGCAATTCCATGGCTGACAGCGCCGCGATTCGCAAAAGCCGCAGATGATCGGCGTGGGACTCGCGACCGAATATTTGCAGGTGCTCGGCAACCGCCGCCTCGATCTCCGCATTGCCAGGTAATAAGCCGCGGCCCGCGACACCCAGCCGGTCTGCGGCCTTTTGTTTTGCCAGGCGATAATCGCGAATGCCATGACCGACGATTATGCGAGCGGCTTCCTGCGCCACGACCTGGCGCGCTCTTTCGGCCCCATTGTTCTTTTGTCTGCCCATTGGCCTAGAAGAGCTCCTCGTCTTCCTCGTCCTGTTTCACGTCCTCTTCGGGCGGCGCGTCGATTCCGGACGCGTCATTGAAGATGTCGGGCGGCTCATCGATGAAATCGCACTCCGGCACTTGGCCTTCGCGAAACACTTCGAACACGACGTTGCGTTGCCCCGACCGGGCGGGACACCCTGTCTCGCGATCGATGAGTACCGAAACGATTCCCTCGGGCATCGACATCTGGTTCTCCGGTACTCCGGCGAGCGCTATGCGAGAAAACTCGATCCAGATAGGGAGCGCCGTGCGGGAGCCTTCTTCGCCAGGGCCCAGGGGCAGGTCATCGTCGTACCCGACCCAGACGACACTGGCAAGGTCGCCGTTAAAGCCCCCGAACCAGGCGTCACGCCGGTCGTTGGAGGTTCCGGTTTTTCCGGAAAGATCGTTACGTCCCAATGCCATTGCGCGGCGCCCCGTGCCCCGCCGTACGACGTCGCGCATCATGTCCTGTATGAGAAACATGTTCTGCGGGCTGACGGCTTGAGGGGCGACGATGACGTCCTCGAAAAGCTGCGGTGCAACGGACGCATCGGGCCGATAGGCAAGCGCCACGTCAGCCATCTCCTCGAGCGTCATTTCCTCCAATGGCTCGTCGCCGAATCGTTCATCCGCTTCCTCGGCAACACATACGTCGCAAACAACGGCCGGTTCGCTCCGGTACAGGGTCTCGCCTTCAGGTCCATAAATGGCGTCGATTACATAGGGTTTCACCGCGTGGCCGCCGTTGGCGATCGTTGCATAGCCCTGGGCCATGTCCAGTGGCGATGCGGCACCACCGCCTAACGCCAGGGAACCGTTGCGTGGCAGCGCTGCGTCGCCGAAGCCGAACTTTTCTATATGGCGAACGGCATTACCGACGCCGGTGTTGAAAAGCAACAACCGCACGGATACGAGGTTCATCGAACGATACAAGGCTTCGCGCATACGCGTTGGCCCATAGAATCGTCCGCTGTAGTTGATCGGCCGCCAGACGGCTTCGAGTTCCGACGAATTAATGACGACGGGTGCATCCAGGACCACGGTCGCCGGGGTGTTGCCATGCTCGAGGGCTGCCGAGTAGATGAAGGGTTTGAACGATGAGCCGGGTTGCCGATAGGCTTGTCGCGCCCGGTTGAACTTACTCATCGTGAAGTCGAAGCCGCCCGTAAGCGCGCTGACGGCCCCATCGTAGGGATCAATCGATACAAAGGCCCCTTGCGCCGCAGGCACCTGCGCCAGCGCCCAGGTGCCTGCCGTGGTTGGCATCACGTAAATAAGGTCACCCACGGATAGCACATCGGTTATGGATTCGGGCGCCGGGCCGGTCGTCTCCCGATCAATGAAGGGCTTGGCCCAGTTTATGCCGGTCCAGGGAAGGTTCGCCTCGATACCGCCGGCAAATACAATGGTCGCTGAGTTCTTTTCCGACAGTGCTGTAACGAGGGCAACAGAGAGGCCACCCGGTGCGTATTGCTCGAGCGTCTCGCGAACTTCGGTCGGCCATTCCTCGAACGGCGATGTCAGGACATCATCACCGAGTTCCATATTCATCACGGGCCCGCGATAGCCACGGCGCCGAGCGAACTCGAGCAGCCCGTTTCTCAGCGCGTAATTCGCCGCTGTCTGCAAGCGCGAATCGAGGGCGGTGACAACCTGGTAACCCGCCGTGTAAGTATCCTCGCCGTAGCGTTTCAACATCTCGGTGCGCACCATTTCGGCGACATAAGGCGCACTCAATTCAACCGCCGCGCCATGCAACTGCGACTCCATAGGCAAGGCCAATGCATCTTCGAAAGTTGCGTCGTCGATGTAATCGAGATCGTGCATGCGGCCAAGTACGTAGTTGCGCCGCATCTCGGCATTAGCCGCACTGTAAACCGGGTTGTAACGCGATGGCGCAGGGAGCACGCCCGCCAGGGTTGCGGCCTCCGCCTCGTTGACGTCCTGCAGGTTCTTGTTGAAATAGACCCGCGCGGCCGCAGCGACACCATAGGCGCGTTGCCCGAAGAACATCTTGTTAAGGAACAGCGCCATGATCTGCTCCTTGGTGAATTCCTGCTCTATCTTGTAGGCGAGAAAAGCCTCGCGCAGTTTTCGTGTGAATAATTGCTCGCGGGTAAGGAAGTAATCGCGCGCCAGTTGCTGGGTCAGTGTGCTGCCACCACCACTGATCTCGCCGCTCTTTAGCAATCGCGCGAAAGACCGGGCGATGCCCTGATAGTCGATACCAGGGTGCTCGAAGAAACGCCGATCCTCGGCCGAGATAAACGCGGCCACAACATGTGGTGGCAGATCCTCAAAATTCACCAAGATACGGCGTCGCTCCCCGATCTCGGATATCAGGTATCCGTCTCGGCTGAAGATGCGGAGCGGGATCTGCAGGGGGATATCGCGGATAGTCTCGGCCGCGGGCAGGCCGGGCGCCACGAAGTAATATGCGCCGATCACCGCGGCGATCGCCCCGATAGTCGCAGATGTGCCCAAGCCCAGTAGCAAAGCCAGGCCTCTCAACAGGCGCCGGGTCCTTCTGTGACGTGGATTGTTGTCTGTTCTTGGTGGTTTCTGCATAGTTGCTGGCGTTTTCAGCCCATTGTCCCGGTTAGTAGGGGCGCCGGCTCACACTATATAGAGGTACGCTGGTGGTCGGCGGGTGCAGGAAATGTGGCTTTTTCGGGGCAATGTTATCTGGGAGGTCGATCGAGGCGGCAGATGATAGACGGGCATTACCGAATGCTGCAATAGAGTGACTCTCGTAGTCGCCAACTGGTTCACGGAATGGAGGCGCCAAGCCGCTTTACTATAGGGATTGGTGGTTAGTGAGCAAAGTCACGTTTTAATTAACATTTTATTGATATATAGTTAAATCGCACTGCTCAGGTCCATCCTAACAATTGACGCGCAACTTACCGACTTAGAAGGAAAAATACGTGCTTTTCGGCAATAAATCACAACCATTGCTGGGCCTCGATATCACGACGTCGTCGGTCAAGCTGATAGAGCTTACCCGAAGCGGAAAGCGCTATCGCGTCGAGTCTTACGCAGCAGAGCCCGCTCCGCCCAGTTCGGTAAGCGAAAAAGCCATAGTCGATGCGAAAGCGGTTGGCGAAGCTATTCGGCGCGCCGTCAAGCGGGCCGGGGCCAAGGCGACCGATGTGGCCGTCGCAATCAGCGGTGATGCGGCCATTACCAAAGTTATTCAAATGCCCTCCAGCCTCTCCGCGAGAGACCTCGAAGGGCAGGTCGAGATCCAGGCCGACCAGTACATTCCATTCCCGATGGAAGAGGTCAGCTTCGATTACGAAGTCATCGGGCCGAATGAAAAGGACCCTGAGCTCATGGACGTGTTGCTGGTTGCAACGCGAACTGAGAACGTGGAGCAGCGCCAGACCGCTGTTAACGCCGCGGGCCTCGCAACGAAAATTGTCGATGTCGAGGCATTTGCGCTTGAGAATGCCTGTCGTCTTCTGAGCCACCAGATTCCTGACGGTGGCATTGGTCAGTCGGTCGCCGTTGTCGACATCGGCGCCAGCAGTACGACGTTCAGCGTGCTATACGATCTAAAGGTTGTATATACGCGCGACTTCAACTTCGGCGGGCAACAGTTAACCGAAGAAATCATGCGCACTTACGGTTTGTCGATGGAAGACGCTGGCCGCGCCAAGAAGCAAGGTGGCCTGCCCAGCAACTACCAGCCTGAAGTACTCGAGCCATTTATTGACGACATGACACAACAGGTCAGTCGGTCACTGCAATTCTATCTCGCTTCGGGCGGCGGTCGTGAACAGCCGGACATGATCCTGGTCTGCGGTGGATGCGCAAACATCCCGGGCATAGCCGATGTTATCTCGAGCCGCGTTGGTATCCCGACCGAGGTCGGTGATCCGCTGGGGCAAATGAAAATTTCATCTAAGGCGAAATCACAGGGCGTCAACAAAGATGCGACAGCACTTCTTACCGCATGCGGCCTTGCACTGAGGAGCTTCGACTAATATGCCAAGTATTAATCTACTCCCGTGGCGCGAGGCGGAACGCAAAAAGCGTCAACGAGATTTTGGTGTTGCCACTGGCGGTGCCGTCGTCGCTGCGATCGCGTTCGTTATGGTGACGATTTTCGCGTACACACAAATGATCGCGGGGCAAGAAGCGCGGAATAAGCGATTGACCGATGAGATCGTGGAGCTTGAAAAGAGCATTGCCGAGATCGACGGTCTGGAGCGACAGAAAGAGCGCCTGCTTGCCCGAATGGAAATCATCGAGGAATTGCAGAAAAGTCGTCCGGAGATCGTGCATCTTTTCGATGAGTTGGTCCGGCAGCTGCCAGAGGGCGTCTATCTTACGGGGATGAAACAGACCGGATCGCGAGTCGAGATTCGCGGTGTAGCGCAGTCGAGTACGCGCGTATCCGCTCTGATGCGCCAGATAGATGCGTCAGAATGGTTAGGCGACCCCGAAGTGGAGCGGGTGGAGACCACCCAGTCCGGGGCGTCGCGCCAATCCGAGTTCGTCGTTTATCTGAAGCAGATGCGGTCGGATGCTGAAGGAATGGAGGGCGCGGAATGAATCTTGTCGAGGAACTTCAGAGCCTGGACGTCAATGACGTCGGCCGCTGGCCGCTTCCCTTTCGCCTGGCCGTAATCGCTATTGCATTCGTCGTTGTGCTGGGGCTCGGCATTTACTGGTTCATTGTCAAGGACAAGGCGCCGCAGCTGCACCGCGTGCAGGAAGAAGAGCAGCAGCTCAGACTGACATTTGAAAACAAGCAGCGTAAAGCAGCCAACTATGACGCTTACAAGGCACAGCTCGCTCAAATCGAACAGTCTTTCGGCACGATGCTCAGGCAACTGCCAGGCGAGACCGAAATACCCAGCCTGATCGTAGATATTTCACAAACAGGACTTGCGGCCGGCTTGCAGGAAAAATTATTCGTGCCGCAGGGCGAGATTCCCAAGGACTTCTATGCCGAGAAGCCCATCAAGATTCGTCTCACCGGCAGTTACCATGAGATCGGTAATTTTGTGAGCGGCATAGCCGCACTGCCGCGAATCGTGACGTTGCATAACATCAACATAACGCCCGAGAGTACCGATACTTTCGATAATTTAAGCATTGAAGTTACCGCTCAAACCTACCGGTATCTCGACGAGGAGGCAGAGTGATAATGCGCGCTTCCCTAACAATAAGACATGGCTTGATTCTGGTCTTGTCAGCCGTCGGACTCGCAGCATGCGGGGGCGACATGGATGATCTCGATCAGTACATCAATGAGGTCAAGGCGAAGCCTGGCGGTCGTATTGAGCCATTACCCGAGATCACGCCTTACGAGGTGTTTACGTACATCGCTGACGCGCAGGGCATACGCTCACCGTTTGTACCCGACACGCCACAGTCGACCAGTAGTTCCGGTGGTACAAGTCCCGATCGGGATCGGAGTCGAGAGTATCTCGAGAGTTTTCCGCTGGACACGCTGGGCATGGTAGGAACGCTTTACATCGGTGACACGATGTACGGCCTTGTACAAACATCAGACGGTCTAATTCACCGAGTCGTACCTGGAAATTACATGGGGCAAAACGACGGAAGAATCAAGGAAATTTCTGAATCAGAAATTAGTCTGGTGGAAATTATTTCTGATGGAATCGGCGGTTATATCGAGAGAGACGCCGCGGTTGGTCTAATAGACTGACACCTGAATGGAACTGGGAGTAATTGGAATGATGCTCAAAATCAAACCGACGGTCGGTCACCACGCTACGGTGTTGAAACTGGCCGCATTGGCACAGGCAGCGTTGCTGCTTTTCTGGGGCGCGACTGCTAGCGCACAGGAAGGCAACCGGCTGCAGGACATTCAGGTGCAAAGCTTGCCCGGCCAGCGTGTCGAGCTGAAGCTGATCATGAGCGACACGGCACCCGAGCCGCTGGCATTTACGATCGAAAATCCCGCGAGGATTGCGCTTGACTTGCCGGATACGTCTCTTGGCCTGAGCTCACGTCGTCGCGACGTTAACCTCGGACCATTGGATACGGTGCTGACGGCTGAAGCAAACGGCCGGACCCGCGTCGTGCTTAACCTCGATTCCATGGTCGAGTACGAGACTCGGCGCAGCGGTAACACGGTAATCGTCACCTTGGGTGGCGGGGATGAATACAGCGCTAGTACTACCCAGTTCGCCAGCGCACCGGCATCCGATACCCGTTCTTATGCCTCGCCCGGCAGCCGTTCAATTTCAAGCGTTGATTTCCGCCGTACGCGTGATGGCGGTGGCCGCGTCATCGTTAACCTGACCGACCCGTCAACACCCGTGGATATTCGTCAGGAAGGCGGTCGTGTCGTGGCCGTGTTCAAGGACACGAGCCTGCCGGCAGAGCTAATGCGCCGGCTTGATGTCATGGACTTCGCGACACCGGTTACGACGGTCGACACGTTGCGCACTAATCTCGACACGCGCGTCGTCATTTCAGCAGATGGCCCGTATGAGCAAATGGCGTATCAGTCTGACAACGAGTTCACCATCGAAATTAACCCCAAGCCGGAAGAAGGTACGGAAGAGTCGAGCCTCTTTTCGGAGACCAAGGAATACGAAGGCCAGCGCCTGACGCTGAACTTCCAGGACATCGAGACACGCGCGGTATTGCAACTGCTTGCTGAGACGTCAGGTAAAAACATCGTTGTTTCGGATACGGTTCAGGGCAATGTCACGCTGCGATTGCGCAACGTTCCATGGGATCAGGCGCTGGATATCGTGATGACGACCAAGGGTCTGGACATGCGCCAGAACGGCAACGTCATTATGGTTGCGCCCGCGGAAGAGATAGCGGCGCGTGAAACAGCCGATCTCGAAGCCAAGCAAGCCATTAGCGAACTGGAGCCGCTGTATTCGGAGTTCTTGCAGGTGAACTACGCCAAGGCGCAGGACCTCGCGACGCTGATTACGGGGGGAAGTGGCGGCAACCCGATGCTGTCGGAGCGCGGTAGTGTAGGTGTCGATGATCGTACGAACACGCTGCTGGTTCATGATACGGCGGAAAGTCTGCAGAGCATTCGCCGCATGGTTCGAACGCTGGACATCCCGATCAAGCAGGTCCTGATCGAGTCGCGTATTGTCGTCGTCAACGACAACTTCAGTCGGGATCTTGGTATCCGCCTGGGTGTGACGGCTTATAACGAGAACAGCTCGGACGGCGTGACGGTGATTTCCGGTACAGGTGTTGGCACGGATACGATGATCGGTTCGGCACTGGATAACCTTTCCGATCCTGCTAATGGCACGATCTTCCCGATCGAGTTGCCGACGCTCAATAATCGTTACAACGTCAATGTACCGATTGCCGATGCGGCGGGACGTTTCTCCCTGGCAGTTCTCGAATCCGATTACCTGGTCGATCTCGAGCTGACAGCACTCGAGGCCGAAGGTCGCGGCGAGATCGTATCGACGCCGCGGGTCATTACGGCGAATCAGAAAGAAGCCACGATCAAGCAGGGTGTGGAAATTCCGTATCAACAGTCGGCGTCTTCCGGCGCAACGACCATCCAGTTCAAGGAAGCCGTTCTGGAGCTGGTGGTGACGCCGCAGATCACGCCGGACAACAATATCATCATGGATCTAAGGGTGAGCAAGGACAACGTCGGCGAAGTTATCTCGACCGGCGGTCTTGGCGGTACTGTGCCGAGTATCGATACTCGCTCGGTTGAGACTCAGGTCCTGGTGGCTAACGGCCAGACCGTGGTCCTTGGCGGTATCTACGAAACAGAGCGTCGCGAGACGATCAACAAGGTTCCGTTCCTGGGTGATATTCCCTTTGCCGGCACTCTATTCCGTAGCACACAGCGAACCGACAATAAGGCTGAGCTGCTGATCTTTGTGACGCCGCGCATTCTCGAGGAAGGCGCGACCATTAATTAAGCCTGCCTTCCTCTGAAGCATCGGAAAGCCAACCCTCGGGTTGGCTTTCTCTTTAGGGGAGGTTATAAGACCGACATGAAACGTCATCGCCAATGAATCACCCCAAGAACATTTTTCTGGTCGGCCCTATGGGCGCAGGCAAGTCAGCGGTGGGCCGACAGTTGGCCCGGAGCCTGCACCTGACCTTTATGGACAGTGACGACGAGGTCGAGTCGCGAACGGGTGTGGACATCGCATTCATCTTCGAGAAAGAAGGCGAGGCGGGCTTTCGCAAGCGTGAGGCGGCGGCGATAGATGATCTGACAAGAATAGACGGCGTCGTGCTCGCGACGGGTGGCGGTGCGATTATCGATCCGGACAGCCGCAATCGTCTTGGCGGTCGTGGCTTCGTCGTGTACCTGTATACATCGGCCGACCAGCAGTTCGCACGTACGAGCCGCGGCCGTGAGCGACCTTTGCTCGAGAACGGAGATCGGCGTCAGATTCTCGAAGCATTGCTCATGGAGCGTGATCCTCTGTATCGTGAGATTGCGGACCTCGTTGTCGAGACGGATGGGCGCAAGGTTCATTCGGTAGCGAAAGAAATTCTCGAGAAGGTCTCGTAGGAGCGCGCCCCAGCGCGCGACCGTGTCACGACCCGATTCTGGCAACCGCCAGGCTGCCGCGTTGCTTCGCGCGCTGGGGCGCGCTCCTACATTCATGTAATCTAGCGCCGTATGAAGACTATCAACGTAGCCCTCGACGACAGAAGCTACCCGATTGTCATCGGCCGCGGCTTACTGGATGGCGGCTTCGGCCTGGGCGAGTATATCCATGGTGCCGATTGCCTTGTGGTTAGCAACGAAACCGTCGCGCCGTTGTACGTTGACAAGCTACTGCCCAACCTTGCGGGTTGCGAGATTGCCCATATAAATCTGCCGGATGGCGAGTCGTTCAAGACTGTCGCAACGATGCAGAAGATACTGGATAAGCTGGTCGCATCGGGCGCCAATCGGGACACCACGGTTATCGCACTCGGCGGCGGCGTCGTCGGCGATATTGCCGGGTTTGCGGCTGCCTGTTACATGCGTGGCGTTGCGTATATCCAGGTGCCGACAACCCTGCTCGCACAAGTGGATTCGTCTGTTGGCGGCAAGACCGGCGTTAACCATGAGAAAGGTAAGAACCTGATTGGAGCGTTCCATCAGCCACAGGTCGTGCTCATCGACACCGACACGCTCAATTCCCTGCCAGTGCGGGAGCTCAAAGCGGGTCTTGCCGAGGTCATCAAATACGGCGCAATCTGCGATCGTGATTTCTTTGCATGGCTTGAATCCAACATGGGCTCGCTGCTTGAAAAAGACCCGGAAGCGCTCGCTCATGCTATTCAGCGCTCTTGCGAACTGAAGGCGGAAGTCGTCGCACAGGACGAGCGTGAGTCGGGCAGAAGGGCAATCCTGAACTTCGGCCACACCTTCGGCCATGCCATCGAACATTGCCTGGGCTACGGCCAGTGGCTGCATGGAGAAGCGGTCGCCGCCGGCATGGTCATGGCGGCGGAACTGAGCGGCATCGCCGCCGCCGACCGCGCGCGTCTCAGCGAACTGATAACAGCGGCCGGACTGCCGACGCAAGCGCCGGCGATAGGCAGTGAGCAGTGGCTGGACGCCATGGGCATGGATAAGAAAGTGCAGCAAAAACAATTGCGCTTTGTCTTGCTACGCTCGCTGGGAGAAGCGTTCGTGACGGCCGACTACGATCAAGCGAGGCTGCGGGCGCTGACCGGGGCCGACGATTGATGGGTGTTGCAGCGCTTGCACCTTATGCCGCCGATGAATCGCAGAGCCGCGGCAGAAGATATGACGAGCCGCGCTCGGCTTACCGCGGTGAGTACCAACGCGATCGTGACCGTATCATTCATTCGACAGGCTTCAGGCGCCTCGTCTACAAGACCCAGGTATTCGTCAATCATGAGGGTGATCTGTACCGTACCCGCCTGACGCATTCGCTCGAGGTGTCACAAATTGCACGCACAGTAGCGATAGCATTGAACCTCAACGAAGCGTTGACCGAGGCA
>Ga0265306_10001398_pt1 | contig 11706 bp, 13 predicted proteins | sample Helome_3_FD_192493 | JGI IMG/M metagenome (GOLD analysis project Ga0265306, IMG submission 192493) | Marine sediment microbial communities from subtidal zone of North Sea - Hel_20160420 (Illumina Assembly) | ecosystem: Environmental > Aquatic > Marine > Subtidal zone > Sediment ...
AGCAACATCTTCATAATTACTATCGAAAAGAGTTCCATCTGTTAACCAGCCAGCATAGTAAACCAATACCTTATCACCAATTTTTGGTTTAGCACCTGTTCCTTCTTCCAGGGTAAGAATTTTTAAACCAGAAGGGAGTTCTTCAGCAAGTTTTTGTTCCTGTTCTTTTATTTCCGCTGCGAAATCGCTTTTAACCTTGGCCATAGCGGCTATAATAGCTTCTTCTTCTGCAAAATAATCGGTCATTATTTTAACAGCATCAAAATTCTTGGCATCTTTCCCATTTCTAACAATGGTCATCGAATTCATTGCTACATCTACTACAGGTTTGTCTTTTCTATTGGGTTCCGCATAAGTTTTTACATTTGCTATAGAATCAACAATCTCTATGCCTGATACGACTTCACCAAAAACGGTATGTTTACCATTCAGGAAAGGCGTCTCTTTATGAGTTATGAAAAACTGGCTACCATTGGTTTTTGGCCCGGAATTGGCCATAGAAAGAATTCCTGCCTTATCATGTACTAGAGAGTCATTGAATTCATCTTTAAATCTATAACCCGGGTTACCACGGCCTGTCCCGGTAGGATCACCACCCTGAATCATAAAATCTTTTATTACCCTGTGAAAGATTATACCATCATAATACTTTTTGTCTTTATATTCTTCACTAACAAAAGGATTGTTTCCTTCTGCGAGGGAAACAAAATTGGCTACCGTTACAGGTGTCTTTTCCATTTCGAGCTTTATAATGATATCTCCCTGGCTGGTATTAATATCTGCAAATAAGCCATCTCCCAGATCTCGGTACTTACTTGATGTACAGCTTGTTAATACAGAAAAGCCAATTAAAACAAGTACAATTATTTTTTTCATTATTTAGAATTTAATTATCAATATTTTCTTTTTGTTTATCAATTTTTAGAATGCTTATGGTGGACTTTAGTGCTACATTTGGCCCAATTTTGTTGTTATCACCATGGTATCCATATGCCATTGCAGAAGGAAAAAAGAATGTGGCTGTTTCATTTTCTTTAAGAAGCTTGACACTATTGCGCAAACCCGGAAATAATTCTTGTTTATCTACTTTATATTCTATTGTCCCTATTTCCGTCATAGTATAGATGGTATCATTTTCAAGACTAACTAAATTATAATTTAGAGTCACCAAATCATCGGTAAGTGGAGTGTAATCACTTTCCTCATTCATAGCACTATAAAAGTACCAGGACCCCGTGGCCGATGTCAGATAATCATGAAGCGTATCATTTGCCATGATTTGTTGAATAATCTGCTCTTCCTGTTTTAAAAGTTCTATATTCCGCTGAACAGAAGCATTAATAAGACTTCCCGACCGGGTTTTAACAGGTCGCCTGGGTTCAGGCTCACCACAAGCAATAAGGCATATGAATGGTAATATATAAATGAGGTTTTTCATCTGGTAAGCTGTTCTTTATAGTTTTCCAATAAGGCCTCAAAATGCTTTATTGTTTCCTCCATATTGACATCACTTCTTCCCCCTGCCGCGTTGGTATGCCCACCTCCATGAAAGTGGTTTCTGGCAAATTCATTTACGGAAAAATTTCCTTCAGAACGAAAAGAAATCTTTATAATTCCTTCTTCCCTGTTTTCTATAAAAATAACTGCAAATCGAATATTTTGAAGCGTAAGGCCATAATTTACAAAACCTTCGGTATCTCCTTTTTTATAATTGTGAGCATCCAATTCTTCCTGGCTCAAACTAGTAAAAGCCGTATTATAATTTTTGAGAATGACCATATTTTTTAATGCACAACCCAAAAGTTGTAACCTATCAGGAGTATTGGTATCAAATATTTGATTTTGAACTTCAAAGTTATTCGCTCCTTTATTAATAAGCTCAGCCACTACCTCATGAGTTTTACTTGTTGTTGACGAATACTTAAAAGAACCCGTGTCTGTAACAATTCCGGCATATAAACAATCAGCAATTTCACTTGAAATCTTGTTAACATCCCCCAGAGAACGAATAAAATTAAATACCATTTCAGATGTAGAACTCATTTTTGAATCTGAAAAGGTTATTTGTGCATAATTATCAGGAGCCTGATGATGGTCTATCATGATAAAAGTGGCGCGTAACCCTTCCAGTATTGGCTTCATCTGCCCAACTCTGCTGAGCTGATTAAAATCAAGGGTAAAACAAATGTCGGAGCTATTAAGGTATTCGATAGCTGCGGTATTATCTCTCTCGAAATTAAGAACTTCGTTGGTGCCAGGCATCCACTTTAAGAACTTGGGATAATCATTAGGGACAATTACCCTGGCTTCCTGTCCAATTGCCTTAAGATAATGCCATAAACCCAGCGAAGAGCCAATAGCATCACCATCAGGGTTTTTATGGGGCACAATAACTATCCTTTTCGGCTTTGAGAGCAGTGCTTTTATGGCCTGTACATCCTCAGAATTCATGCGCGCAAAGATACAATTAAATTAGAGATTCCCTATTCAGGCAATTTCAAAAGTAAGGCTATATACAATTCTTCATTATTAAACTTTAGCATATGGCCCAAAAGTATTCTGGTGCCAGACTAATATTCCTTTTTATAAAAGTTTATTTTTGTCATCTAAATTATCAGCTAAATGAATAAATCATTCGTTATTTTAATCGTCTTCGCTTTCCTGGCAGGGTGTACCACCAAAAAATCGTTAAAGACAACTGTTCCTGAGTCGGAAATTACAATTGCTTTCGGTTCTTGTAATAAGCAAAATTTAGAAAATTTTTTATGGGATGATATAAAGGAAGCAAATCCATTATTATGGATATGGGGTGGGGATATAATTTATGCAGACTCAGATGATGTAGCGAAAACAAAAGAATTCTATAACGCACAAAATAAGGTCACGGGGTATAAAAAATTAAAGAAAAATACTCAGGTAATCGGTACCTGGGATGATCATGACTATGGCGTGAATGATGGAGGTACAGAATTTGTATCCAAGAGACAAAGCCAACAGGCTTTTTTGGATTTTATCGACGTACCCGCAGATCATCCGAGACGAATGCAGGAGGGCATTTATTTTGCCTATAATTATAACGGAAGTCTTGGCAAAATAAAAATACTAGTTTTAGATACACGATATTTTAGAACAGCTTTAACCCCCGATACAGAAACGGAAAAACGTTATAAACCCAACCGTTATGGTGAGGGGACACTTCTTGGGGAAACACAATGGAAATGGCTAACCAATGAACTGAATAATACGGATGCAGATTTTAATCTGGTCGTGAGTAGTATTCAGTTCTTGTCCAATGAACACGGTTTTGAATGTTGGGGTAATTTCCCCCATGAAGTGGATAGATTTAAAAAATTGCTAGCTGATTCACAGGCAAAAGGCGTAATTATTCTTTCGGGGGACCGGCATATTTCAGAATTTTCTAAAATTGATATTCCCGGACTTTCCTACCCATTAATAGATTTTACAAGTAGCGGACTTACTCATGCATATTCGGATTTTTCGGGGGAACCCAATCCATATCGAATTGGTGGTGTTATTGCCAAAGAGAGTTTTGGACTGGTAAAATTGAACTTGATTACCAAGGAAGTTAATTTGCAAATAGTAGAAAATAACGGAATTGTGCCATTGGAGATAAGACAGAATTATTAATGTTGCGGTTTGCTATAAGAAAATGTATTTTTGCCCAAAATTTTATAAATGATAGCTAACAGAACTTTTACAATGATTAAACCAGATGCCGTTGAAAATGGACATATCGGTGCCATTTTAGAAAAAATCACATCGGCAGGTTTCAAGATCATCGCTATGAAATATACTCAATTGAGCAAACGTGATGCCCAGCAGTTTTATGCCATTCACCGTGACCGTCCATTTTTTGGTGAATTGATTCAGTTTATGACAAGGGGACCTATTGTTTCTGCTATTTTAGAAAAAGATAATGCCGTAGATGACTTTAGAGCGTTAATAGGGTCTACCAATCCTGCCGAAGCTGCAGAAGGTACTATTAGAAAATTATTTGCAAAAGACATAGGTGAGAACGCAATACATGGTTCAGATAGTGATGAAAACGCAGCAATAGAAGGAAGTTTTCATTTCTCAGGTAGGGAAATTTACTAAGGAGAAAATACTAAAAAATCGTATAAATAAAACGTACAGGTTACCGTAATACAATATTTTTAATCAAGTCCTTGTTCAATTCTTCATTGAGCATATCAATGATCTTGGATTTTCCATGACTTAGTTCTTCTCGCAATACTGATGAAGAAAGTGAGACAAAAAGAGTATTGTTACGCAACTCCACGGCAGTAGTATAATTATTCACACCATTGTCCATTATCTTTTCCCAGGCTTTCCTTGCCATGACTTTGTCCATGCCTTTCTGTAACTTATTTTCTTTAATAAATTCATTCAAAGCCTCACTAAGGGAATGAAGATTTTTTTCTTTAGACATTACTCTTTAGCATTGATGGGTTGAAAACGCCTGTAATGATAAGTCAGGCCTTCTTTATTTTTAACAACCATTTTAGTGTTGGTAATTTCAATTATTTGCTCTTCCCAGGTGCTTAAATCATTCTTATAACGCATCCAAAACAAGCCATCTCTTTCATTTATTTGAAATGACTCTGCATCACTGGAAGTATTAAAAGTTCCATCAAATTTGGGTTGCACTTTCTTACGGAAACCTTGCATTTTGTTGTATTCAAAATAATCAATAGTAATATTAACGTCATATTCCTTGGTTTCTCCATCAGGAAATTTAACTTCTTGAATCTCCCAATATCCGTTAATATTATTTAAATCTGATACGGATATGTTTTCAGAACAAGCCAGAAGGCAAAATAACAGTAACAAAGATACCAACTTGCACATACTACAATTTAAAAATTTTATAGGATTGATGAATAGATTTCACAACGTTTTCCGTCCGCTCTGGATGAGTGTCACTTATAAATATTTGTCCAAAATTTTCATCATCTACTAAAGTTATAATATGTTTCACCCTGTTTTCATCCAATTTGTCAAAGATATCATCCAAAAGCATAATCGGGGTTGTTCCGGCATGTGCTTTTAGAAATTGAAACTGAGCAAACTTTAAAGCGATTAAAAATGATTTTTGCTGACCCTGGCTACCAAATTTCTTCATGGGATAATTTTCTATTTCAAAGCGAAGATCATCCTTATGTATACCAACAGATGTATATTGCAAGGCCCTGTCTTTTTCAATATTGCTTTCAAGCATTGGCAATAGATCTTGTGAGAACAATTTGCTTTCATAATGTATGTTCACCAATTCCTCTCCGCCGGAAATTGCTAAGTATTGTTCTTTAAAATTAGGAATAAAATCTTCAACAAAAGCGGCCCGTTTTTTGAAAATGCTTGTTCCAAAACCGTTCAGCTGATCGTTATAAACTGAAATTGTCTCCTGGTCAAAAGAATGGTTAATCGCAAAATATTTCAGCAGGGTATTTCGCTGTTGGAGTATTTTGTTATACTTAAGAAGTGTTTGCAGGTACTCTTTATCTGACTGTGATATAACACTGTCCATAAATTTTCTTCTGACATCACTTCCCTCGAGAATTAGATCTCTGTCGGCTGGGGAGATAATAACTAAAGGCAATAGTCCAATATGATCAGATAAGCGATCATAAATTTTATTATTGCGTTTAATGATCTTTTTCATGCCTTTTTTGAGGCTGCAAACAATTTTTTCGTCTCTGTCTCTGAGTTTGAAAGTACCTTCAATGATAAAAAATTCCTCTCCGTGTCTAATATTCTGACCGGCCTGTGGATTGAAATAGCTTTTGCCAAATGCAAGGTGGTAAATAGCATCCAGGATATTAGTTTTCCCTTTTCCATTATCGCCAACAAAACAATTCGTTTTGGAATCGAAATCAAATTGCTGTTCTTCAAAATTTTTGTAGTTAACAAGTGATAAATTCTTCAGAAACATTGGGAAAGTAATTTGGCAATAAACATGGAAGGTGCAAATTATCGAAAAATAACGAATAATTTGGCTTTTGGTTTTGGATAAAAACTTTATTTTTGCGCGACCAATAAATTTTAAGATGGCAACATATAAGAAAAGGGGATATAAGCCTAAAAACAAAGCCGAGGAAAGAGAACTTGCTTCTCAGAAAAGTGCTACGGCAGAGGTTTTTAGTAGCTTAGATGAGAGTGCTTCAAGATCAGAACAATGGGTGGCCAAAAATCAAAATTATATCCTTGGCCTTATAGGTGTAATTGCCATAGCTGTTTTAGGGTATCTTGCTTATAATCAGTTCATTCAGGTTCCAAAAGAGGCAAATGCTGCCAATGAATTTTTTTACCCACAACAGTATTTTGATCAGGCATTAAACAATACGACAGAAAAGGATTCATTGTTTACTTTAGCATTAAATGGAGCTGAAGGGAAATATGGATTTCTCGATATTATCGACGAGTACAAAGGCACTAAAGCGGCTAACCTGGCAAATTATTCTGCAGGCATGGCTTATTTGAATATGCAACAATACGAAGATGCGATCAGACATTTGGAAGATTTTTCTTCCGATGATGCAATTCTTGGTGCCCTGGCTAAAGGTGGAATTGGAGATGCCTTCATGCAATTAGGACAGGCTTCAGATGCCCTTGGATATTACGAGTTGGCATTTGCGCACAATATAAATGATTACACGACTCCGAGATTTCTCCATAAAGCTGGAGTAACTGCTATGGAGCTGAATCAGAATGATAAGGCACTTCAGTATTTCCAAAGAATTAAAGATGAATTTTCAAAATCGGAAGAAGCCAAAACTATAGATGCTTTTATAGGAATGGCTAAAAGCAAAAAGTAAATGGCTACGTCCAACAAAAATCTGTCAGTTTATGACAAGAAAACAATCCCAAATGCGAAGACTCTTCGGTTTGGGATTGTTGTTTCAGAATGGAATGCTGAGATTACAGAAGACCTTTATAAAGGGGCCGAAAATGCGTTATTAGATTGCGGTGTAAAACAAGATAACATCTTAAGGTTGAATGTTCCGGGCAGCTTTGAGCTTATATTTGGCTGTAAAAGGATGATACAGAAAAATAATCCGGATGCCGTTATTGCGATAGGTAGTGTAATTCGTGGGGAAACCAAACACTTTGATTTTGTTTGTAGTGCTACCGCTCAGGGCATAAAAGACCTGAATGTGATTACCAACACTCCGGTGATTTTTTGTGTGTTAACCGATGATAATCTTCAGCAGGCAAAAGACAGAAGTGGTGGTAAGCATGGAAATAAAGGAATCGAAGCTGCAATTGCCGCAATTAAAATGGCCTTACTTTAACGGTTTACTTCCGGGCCTTACTTCGGCATTTATTTGCCTTTAGGAAAAACGGGAGCCTAGTATAAAATGTACTCAGTGTTGTAAGAAGACCGCAAACTGTTAACAATTTTTGGGAAGGATATCTCTTCATATTTTTTGATTTTGAGTAACTTTGAGCCAGAGGTCCATGGGAAAATTTTCAAAACTACGTAAGAACAGAAAATACAAATATACGCCCCGTTATTATGACGACAAGGGTGAAGGGAGCCCGTATAAAATGCAGCCAAAACTTGATAAATACCGTACTACTATAGATGCTCCCAGAGGATTGAAAGGAAAGTTTAGTAATGCAATGGCGGATATCAAGAAGGCTGGCGACAAAAATCTAAAATTAAGAATGCTAATTATAATTGCTATCCTAATCCTTATATTCCTTTATATTATCGATTTTGATCTATCAATCTTCTTTTCAAACTAATGGCAGATATTATACAACTTTTGCCAGACCATGTGGCTAATCAGATAGCCGCCGGTGAAGTAGTCCAACGCCCGGCCTCAGTAGTAAAAGAATTATTGGAGAATGCCATTGATGCAGGAGCTACTACCATAAAATTAATTGTAAAAGACGGAGGAAAGACTTTAATCCAAATTGTTGACGACGGATTGGGTATGAGTGTAACGGATGCCAGATTGAGTTTTGAAAGGCACGCTACTTCCAAAATCAATTGTGCGGAGGATATATTTCATTTGGACACAAAAGGATTTCGTGGAGAAGCCCTTGCTTCAATTGCGGCTATAGCGCATGTTGAAATGAATACACGTCTGGAAGGAGATGAATTGGGGACGCTTCTTAAAATTGAAGGGAGTAAGGTATTGTCACAAGAAGTAACTGTAACACCCAAAGGGACATCCGTATCAGTAAAAAATCTCTTTTTTAATATTCCGGCAAGGAGAAAATTCTTAAAGTCCAACCAGGTAGAATTACGTCATATAACTGATGAATTTCACCGGATTGCTCTGGCACATCCTTCGGTACATTTTTATTTTTATAACAATAACAGTGAGCTATTCAACCTGCCTTCAACAAATTTAAAAAAACGGGTTGTACACATATTCGGGCATAAGACAAAAGAAAAATTAGTACCGGTAGCGGAAGAAACTCAGGTGGTTAAGATATCAGGATTTATTATTAAACCGGAATACGCAAAAAAAAGCAGGGGCGAACAGTTTTTCTTTGTGAACAATCGCTTTATTAAAAGCCCATATCTGCATCATGCAGTTATGGCTTCGTTTGAAGGACTGTTGAGACCAGATACAAGTCCTGGCTACTTTTTATATCTTGAAGTAGATCCGTCATCAATAGATATTAATATTCACCCTACGAAGACAGAAATTAAGTTTGATGATGAACACACCTTATATGCTATTCTTAAATCAACAATAAAACACAGTTTAGGGCAGTTTTATGTAAGTCCGGTTTTAGATTTTGATAAAGATCAGAATTTAGATACACCTTATGTTTTATTAAACAAACGGGCACAGCAGCCTGGCATTACTATTGACCCCGGCTTTAATCCATTTAAGGAAAGCGGATTAGAAAAAAGTGCTAAAAGCTCCTTTGCAAGGCAACGATCTGGTGATTGGGAAAGTATGTATGTTGGTTTAGAGTCGAAAGTTGGCAGGGGGGAGGGATTTAGTACAGTACATTTCGAATCTGATACTATTACAGGCTCCATTTTTGAAGAAAATAAAGAATTAGATGGAATTGGGGCAACCACATTTCAGCTTAAAAGAAAATATATTGTAACCACCATAAAATCTGGTATGCTTATTATTGATCAGGGTCGTGCGCACCAGCGAGTGTTATATGAAAAATTTCTTAAGAGTATTACAGTAAAAGAAACTTTAAGCCAACAATTGCTTTTTCCCTTATCACTCACTTTTTCAAAATCTGAATTAACTGTGCTTAAGGAAATCAAAGGAAGTTTGACATCTCTGGGTTTTGCTTTCGGTCCTTTTAAGCAAGAAGAACTTCAAATAACCGGGATTCCTCAGCTTATTAATGAGAGTGAAATAGGTACTATTCTGGATCAATTAATATCCGATTATCAAATGGAGATAAACGGGAGTGGATTTACACAGTCTGAGGTATTATCAAAAGCACTTTGTAAGTCTTTGGCTGTAAAAACCGGAGAAATATTGGATATTGAATCGCAACAGGCTTTGGTAAATGCATTGTTTGCATGTAAGGAAACCAACCGAAGCCCGTTTAACAAAATAATTTACGTTACAATTTCCGAGCGTGATATTGATAATAAATTTATTTAGATGGGAAGACTAACCGATGCCATTAAGCATCTGCTAATTGTTAATGTGTTGTTCTTTGTGGCGACCAATCTGTATAGCGACCAAATGTATGAATGGTTTTCACTTTGGTTTCCGGAGAATGAAAATTTTGGAATCTGGCAGATTTTGTCTCATATGTTTATGCACGGAGGATTTATGCATATTTTATTTAATATGTATGCGCTCTGGGCCTTTGGCACACCATTGGAGAGGATGTGGGGAAGAAATAAATTTTTGTTCTTCTATTTCTCTGCTGGTATTGGAGCAGCGCTTATACATACAGGTGTAAATTATTATTATTTTAATCAGGGTATTGAGGCTCTAGTGAATTCAGGAATCGCGGAAAGTCAGATTTTGGAAATTATTTCTGGAGGCCAATATAGTCCAGACTGGTATAATTACGCGCCTCGCAGTGTAATAGATAATTTTTTAAGTGCTTATAATACACCGGCAGTAGGTGCTTCAGGGGCTATTTATGGTATTTTGGTGGCTTTTGGAATGTCCTATCCAAATAGTGAATTATTCCTTATCTTCCTGCCAATTCCTATTAAAGCAAAATTTTTCATTCCTGTATTAATAGGTCTGGACTTGTTTTCAGGGGTTACCGGATATTCCATATTTGGAAATGGAATTGCGCATTTTGCCCATGTTGGGGGAGCCCTTTTTGGATTTTTAATGATGTGGTACTGGAAAAAAAATCAGTTTAATCAAAATCGATGGGATTAGAATGAATTCTGGAAATTTGAAATATCAATTCGCACGGCTTAGTATAGCCGAAAAATTAATCGCTGTAAATGTATTTGTTTTTATTATAAACGGATTATTTACTTTCTTAATGGGAATGCCTTCCAATTCATTGATCCGATGGTTTGAATTACCAAAAGATTTTGTCGACTTTATTTCTCAACCTTGGTCTATTGTTACATATTCCTTTTTTCATGGTGGAATTTGGCATCTATTTTGGAATATGATAATGCTTTATTTCTCCGGAAGAATTTTCCTAAATCTATTTGGACCCAAAAAATTTATAAGTGTTTATTTTTTAGGGGTTATCTTGGGAGGTTTAGTCTTTTTGCTAAGCTACAATGTATTCCCAGCTCTTTTAAGTACCAACACGGCATTAATAGGAGCCTCAGCAGGAGTAACAGCTGTTTTAATTTTTATATGTGCATATATTCCTAACCAAGAGGTAAGGCTATTCATGTTCAATGTAAAATTATGGTACATTGGAGCTTTTTTTGTTTTAGTAGATTTAATTCAAATTCCATCTGGTGGAAATGCCGGAGGACATCTGGCTCATTTAGGTGGAGCTTTGTTGGGATACGTTTATGCCAGACAACTTTTAAAAGGTCGGGATATAGGAGAAGGTTTTACCAAAATAATCGACAGTATGGAAGGTCTTTTTAAGAAGAAAGAAAAAAAGGCGCCGCTAAAAACAGTCTACCGCCGAGCAAAGGGAAAAAATGTTTCTAATGTAAATTACGATAGGGAAAGTAAGCAGCGCAAGATAGATACTATCCTGGATAAGATTAGTAAATCTGGATATGAAAGTCTCTCCAAATCAGAAAAGGATTTCTTATTTAAAGCAGGTAAAGAGGATTAATCTGTGAGAGATTTATCATTATTTGATAAGACTATTTTAATCCTGAATATATTTTTTGGATTACTTCTTTTGTGCTCGTGTCTGCCTCCTTTTATTTCGGTAAAGACATTTCTTCCTTTATCTTTTTTGAGTTTATTCTTTCCAATAATTTTTATTTTAAATCTTCCATTTATTTTTTATTGGATATATAGAAAAAAAAAGATATTCATAGTATCATTTTCCGCAGTACTTATTTCTTATATCGTATTTGGATCTTTTTACAAATTCGGTTCTCCCAATGTTTCAATAAAAAATGAGGACCTGTCCATTATGACCTATAATTCCAGAGATATTAGATTTAGACGTTCTAAAAACACCAGATTAGCAGATCACAAGATTATTGATTTTGTTATAGAAAACGACCCCGATATTGTTTGCTTTCAAGAATTTGGTCGAATAATGCAATTAAAGCAATACCCTTATAAGTAC
>Ga0265306_10001402_pt1 | contig 11703 bp, 8 predicted proteins | sample Helome_3_FD_192493 | JGI IMG/M metagenome (GOLD analysis project Ga0265306, IMG submission 192493) | Marine sediment microbial communities from subtidal zone of North Sea - Hel_20160420 (Illumina Assembly) | ecosystem: Environmental > Aquatic > Marine > Subtidal zone > Sediment ...
GATCGAAGACACGATCAATGTGCGTAACGACTATATCTGGAGAGCACCCTAGTCACAGGCTGGGGCAGACAGGAAACAAACATGTTAAAGATTATCCAAAGAAATCCGGGACACCGCAGCAGGCAGAAAGGCGCCATTACGATGTTCAGCGCCGTACTGATCCTGGTTCTTCTCACCGAAATGGTTTTCTACGCAGTGCAGGTAGGCGTATTCGAGCAGCGTAAGTCCGGCAATGAGATGAAGCAGAAGCTGGCCTTCCACACGGCAGACAGTGGCATCCAGATGTCCAAACAGTTCCTCTCGGCGCATGCAAACGTGGCGTCCTCAAACATAGAAAACCAACGGGCGGACGGTACGGATGGCTGGCTTTCCGCGGCGGGCTTACGCTGGCAGTCCTGTAACGGTGCGGTCACCGGGTCGACCGGTACTCACCCCTGTTTCGGCGAACCCATCCAGGCCTTGCGTGACGGCAGTTACTTTTATTCTTTTGCCGATGATGCAACGGCCAATGACATTGATCTTCCGGTTGATGCCGATGCGCTCAGTTCGAGCGGTACCGAGACGGTTACCACGCACGCATTGCTGTGCATGCTCGAAGTTGACCGTTCACTGTCACCGCCCGTTCGGGGCTGCACCACCGACCCAACCAAGCAGGACCGGCGTTACTTCATGATCACCATCCTGGCCCGGGCTGGAGCAGATTGTGAGTCCAATGGAACCAATTGCGGCGCGGAAGCTCTGGTCGCCGACAAGATCGGCAGTTATGGCCCGGGCGGGGGTGACGGTGGCCCTGGTGCTCCGCTGACAGCACGTACCAACGTGCCACTGAGCGGAACGGTTGAAATCGTGCCGAATCCCAATGGCGGCGGCGTCGGTGTCCCCATTTCTTCGTGGGTAAACGCACGAACCGATGGCTGGTGCGCGCTGGGCGTGGACCCGATCAGCCCCAACAGTGGATCCTATGCTACCTGCGAGGCGCACGAGTGGTATGGCCAGGACACATGGCCTGCTGATTACAAGTGTCCTACTCAGAACTGTTCCTGTGACAGAACCAAGGACAGGATGCTTACCTACGCATCCGGAAACGATCGTGAAATGGGAATCGACATCGTTCCCGATCCCGATTTCCCCTGTGATCTCTGGGAATATACCTTCGGAATGGGCTGGGAAGAACTCAAGGAACTGGTGGAAGGCATGCCTGGCAACCGGCTACTCACCGATTGCAGTTCGCTCGATGTCAATTCAGAGGGCCTTTATTGGGTGAGCGGTTCAACCTGCTCCCTCAAGGACCAGATAGGCGGAAAAGACAACCCGGTATTCCTGATTTCTGCCGCAGCCGACACGCGGGTCTCCGCTGGTGCCCAGCTGTTTGGATTGCTGTTTGTGACCGAAGCTGAGTTGGGAGCCGGAAATGCCGAGTTTACCGGCAATGGGCATGCAACCATCTATGGTGCGGTCATCATGGATGCCGTCATGGAACACTTCAACGGTACGTTCCAGATTGTTTACGTGGAAGCCTTAATTAAACAGCCTCTTGATGCCGGACTGCTTGGCGCCGTATCCGGCGGCTGGACTGACTTTCATACCGCCTGGAGATAGGAATTTATCTAATGAACATGAAATCCAATCGAAAATTCACTGACTCTTCATTCCGGCATTCACGCGGTATGACCATCCTGGATGTATTGCTGGGTATTGTCATTTTTGTCGTGGGTATGCTGGCTCTGGCCAGCTTGCAGGGTAACCTGACCAAGTCATCGGCTGATGCCAATGCCCGAACCATGGGCGTCAATATTACCGAGGAGCTGATCGAGCGTTTCAACACCTTCGAAAAACTCAGGACCACAACCGGTAAAATCGCTTACCAGGACATCGTGGATACAACGTTGACCGTGACCAGAGGCGGTCTTGATTACACGGTAGCCGTGACGGTTGAAGACTGGTTCTTCATGCCGGACGGAGTAACCGTAACCAAGGTAACCGGTGATTTGCCTTCCGGCACCAACACGACGATCTCGGATTTCAAATATATTGAAATGAGAGTGCAGTGGGCAGCCACCGATTTTCAGCTCAATGACGGAACCGATGCAACCCAGTCCGCCGGTCGCCTGGGTAGCGGTGATTTTATTGTGTCCAGCATCGTCCCCTCGATTCCCCAACTGGGTTCAGCAAAAATCGCGGCTGAAGACGATGGCGCACTGGGCACTCCGCCGATCGATTACACGCCTGGCCTGAGGCCGGACATCGTAGCTATCAATCTGACCAACAGTAAATTCAAGGAATCCACCACGCCGATGCCGGACGTGAAACGTGCCGACGAACTGGTGGAAACCTGGTTCGATGTCATTACCTACAACACGATCGCCGTCAATAACTCGATCTACGTACGGCGCGAGGAATTCCTGGTGTTAACTTGTGAGTGCACCCTGAATAGCAAGCCGGGCGATGGGTCGCCGTCTGGTTTCCTGCCAACCATCTGGAATGGCGAGAGCTACACGACCGGCAATGATGGCGCGATGGTATCCAAAGCCTATGGCGTGAGCTCCAATAACCAGCAAAGCCAGTATTGCGATACCTGCTGCAGGGACCACCACGACACCACCAGCCCCAACGGCGCCGAGGATATATATGATCCCGCCCGCCTGGACAACGGCAAGCCCGACTGGTCCGAGGCCGGCGGTATCGATGGCGATCATAAGCACTATACCCGCGCGAACCAGGGTGGTTTGAGTGAAGCAGGCAACAACAATGATTACGTGGAAGCCTGCCGCCTGGTGAGAAAAGACGGATTCATGCGCGTGGCCCAGGATTTCAGGCAGGAAGGACTGTACTCCTTCCCCGAAGGTTATTTGGATACCCAAGGCGGTGTCGATGAATATTCAAGTTATGTAACCACCGCAATTTCCGATTTTTACGCAAACAGCCGTGATGAACTGGCTTCGCCTAGTGGTGCATTGGTCGGTCCGCCGGTGGTAGACCTGGGCTGGGGGATTGATTTCCCGGCAGACAGGATCGGCTCCAGCGGCGCTGAAAACTTAGTCGACACGACGACATTACCCCTGTTGGTGGCTGATTCCCAGCAGATGAGTGCTCGTGGCATATACATTGATTATCTGAGTTCAGATGTCGAGAAAATCGTGGACTGCCTGGCGGATATGACCAGTCATGCGGACTGCGCGACCGTTGTGCCGACAGGTGTGACCAGCCCGTTGCAGGTGCTGCCGTTCTACGACATACAGACCACCTTGCTGGCCTGGTGGGTATCCGATCCTGCCGGAAGGCCAGTCTCGCTTACCAGCGAGCAAGTCGTTGACAACAATGGCCACAGCAGGGGTCTGGCGGTACTCGAAGACGCCAGTGCGATCGACACAGTTGAAGTCATGACTGAAATTCACCGCGGCAATATTGGTCTGACCGTTACCGACCCGATAACGCTAGCCGATAGTTCGGTTGCCGAAGCCAAAGCCAAGTACATGCTGTACATCGATGTCGGCGGTGGTGGTACCGGTACGCCTACCGGATACACGTGGTCGGGAGCCTTTGTCTCCGGCGTGAACCAGGTTGATGCATCCAGCGCTGCGATTACGCCGAATGGAAACACCTTCTGTTCACGTTCCGGCACCAGTATTTCCTGCGTCACGCCTAATGGCGAAAGTGGTGGACTCACTGTTTCCGGCTACGTCAGGAGGCAGGGCCAGAATTACGTGGACTACTGGATTTGTGCCTCCGGTGCGTCTGGTTTCACGGTCATGAACATGCCTGCTGGAATCAATAATTCGGCCACCGTGACCTGGCCTGCCGGCACGGTAGAAACGTCCCTGGTGCTTTCAATCGAAGACAGCGCCTGCCCGTAGCAAGAGTCAGGTTATTGGTTCGAACCAGACCGCCCCTCCGGGGGCGGTTCTCTTTTGCTCATCGATAAACGGTCAGATCATTCCGCTGAAAGGTAGACAACTACCGGCAATAGGTGACTTTTTCTGTCAGAATAGTAACTGTCTCAGGATGAGACGGAATAACTTCAAGGATGGAAGCTATGATCAGATCGACACAGAGCGTTCGCTCCAGGGGAATCTCCCCAGGCAAGTTTGGAATCCGTGGTTTTTCGCTGATTGAGGTCATTATGTCCATGTTATTGCTGGGCATCGGGATGGCGCTGGCAATCCCGTCGTACCGCGATATGGTCGAGAAGCGACAAGTCACCAATGGCGCCGAGCAACTGGCATCGTTTATCAACACTACCCAGGGGGTCGCCATCAAGACCAACCAGGTGGTGACGATCTCTTATGCGCGCTCCGATGACGACGACTGGTGCGTGGGCGCCATTTCAGGTACCACAGCATGTGATTGCACGCAGACCAGTACGGTCGCTGCAGATTACTGCCAGATCGCTTCCCAGCCATTTATCCTGAACAACGGTCATGCCGGCGATCTCGAGCTGATGCATTCCATGGACGGTGACGGCGCTTATGCTTTTGATCCTGTTCGTGGCCTGTTCATGGACCTGGACGATTCCCTGACAGTTGAATTGCGCTCGCAATCGGATGATTTCAGACTCAATTTGATCGTCAACAGCTCCGGGCGGGTCATTTTGTGTAGTGAAGACACGGCTCACCGCGTGCCGGGGTATGCAAATTGCCCGGTAGTCGCCCAGGAAGAGGAGGAAGCATAATGAAAATTCGCTCACTCAACAGGTATCAATCCGGCGTGAGCCTGATGGAAGTTTTGGTGGCGATGAGCATCAGCCTCGTGGTGACCGCAGCGATGATCGGCCTGATGGCAAACTCCCTGGCCACTACCACCCGTATCATCCAGATGACCAAGTTATCCGACAGCATGAGGGTGGCCCTGCAAATGATGAGCCGCGACGTGCGGCGCAGCAGTTACAACGCCAATTCCATGTTCTGTTACGCCAATGAAGACTGCGGAACGGATGGCGCCATCACGGCGGCAGCCGATATCACGATTGATAATACGAATACGTGTTTCACCTTTTTAATGGACCGTGATCACGATGGCGACTCCACCGAAGATGGAGCCGGTGGATTCCGCCGGGTCACTGTCGGCGGTGTTGGCGTCATAGAAATGTGGGCGGGCGATAATACTCCGGACTGCACCGACGCAGCCGGCGCTGCCGGGTGGGCTCAGATTACCAACCCGGAAAACATGGATATTTTTGCATTTTCGGTGGATGACAACCTGTCTTACACAGAGGTCATCCAGGATGACGGAATGGGCAATACACTGTCGCAGCGAATCCGCAAGGTCCGCATGGATATGCAGGGCCGGCTGGTGCTGGACAACTCGATCACCCGTCAAATGGAAGACATCATAGCCGTGCGCAACGACTTGTTGCTTTGAGGCTATCCCGATTATGAAAGCACCATTTGCACAAGGAAAGGCAAATACAATGAAAGACGTTAACCGTCACTCCGGATACAACCAACGCTACCAGGCAGGGATCATTACCACTTTTACCGGTGTGCTGATCCTGGTTCTACTGACCCTCATGATGTTTTTTGCTATTCGTGTAGGCGTTTTCGAGCAGCGGGTCTCGTCCAATGAAATGCGCCAGAAGCTGGCTTTTCATGCGGCTGAATCGGGCATTCACCACGCCAAGGAATATCTGCGAGCCAACTCCGTACTGGTCGCTTCATCTACAGTGGACCTGTTACCCAACGGCACCGATGGCTGGCTGGCAGATACAACGGAAAAACGCTGGCTGAAGTGTTCGGACGTCAACAGTATCGACCTGGCCAACGGCAGTGGGTCGCACCCGTGTTTTGGTGAGTCCGTGGCCGCAGTAAGGCCCAATACGTACTATTACTCATTCAATAATTCAACGGTCCTGCCGGTAGATACCAACACCATCCTGCCCGGCACTACCGAACAGGTAGCGGTGGAAGCTCTGCTGTGCGTTCTGGATGTGGACGCGGATGCGGCCATCCCTGTCCAGGGCTGTGTCACCGACCCCTCGACGGCCGTTGGCATCGGTGACGGTACTTACTTCATGGTGACCTTGCTGGCGCGGGGCGCGGCTGACTGCGATAGCGGCAATTGCAACGCAGAGGCAATGATCGGTGAACAGGTCTCCAATTTTGGTGCTTCGGCGGGCGGCAATTCACCCGCAGTGCCCTTGACGACGAAGAACAGCTTCCCTCCTGCAGGCAGTGCCGAGATCGTTCCCAATCCAAACGCCGGCGGCCTGGGCGTGCCGATTTCGGCGTGGATGAACGCCAATGCCAGTTGTCCCGGCGGGTCGGTCGTTAACCCGAGCAGCGGCTCCTGGGCCACCTGTGAATACCATGAATGGTACGGTGCAAATGTGATGCCGGATGGGATTTCCTGCGGCGGTAATTGCGGTTGCAGCAGGAATGAAGCCATTTCTTACACGCATGCCACCGATGACATCCTGGGCATTGACCTGGTCGCCGATCCGAATTTCCCCTGTGATCTGTTCCAGTTCTACTTCGGTGTTCCAAGGACGAACTACGAAGTGGTCAAGGGCTATGCCAAGATCATCAGCAGTTGCGATTCACTGGGCCCTAATTCGTTCGGCATTTACTGGGTGACGGGCAGCAGCTGCCTGGTACGGGCGAATACACAGATCGGCTCACCGGGTGCCCCGGTCATGTTGATTTCAGCGGCTACGCTAACACGGTTTAACGGCGGCGCCGAATTGTACGGGACGCTGTTCATCACGGACGTGGAGGATAGCACTGCCGAATTTCAATCCAACGGCACTAACACGATTTATGGGTCGGTCATCGTGGATGGCCTGATTGGCCAGTACAACGGCACTTTCCAGGTAGTCTGGAATGAATTTACCGCAAAAAAAGCGGGCATTAGTGGTGGACTTGGGGCGGTCATTGGCGGCTGGTCTGATTTTCACAACGACTGGGAATAGGAAAAGATCATGATGAATTTGGCTGCAAGGAAGCACAACACTAGAGGTTTCACGCTGGTAGAAGTTCTGGTCGGAATCCTGATCTTTGCCGTTGGCATGATGGCCCTGGCAAAACTCCAGGGCAACCTGGCCCGCAACAGCGGTGATTCAAACGCACGGACGGTGGCCACCAACATCGCGGAAGAAGAGATCGAGGCTGCCAGGAATTTCAGACAGATCACCTCCGATGGCACGAACTCCGCCTACAACGATATTGTTGACGGTACGACAACCGTGACCCGGTCCGGAAACGCATTTACCGTGGCCACTGACGTAACGGATTACTACTACAACAGCGCAAACGGCACGTTTTCGACCACGGTTCCCGCCGGTGTCTTGCGGTCGGATATGAAGCAGGTGGAGTTGACCGTAACCTGGAACACCGGGCAGGAGTTCCAGATTGACGCAACCACGACAACCAGTGGTCGCATGGGAACCGGCAGCATCTCTATCACAGATGTGATTTCTTCCATCACCTCACCGTCCAGCGGCAAAGTGGCACTGGGCACTGGTGGCGACACGATGTACAGCCCCCCGGTTAATTACAATCCGGGCGCCAATCCCGATATCGTTTCCATCCAGTTGGGCGCCAACAAGTTCAAGGAATCCACGACGCCTTTGCCGGATGTGATGCGCACTGATGAGCTGGTAGAAACCACGTTCGATGTCGTGACGTACTCACAGGATAATTCCGGTGCAACGTTCCTGCGCCGTGAAGAATTCAAAGCGGTCAGTTGTGAATGCACATTGCTTGCCCCCAGCACGGGTGACCAGGGCGGCCTGCGGCCAACCCTCTGGGAAGGGTATGAATACACTGAAGCTGAATTTGTTTCAAAACCCTATGGTGAAAGCGCCAATAACACGCAGAGCGCTTTCTGTGACCTGTGTTGCCGCGATCATCACGATGGTGGCAGCGGCAGCGAAGATGTCGGATCCGATCCGGGGCGCGGCCTCTATGATCCGTTCCGGTCCAGCGGAGATTACGTGGATAGTGGTTCGTTCAACGGCGATCACAAACACTACAACCGCAACAATACCGGCGACCTGGTGCTGGCAGAGAGCGCCGGGGCTACCTATCTCGAGGCCTGCCGGATGATTCGCAAAGACGGCTTCTGGCGGGTTGCACAGAATCTGCGCCAGGAAGGCCTGAACTCATTTCCGGGAGACTACCTTGACTCGACCGCAGAGGTGGACGTTTATTCCGATTATGTAACCGATGCGGTATTAGCTTATGAATTTGCCATAGGCCCGACAGCCAGTTACGAAAACAGTCCGCCATTGATGACGCTACCTGCAGACATGACGCCGTCCGTAGTTTTTCCAGCCAGCACTTACGAAAATCCAACGACGTTTACAGCCGCTGGGACGATCGAACAGCAACTCAGGGCGCGGGGGATTTACCTGGATTACATGAGCGATGTGCTGCGCAGCCGCATCAATTGCCTGGATGATGGTGGAACAGGAGATAGCTGCGATGTTCCAGACGTGAATTCTGCGTTAGAGATCATCCCATTTTATGACGTGCAAATGACCTGGTTGTCGCGTTGGAATGAAACGCCGAACAATAACCCTATTGATGTCACCAACGAGGCAATTGCGAATGATAATTCGCATGATCGCGGTATTGCAACGCTGGAGACAGGGTTTGGTACTTCGACGATCACTTCCACGGTGCATACCGGTAACCTGGGCCTGACGGGAACAGATCCTATTGACCCCTGGTACACCTCGGAAGAGGAAACCTATTACCTGTATGCGCTGGCGGTTGACTTCAGCTCACCACCGCCGCTATCGGGTGACACGGTCTCCGGGTCGATTACCTCTGCAGTTGGTGGCGTCAGGGCATCGGATGTCGAGATCGTGGCAACCGGAGCACAGTGTGACCGCACCAACACCGGCTTTGAATGTGCGATCGAGGCAAATCCCAACAATCCGCGCCTGACCGTTTCAGGCTACTTCAAGCAAAACAAAGTACTGGTGGCCTGTAGCACCATGACCATCAATGGCACTGAGCATAGCGGCGACTCACCGTCTCAAAACTGGACCCGGTTTGACTTGCCCACTGGCGATAATTACGTCGATATCAATATCGTAATTAAAGAGGGTAGTTGCAACTGATTTACGATTTCTCCCTGCCGGGGTCGTGTAACCATGGCCCGGTCTGATAAAATGCCGCCTCTTGCCGAGGCGGCTTTTTTTTGGATACAGTATTGTGAGAACCCGATTTGCACCCAGCCCAACGGGCTACCTTCACGTGGGCGGCGCCCGTACGGCGCTATTTTGCTACCTGGAGGCACGCGCCCGGAGTGGCGTATTCATACTTCGCATTGAAGATACGGACCTGGAGCGCTCGACACCCGAATCGGTGCAGGCCATCCTGGACGGCATGGAATGGCTGGGCCTGGACTATGACGAAGGCCCGTTCTACCAGACTGAGCGCTTTGACCGCTACGCCGAAGTGGTGCAGCAATTGCTGGACGAGGGCAAAGCTTATCACTGCTACTGCAGCAAGGAGCGCATCGGCGCGATTCGCGAAGAGCAGATGAAAGCCGGGCTCAAGCCGCGCTATGACGGCCTCTGCCGTGAGGGCGCAGAACCCGTGGCCGGCGTCAAACCGGTGGTGCGTTTCCGTAATCCCGCTGCGGGTGATGTGGTGTTCAACGACCTGGTTCGCGGCCGCATCAGCATCTCCAATACGGAACTGGACGACCTGGTCATTGCGCGCCCGGACGGCTCACCTACCTATAATTTCACGGTGGTTGTCGATGATATGGACATGGAGGTTTCGCTGGTCATTCGCGGCGACGATCACACCAACAACACGCCACGCCAGATCAACATTTACCAGGCGCTGGGTGCCGGACTGCCGGATTTCGCCCATGTGCCGATGATCCTGGGTGATGACGGTGCGCGCCTGAGCAAGCGCCACGGCGCTGTGGGTGTGCTGCAATATCGCGAAGACGGTTACCTGCCACAAGCCCTGTTGAACTACCTGGTGCGGCTTGGCTGGTCACATGGTGACCAGGAGGTGTTCAGCCTGCAGGAAATGATCGAGCTGTTCGACATCCGCCAGGTGAATCGCAAGGCGTCCGCTTTCAGTACCGACAAGCTGGACTGGCTGAATCAGCATTACATGAAAACCCTGCCGGCGCAGGAAGTGGCCGGACACCTGTCCTGGTATTTCGAAAAAGCGGGTATTGATCCCGGCACCGGTCCGGCCTTGTCCGATCTCATCAGTGTGCAGGCCGATCGGGTCAAAACACTACGGGAGATGACCGATCAAAGCCGGGTATTTTACGAGGATTACCAGGAATTTGATGCCGGAGCAGCGAAAAAGCACTTGCGCCCGGTTGCCGAAGAACCGCTCAGGGCGATCGGCAACCGCCTGGCCGACCTGGAGGTTTGGGAACCGGCGCGGCTGGACCAGGTGGTCCGGATTACGGCCGAGCAACTCGAAGTGGGGATGGGCAAAATTGCCCAACCGCTGCGTGTTGCCCTGACCGGCAGCGCGATTTCTCCCTCCATCGACAAAACACTGTGGCTGGTGGGCCGCCAACGCAGCCTGGCCCGCATCGAGCGGGCGCTTGAATACGTCATGGCCCGCGCAGCAGCCTTGTAAAGGGAACCGATGTCCAAAGTAGAGCGCCTCTATCACCTGCACAACATCCTGAACCAGCGGCGTACGCCGATATCCCGCCAGGACCTGATGGAACGACTGGAGTGCTCACAGGCTACGCTCTACCGCCTGGTGGGCGAACTCAGGGATTTCCTGGGGGCACCGATCGAACAGCACCCGGACAGCCGGGGTTTTTACTACGACCGCAGCTACGAACAGCCTTTCGATTTGCCTGGCATCTGGATCAGCCCCGGTGAACTGCAGGCCTTGCTGACTGCACGCCAGGTGCTGGCCAATGTACAACCTGGCCTGCTGGAAGGCGAACTCGAATCCCTGCAGGGGCGCATCACCTCGCTGTTGCAGAAAAAGGGAGTGGAGCCGGCAAGCGGGGAGTCCCGGATTCATCTTCAGCACGTGGCGGGCAGGGCGGTTCCCGCCCGCATGTTCCAGGACGTGCTGGGTGCACTGATTCAGCGGCAGCGCCTGAATATCCGCTATCACGGACGGCGCAAGGACGAGGAAAGTGAGCGGGTGATTTCACCGCAGCGGCTGACGCAATACCGCAATTCCTGGTACCTGGACGCCTGGTGTCACCAGGCCGGGGGGCTGCGCAGTTTCGCGCTGGAACGCATACGCAAGCAAAAGCGGGTGGATGAGGCGGCCAGGGACGTCAGCCGGAGAGTGCTCTCGGCGCATTTCGATCAATCGTACGGAATATTTTCAGGCCCCGCCGAACACCTGGCTGAATTACGCTTTTCTGCGGAAACAGCCCGCTGGATTGCCGAGGAAAACTGGCATCCGGATCAGCAGGGCGCATTCGAGAAAGAGGGTTCCTGGCTGCTCAAATTGCCGTTTAGCAATTCGCGCGAGCTGATCATGGACGTGCTGCGCTACGGTGCCGACGTCGAGGTCCTGGCGCCCGATTTCCTGCGCGACGCCGTCGCCAAAGAGGCGCTGAAAACCGCCCAAATTTACAACTGAGGTATTACAGCCGGGCGGTTGGCGCAGCCAGCGCCCAGCCAAATAATGCAGTCGACTGAAGCCGCCTTTCTCATGATTTGAGAACGGCCTGTGTTCTCCTGTAACCGTCACTGGAAGGAGAACCAGCCATGATCCAAAGCCTTTTACTGTTGCAAGCACCTGA
>Ga0265306_10001404_pt1 | contig 11696 bp, 11 predicted proteins | sample Helome_3_FD_192493 | JGI IMG/M metagenome (GOLD analysis project Ga0265306, IMG submission 192493) | Marine sediment microbial communities from subtidal zone of North Sea - Hel_20160420 (Illumina Assembly) | ecosystem: Environmental > Aquatic > Marine > Subtidal zone > Sediment ...
TAAAAGCCAAAACCCTGATCAGAAGAACTGGCCGGGCAATAAATTTAACCTGGAAAACAGCTGGCTGGCTTATACGGTTCATCATAGCCTGGTAAGGCACTCGAGCTTCGGCGATCGGGGCATAAAGCGGGCCCGTTTTCGGGTACTTAAACTGGCACCCTGTCCGGCCATCCTGATCGAGTGCGGGTTTTTATCCAGCAAAGAAGATGAGCAGTTTTTTCTAAAAGACAGTTACCTGGATTATATTGCACAGCGTATTGCAAATGGCGTGCAGGCTTATTTTAAGGGCCTTAAGTAAAATTTGACTTTCCCTGCTATTCGTGGAACATAATAGGTATGAAGAAAGCAAAAATAATTGGAGCAGGGGGCTACGGAGGCGTGGGCATTGTAGAGCTGCTTCTGAAGCACCCCGAGGTGGAGATCGCCTGCCTCGTAGCAAAAGATCAAACGGGCATGGCTATGTCTGATCTTTACCCACATTTAAAAGGCTTTTGCGACATGACCATTTTAGCTTCAGGTGATCTCGGCACAGACGTCGATGTGGATATTGTGTTCTTCAGCACACCCGACGGGGTTGGCATGAACGAAGCGCAGCAGTATTTGGATAAAGGGGTTAAAGTCATCGATTACAGCGGCGACTTTCGCTTTAACTCCGCGCTCGACTACGCCGACTATGCCGGACGGCTGGGCAAACCCGCAGAACACCACGCAGAGAGCTTACTTTCGCAATCAGTGTATGGACTTCCCGAATTAGGCTTGAGCGACTTTGGTCAAGCTGATCTGGTTGGGAATCCCGGCTGCTTTGCCGCATCAGTCCTTTTAGGGGCCGCACCACTGCTGGCCAATGATTTAATCGTGGAAGGAAGCTTAATTGCGGATTGCAAAACAGGGGTATCCGGCGCAGGTAAAAAACCAGCGCCCGGTTTTCACTATCCTGCACGTTACGACAATATGAATGCGTACAGACTCAGCGGGCATCAACACGTTTGTGAAGTAGAAAAACAGTTAGGAAAGCTATCCGGAAACGAGCAGCCCATTACCTTTACCTCGCAAGTCGTTCCTGCAACGCGGGGCATCATGAGCTGTATCTATGCAAAAGCAAATGACAACACCTCCGCAGAGGCCCTGAAAGATTTGTATGAGAGCTTCTATGCCGGGAAACACTTTGTCAGAGTTTATGATGCCTCGGCCGACATAGGAACCGCAAACGTCAGAGGGTCAAACTTCTGTAATATTACCGTGAGTAAAGATGAGCGGACCGGCACATTTCGGGTCGTCTCCTACATCGACAACCTTATGAAAGGTCAGGCAGGCAATGCACTGCAGGTCATGAACCTCCTGTTAGGTCTGCCTGAAGAAATGGGCTTAGATGCTCCAGGCCAATACCCCTGATGACCGCACAGCTCCAAGAATTCAACTTAGCAGGCCGGCTTATTGGCAAAGATCCGAAAGTGGTAGGCACCATTATGACCTATGAAGGATTAGTCGCGGCAACTGAGAACTGGCCAAATGCTGACATCGTGGAAATCCGCTTGGACCAGGCAGGAAGTCAGCTGGATGCCTGGTTGGAAACCTCACAAAAACTCATTGATCAAAAACAACCGCTAATTTTTACCTTAAGGCATGTGGCAGAAGGCGGCGCCTGGAACGAGGAAGAACAGGACCGCTTGAAGCTATACAAAGAGTTGCTTTCCGCCGGTCAGCTCGTGGATATTGAATGGGCAAGTCCGCTTAGTAAAGAACTCATCGCCTTTGCTCAGGAAATAGAAAAACCGGTCATTGTATCCTCGCATAACTTTGAAAACACCCAAAGCGATGAAGAGCTCGCCAGCTTAGTGAAAGAGGTCGCCAGTATTCCCTATGTGATTTTTAAACTGGTAACGACGCCTCAGAGCCAGGAAGATAACCGACGAGTCATGGCGCTCTTAAATCATGAACGAACCCAGCCAATCTGTCTCATGACCATGGGCGAGATCGGTCAGGTAACCCGTATATTGTTTCCTGCTGAAGGCTCATGTTTAACTTACGGTTTTATCGACAGCCCTGCCGCACCCGGGCAGATTGAAAGCGGCCTCTTGAAAAGAATGATCGGAGACTTAACCTAAATCATGACAAGCATCAAAGAAGCACAGCAGGAAATTATCGACGAATTCGCCTTCTTCAGCGACTGGCAGGATAAATACGCCCATATCATAGATCTGGGCAGAAATCTGGACCCCTTGCCGGCCGAAGAAAAAACCGAAGCCAATCGCGTATTGGGTTGTCAGTCTCTTGTGTATCTCATTTCAGAATATAAAGAGGGGCGTTTACATTTTCAGGCAGAAAGCGATGCCTTGATCGTCCAGGGTTTGATTGGGATCTTAATGCGTATTTATAACGACCGGACCCCGGAAGAAATTTTAGCTGCCTCGCTTAGTTTTCTGGAAGAAATCGGCCTGAGTAATCACCTCAGCACCAGCCGCACCAACGGACTGCATTCCATGATCAAGCGCATTGGGCAACATGCCGCCCAACATGCCTAGTTGCAGGCACTAATCAACCGCTAATACGTATTTTTGACGTCTAAAGAAAACTATTGCCACGTAGAAGTCTCTATGCTAGAACTTTTACATGAGACCAAGAACCAACAAATCGAAGACTCAGAGCAGCAGCCTGCGAAGCATTCAGCGCCGTGGAATATACCAAATACACGCCGTTCATTTAGAACTCAAAGAACGTGATGAGCTGGAGGCCAGAGGGATTTATGCCGGCGCATTAGTCGAAGCCGTTTATTCAGATCATTATGGTAAGCTCGTATTTAAAACAAATAAAGACCTGCTTATTTTAGGGCGTAACTTTACCTCAAAAATATCTGCCTGCCTGATCGAAAAACAGGAAGAGACCGAGGCTCCGGAGCTTATCGAATTTCCCTGCTACGCCGCGCGTCGCTGAAGTTCATCCATTGGATGTATGGGCGCCCGATTTTCCGTCCATTGTATGTATAGCTTCCCAAGGGCTTGGGAAGATCTGAGATTCCAGATTTGAGATGAAAGAATTAGTCATTTCATGAATAACCCTTTCAGGGTAACTTACATTGATTGCATTATTCCTAGGGTAAGTTTTCACAAGTTCAAATTAAACCCTAGGCTTGGGTCTGTAACCGCGTTGCGGTATTTCTTTTGAAGCCTGAAGGGCTTTTTTATTCTAGCCCAGGGTTGCTTGGCTACCCTGGGTATGTGAGACCCCGCAACCGAACCCTGTAGGGGTTCCTTAAGATTTCCCCTTAGAAATGCTTAAATTTTTGCCGTTCATGTATGACACAAAAGCGACGCTTTTTTAATCTCAGAGTTTAGACAAAAAATCTTAACCAAGCTTCAATTGCTCAGAAATCCGCTTCACCGCTTCTTCCACGTTGGCTCTATGACCAAATGCACTTAAGCGGAAATAACCTTCACCTGCGGGGCCGAAGCCGGCGCCCGGCGTACCTACCACATGACATTCCTCTAAGAGCTTATCGAAAAATTCCCAGCTACCGATGCCCTCAGGTGTTTTAAGCCAAACGTAAGGGGCGTTGTCGCCACCGTAAGCCGTAATGCCTAACTTGGTTAAGCCTTCGCGAATTATGCGCGCGTTTTCCATGTAGAAAGAAACGAGCTGCTTCATCTCTTCTTTGCCGGCGGGGTTTAGTGCGGCGACACCGCCTGCTTGAACGATGTTTGAAGCCCCGTTAAAAAAGGTGTTCTGACGACGGGTCCACAGTTTTTTGATTTCACCCGGTTCTGAATCTTCGCAGGTGACTGCATCCGGCACCACCGTCCAGCCAAGACGAACTCCGGTAAAACCGACCGACTTGGAGAAGCTGCTGATTTCGATGGCACATTTTTCCGCGCCTTCAATTTCATAAATCGTTTTGGGCAAACTGTCGTCCTGAATGAAGACCGCGTAAGCAGAATCAAAGATGATAATGGCTTTGTTCTCTATCGCATAGTCAACAAAGCGTTGAAGTTGTGCATGTGTGGCAACTGCTCCGGTTGGGTTGTTGGGGCTGCAGATGTAAATGATATCGACCTTTTGAGACGGGAGTTCCGGGAAGAATCCGTTCTCTGCGGTACAGGGCATATACACAAGTCCGTCATATACACCCTCAGTAGCATTGCCCGTGCGACCTGAAATAACGTTTGAATCTACATAAACAGGGTAGGCCGGATCTTGTACCGCAATCACATTGTCGCTTGAGAAAATGGACTGGATGTTTGATGAATCTGACTTGGCGCCATCGCTCACAAAAATGTCATCCGCATGAATAGATGTTCCGGCATACATTTCGGCAATGCCTTCACGTAAGGCGCCGATGCCTTCAGAGTCGCCATAACCGGAATAGCCTTCAGGAGTTCCTAGGGATTGCACCGCCTGGCTTAGGCCGTCTACAATGGTCGGGGTGAGAGATTCGGTGGTATCGCCGATGCCCAGCCGGAGGATATCCGCATCGGGGTTCGCTTCAGAGAAGGCACGGGTGCGTTTTGCGATTTCAGGGAAGAGGTATCCCGCTGCGAGTTTTCTGTACGATGCGTTGATTTTAGCCATAGTGTTTTCCTGTTTAAATTGAGGCGCATGTTAAAGCAGAGCCGCTTTTAAAGGTCAAGAAGGGAGAGTTCTTATTACACAAGCGTCCCGTAGATTTATTAACTTTGTTTAGCAGGATTATGTGTTCTTTGGAGTGCGTGCAGCTTGCTACCGCTTTGCTGCAAGGTGCTCTAAAAGAGCACTTTACTCTAGCCCAGTGCGAAGCGCTGGGTAATGAGTAAAAGAAAAATGTTCTCTGAAGGGGGACTTTACGAATATTTCTATGGCACGCTTACGTTCTTATTAGACTTACTTCACCGCGATAAACGACGCAAAGTTAACCCACTTAAAAAATATTTCAATATGTGAGAAACCCGCAGACTCTAACCAGTCGACGTTTCCCTGAGTGGTTACGGGTATCAGCACATCTTCCAGGGCATCTCGCTTTTGGGCTATTTCTATGTCGCTATAACCATGAGACTTTTTAAACCCGTGATGCAAATCACTTAAGGTTTCCTGAAGTTGTGGGTGCCGGTGACAAACTTTCTCGCTCATGATCAGCACGGCCCCTTCGTTCATTCCCGCGTAAATCCTGCTCAGCAGCTGTGGACGCTCTTCTATAGGCAGAAATTGCAGCGTGTAGTTCATGACCACGACCGACGCATTTTGGTAATCACTTAAAGCTAACCGCTGCTCCAGCAAGGTTACGCGTTCATGAAGGCCGACGGCCGCTAGCTTAGCCTCACATTTTTTTAACATGTCCGCTGAATTGTCAATCCCCACAAAGCGAATGCTCTTATCTTCGATCAAAGGGATCGTCTCTAAAAAAAACTTCCCGGTGGAACAGCCTAAATCATAGATAGCTGAATGAGGTTGGACAAAACGCAGGGCCAGTTCGCGTGTGGCTTGATTGACTTCTTCGTACAGGGGTACTGAGCGCGAAACCATGTCGTCGAACACCTCAACTACCTTGGCGTCGAAGATGAAGTCTTTTACCTCCTCTATTTTATCAGAATAGATGTTGTCTTTTTTTCCCTGCATTCTTTAAAGGTAAAAAGAAGTTATGAAAGAACAAGTTCTATTTTGGAAAAGTAAGACCGATATTTATGCACCCTATAAAGAGTGGATAGATGTGCCGGCCATTCGTGAAATGCAAGATGCCAAGGAGGCTCTGATATACCGTGAGCACTGGGAAGCGCGCCATCAGCTATTTAAAAACTTGCCCTTGGGTGAAGATATTCCCGGGTTGAATGCCGACTTCTCTCAGGATGCCGTGACCCTGGGGCAGCGCGCTGACCTGAACGATCAGCAAGTTGCAGATTTAGAGGCACTCGCTAAAGGACTCATCCCGTGGCGTAAAGGGCCCTTTAACTTGTTTGGGCTCGAGATCGATACCGAATGGCGCAGCAACTTAAAATGGGATCGTTTGGCACCTCACCTTGATTTAAAAGGGAAACGGGTTGCTGATGTCGGATGCGGAAACGGATATTATATGTGGCGAATGCTGGGGCAGGAACCTGATTTAGTAGTCGGCATGGATCCCTCTGAAAAATTCTTTCACGACTTTCACCTGCTGCAACGTTTTGTTCAAGCGCCTCAGATGGACTTTTTAATGGCAGGGGTCGAGCAGTTGCATTGGTTCCCCGGCTTTTTCGATGTCTTGATTTGTATGGGGGTGATTTATCACCAGAAGCATCCTGATGTCATGTTGCAGAACTTATGGGACGCAACCCTGCCTGGTGGGCAAGTGATTGTGGAAACCCTCGGGATTGAAGGGGACGACCCCGTCGCCTTGTATCCTGAAGGGCGCTACGCCAAAATGCGCAATGTGCATTACGTACCTACGGCTAGTTGTTTAATTAATTGGATGCAGCGCATTGGTTTTGAGGACATAGAATTAATCTCTGCGGAAAAAACCACCATTGAAGAGCAGCGCGGGACTGACTGGATGTTGTACGAAAGTTTGCCTGATTTTTTGGATCCGAACGATCATAACAAAACCATTGAGGGATACCCCGCTCCCTGGCGCTTTATGGTGAAGGCGAAGAAAGCTAAATGTAAATTAAACGAAGCACAGGATATATCCGTTTCCATTCCTTAAAGGTGACGACCGCCCCGTCACCTTTACTCTGGAGGGGCAGGGTAAGATGGCTGGTAAATCAAGCCGAATTCGACCTGTTTTAACTGTCATCATATGAAGCGACTTACCACTATCTACATGCGGGTTATTTTCCGAGGGGCTTCTGGTGGCTGCGGCGGAAGGCGGCCGGGGTTTCGCCGGTGACGTTGCGAAAACGGCGGGTCAAGTGGCTTTGGTCGCAGAAACCGACGTCGGTGGCAATTTGAGCCACATCCAGATCGCTGTGGGCGAGGAGATGGCGGGCATGCTGGATGCGTTGCGTCATGATAAATTCGGTTGGGGTCATGTGCAGGAGGTTTTGGAAGCGCCGGTTGAGTTGGGTGCGGGAGCAGGGGACCTGCCGGGCGACTTCCTCCATGTCGATATCTTCGCTGATGTGCTGTTCGATATAACGAAGCGCGGGGTCCAGTTCCTGGAAGTATTGAGCCCGGAGTTGTGTGGTCTCCAGCTCATGCATAGCGCCTGCGAGCCCTGCGGTGTTCCCTTTGTCGTCGTAGAGGGCCGCCTTGCTGGAAACCACCCACTGGGGCAGTTTCAGCCCGAGGTGGTGTACCAACCAGACCCGGTTAAGAACGGGTTTTCCGTTCAGGACGCCTTGGTCCTCTTCCAAATAGGCGGTGGCCAAGGCGGGCGGGTGGAAATCCAGGTCGGTCTTGCCGAGGGCGTCTTCCTCAGAAGCGGCCCCGAGACCCTGCCAGGTCATTCTGTTCAAATAGCAAAATCGACTTTTGAGGTCTTTTACGTAGAAGAAGATATCAGGGTGTAAGCCCACCAGCAGCAATGCATTGTTGGCATTGAGTTTGCAGTTCAGTCGTTGACTTATATCTGCAGGAAGGTTGATCTCAGGTTGAGTATATTTTACCATGTTGGTCATAACGTACAAAATCGGATAAGCGCGTTGCAAGGCTTAAGTGGTGATTATTATACATAAAAAATAATAAAATGTGTGTTTTTTTCGGATATTGAGGGGGGGGGCAGTTCTGGACGGTCATATGGTACAAAAATTCATCCCTGTGATCCAATACATCAGCGCGGAGATCATGTATATAATCGGGTGTAAATTCACAATACATATAATTTATGTTCATAACGAAGAAAAGCAGAGTTTAGCTAACACAGGAAGCCTCGGTGTGGTTGTGTTTGGCAAAGTAAATGGAGAAAAGATCATGATGAAAACTATTAAAACCCTAATTGTAAGTGCAGCACTGCTGTGCGGTGCTGCACCTTCTCAAGCTGCCATAGTTACCTTGAGCCCAGATAATGTGAATCGTTTAAATGAATTCAATCCCGCCACGGATTCTGATTCGGTTTTCTCAACCAGGCAGCAACTAACCAACAAACAATACACAACACTCTTCACCAGCACGGCAAGCTTCAATGCCGCCTTGTTAGCTCAGCTGGGTCCATTGGCGGCAAATCAAAAATATCAAATCGACTCGGCGACATTGACCGCAGGCTCGGCGGGTGATGATTATACAGTCCTGTCAAGAGCCCACCTGATGATTACGTCTTACGACCCCGGCGATGCCACCTGGAATGAGGCTGACAACTCTGCCAACACAGTATGGGGTACGGGAAGCAGTATAGATCAAACGGGAGGAACGGACTGGAACAGCACCACCATTGATACTGGCGTCTTGGACGGAGGCGGATTTTCGGTGTCCTGGTCCAACTTCGGCCCAACCGTGCAGAGCTGGATCGACGGTGGATCTAACCCCGGACTGTTTTTTGAAGATATCGGAAATACCGTTCTTGGCTCCCCGGGGCATCAAACATCAGGATCCAATGTGTCTTGGACCCTTGACGCCCAAATAGTGCTTATCCCAACTCCCGAACCCTCCAGTCTGGGGCTAATCTTGTTAGGGGCAGGGCTCTTGTCTAAAACGCGTAAGCGCAAAAGTGTACTTTAAACAAATACTGGATAGCCCCGTTTCCATTACTTCAAGGTGACGACAGGCCCTTTGGTCTGATCGGTAAAGCTGTGTGCACTGATGTTCTTCAGCAAGCATCAGGATGGCGGACTTAACTTGAGCGTGAAGGGCCCTCCGCATTACAGTCACGGAGTAAGCCTTCTTGTATAAACAGCTTGTAACAGGGCTTCAATGCCGGGGCGGTTATTTACTGAAAATATCATTTCCAAACAACCTTGAACAGATTAGGCTGGTTTTGGTCTTAGTCTTAATAATGGTTTGGAGATGTATATGAAAAAAACAGGATTAATTTTAGCGCTTAGTTTTTTAACTGCAGCTTTAAGCTTCGCCGAAATGCGCACCTGGACCAGCGTCAGCGGTTCTACGATCGAAGCAGAATACCAGCGCCGCAATGGCTCTATCGTAGTGCTCCAGTCTGCGGAAGGGAAAACGATTCGTTTTCCTTATTTAAAACTCAGCCCGGATGACAGAGCCCTTGTAGACAGCTTAGACTCAAGTGTGATCGTAGCGGAGGGAGAAAAATCTGATGCAAGTATAGACGCTGGTTTAAATAAACTGATCGGGAGTTCAAAACTCTTTAATGCCAAAGGTAAAAAAGTAGATACCGCTGAAGGACTTTCGGGTAAAAAAGCGATTGGTTTATATTTCTCTGCACACTGGTGTGGTCCATGTCGTGCTTTTACTCCTGAGTTGGTTAAGGCGTATAAGAAGATGCAAAGTAATGACGATCCTGTTGAAATTATTTTTGTAAGTTCTGACCGTTCAGAGAAGGATATGTACAAATATATGGATGAGGCCGATATGCCCTGGTTGACGGCAGGGTTGAAGACAGATGCCTGGAATAATTTAAGGAACGCATTCAGGGTTAGCGGCATTCCCACATTTATTGTGGTGGACGATAAGGGCGAAATCATTACAACCAATGGCCGCGGTGACATCGGAAGGCATGGCGGAGAGGCCTATAAAAAAGCCTGGAATTAACCTTCTGCATGACGTTTCGAGCACCATATAAGCTTGAAACCATTTTCCCAGCGCGTATGCCTGTTGCATGAGCGAAGAGTTAACAGAAAATACACATTTCATACATCAGATCATCGATGAAGATTTAGCAGCTGGAAAACACAGTCAAATTGTTACCCGTTTTCCCCCGGAGCCCAACGGCTACCTGCATATCGGCCATGCTAAGTCGATCTGCCTGAACTTTGGCACCGGAGAAAAATACCAAGGTAAATGCCACCTTCGCTTTGATGATACCAACCCGGAGAAAGAAGACCTGGAGTATGTTCGTTCGATCCAGGAGGACATTCACTGGCTTGGCTATGATTGGAACGATCACCTTTTCTACGCTTCGAGTTATTTCGATCAGCTCTATGCTTACGCCTGTGACTTGATTAAGGCGGGCAAGGCTTATGTATGTGATCTGGGGGTGGAGGAGTATAAGGCGTACCGCGGGGTGCCCACGGAGCCGGGAAAAGAATCGCCTCACAGAAATGTAAGCCCGGAAGAAAACCTCGCTTTATTTGAGCGCATGCGGGCAGGGGAGTTCGAAGACGGTACCTATGTATTGCGTGCAAAGATCGATATGACTTCACCCAATCTGCATATGCGCGATCCGGCGATATACCGGATCAAACATGCGCATCATCACCAAACGGGGGATGAATGGTGTATCTATCCAATGTATGATTTTGCGCATTGTATTTCGGATTCGATTGAAGGGATTACCCACTCTTTTTGTACCTTGGAGTTCGAAGTGCATCGTCCGCTTTACGATTGGATTTTAGATCAGCTGGAGGTGCCTCAACCTCAGCCCCGTCAAATTGAATTTGCTAAGCTTGCGTTAACCTACACGGTTATGAGTAAAAGAAATCTTCAGCGAATGGTGGATGAGGGACTGGTCACAGGCTGGGATGACCCGCGTATGCCTACGCTTGCCGGCATGCGGCGGCGCGGTTATACAGCTGATTCCATCCGCGCGTTGTGCGAAACAGTCGGGGTTACTAAATTCAACAGTTTAAGTGATATCAGCTTACTGGATTTCTGTTTGCGAAATGATTTAAATGAAAAGGCGGAGCGGACCATGGCGGTGCTTGATCCGTTGAAAGTAATCATTACCAATTATCCTGAAGGGGAGGAAGAGCTTTTCGATGCGGTAAACAATCCGCAAGATGAGTCTGCCGGCACCCGAAAAGTTCCCTTTGCCCGCGAGATTTATATCGAGCGTGATGACTTTATGGAGGATCCGCCAAAGAAATATTTCCGTTTATCTCCCGGCAAAGAAGTGCGCTTAAAGTATGCCTGCTATATTACCTGTGATGAGGTGATTAAAGACAGCGATGGGAATATCACAGAATTGCATTGCAGCTGGGATCCTGATTCCCGCGGGGCTGATACCGCAGATGGACGAAAAGTAAAAGGGACGATTCACTGGGTATCGGTCAAGCATGCGAAAGAAGTTCAGCTGCGTAATTATGACCGTTTATTCAACGTAGAAGAGCCGATGGGAGACAAGGAAAAAGATTTTACAGAGTTCTTAAATCCGGATTCTTTCGTTGAGGCTTCGGCCTTTGTTGAGCCCGCGCTGCTTGATGCTCCTGCCGGGAAAACCTATCAGTTTGAACGTAAAGGCTATTATTGTGTGGACAGTAAAGACAGTGCTCCGGGTGCACCGGTCTTTAATCTGACCGTAGCGATGAGAGACTCCTGGGCAAAAATGCAGCAAAAAGGCTAAGCAATATGGCTCAGCTTGATTATACTGATACTATGCTCTTAAACGTTAAGCTTCAGAACAGACTTTATAAAATGCTCAGAGTGCTATGCATCTTGTTATTCTGTGCAGTCCCTTCTTTTGCCGAGCTCACTCAGGAGAGTCTGGATGATCTTTGGTTGAAACATTTAAGGCACCAGGAAGAGCTGGGGCGCAGCATTGATGGGGAGCTGGAAAATTATTTCGTTTTAAAGCTGAGTGAAAATATTTCAGATAAAGATGTCCGTTCCAATCTATCGCTGCTGCTGCGTAAAAGAGGGGCTGCACTTTACCTTAAAAGTTTAGAGGCGTTAACGTTTCTGTTAGCCGGGCAGGA
>Ga0265306_10001405_pt1 | contig 11693 bp, 13 predicted proteins | sample Helome_3_FD_192493 | JGI IMG/M metagenome (GOLD analysis project Ga0265306, IMG submission 192493) | Marine sediment microbial communities from subtidal zone of North Sea - Hel_20160420 (Illumina Assembly) | ecosystem: Environmental > Aquatic > Marine > Subtidal zone > Sediment ...
GAGAGATAATTCCCCTTGTTCAGCCGATTGTTTGCACCCATTTCGACCAGGATCGCATGCAGCAGGGCATTGCAACCCATGTACGGATTTGGGATATACACCGTATCGAATTTCGAACCCAGTCCTTCAAGCAACTTACGACACAGCAGGGTCTTGCCCGTGCCCACCTCGCCAGTCACCTTGATGAAGCCATCACCGGCGCGTATGGCCACCAACAATACGTTGAGCGCTTCCCGGTGGGTAAAGGACTGGTAAAAAAACTCGGTATCCGGGGTCAGGCTGAATGGCTTTTCAGCGAGTCCGTAATATTGTTCGTACATTACTCACCTTCCGCGGGATCTAGATTGATTTTTTGAACGCGCTCAGCGCTTTGCCGAATATCGTTTGACCAGACCCGATTATGGTCGACGACAATCGGCCGCAACAGGATTACCAGCTCGCTGCGCCGATTGAGTTTTCGCTTTTGCTTAAACGCCTCGCCCAGAACCGGGATATCGGCGGCACCCGGTACCGCGCCGATTTCATCGCTGGAAATATTTTTCATCAGCCCGCCGATGACAACCACCTGGCCGTTCTGGGCTTTTACGATGGAATCCGATTCGCGCACCGTGCTTAGCGCCAGCGGCAGTTCGAAGGTTTCTCCGCCCAGGGTTATGACCTTCACCTGGTCGTCGACTTCGCTAATGCTTGGATGGATATGCAATATAACTTCGCCTTGCTTGCTGATCTGTGGCGTCACGTCCAGCGCAATGCCCGAGAAAAACGGGGTTAGCGTCAGTTCAGGGGTAGTAGTCGTGCCACTGGCCGTTGAAGTGCTATCCGCGGAAACCTCGGTAACAAAGAATTCGTCTGAGCCCACCTTGATCACCGCCTTTTGATTATTGACCGTGGAGACACGCGGGCTAGACAATACATGTACGTTACCCTGGGTGCTAAGCAGTGTGATCAGCGAGGCAAAGGTGCTCGAAGAGCTGCCCACGGCAAACAAATTGGCGTACGGAATATTGCCGAGATCGACGCCGGACGTAAGCAACACGTTACCCGCCTCGTCGAGCAGAGACGATCCGGCCTCATCCGCGAGCTTTCGGCCGACACCTCTGACCACGCCAGAGTTTCCGATCGCAAAATCGCTATTGGACGAAATCACGGCCCAGTCGATACCCGACTGGAAACTGTCGTTGAGATCGACCTCGATCACCTTGGCCTCGAGTATTACCTGGCGCTGCAAGTTATCCTGCGCATTGTTGAGGTAGGCCTCAACATCACGCAACTCACCCGGCATGGCGCGCACGATGACCAGGCCCGAGTGACGATCTACCACGATCGAACGCCCTGCGCCGGCACCAACTATCGAATTTATTGTAGCCTGCAGTTCAGACCAGAAATCCGATTTACTGATCGTATTGATACTACTGGATTTAAGCGCAATAGTATCCGCTAAAGCGTTCGTATCATTGCCACCGTCTCTATTATCGTCGTTATTTTCAATCTGGCCCGAACTCACGGTCATTAACGATTCACCGGCGCGACTGACATTGAGGTAGTCGACCGTAAAAATGCGCGACTGGATTCGTGCCGGTAACACAATATAGCCGGTGCCGTTCTGCTTGAATTCGTAGCCATAGACTTCCCGCGTGAGCTGCATAACTTCACTCACCGTGACATTTTTCAAATCCAGCGATATTTCACCCTCGACACTGGGATGCACCACCATGTTGATATTGGTGTCCTTGACCAGACTCATGAAGAACAAGCGCGCCGGGGCATTGGACACCGAGATATCAAACGCGTCCTCGAGCTTCAGGTCCTCGCCGAGCCCTGGCACGGCAATGCCGCTTCCCGGCAGCAATTCATCAAGGATTTCATCCGATGGGGCTTCCACATCCGGAATTTCCACCGCCGCGGCTTCGCTGAGAGCCTGGTTGATATTGTCCCTGGTATCTTTGGTCGCTTCGAGACTCTGTTTCGAGGCACAGGCGACCACAAAGAAAACAAGGGCAAAAATACTTAAACGTTGTCTAATCATAAATCACTCTCGATAGCCTTTTTCCGGATCGCGGTTAACTCATTACCCAGGCTCAGGTTGATCACTTTGCCCTTGTGTACCAGGCGTGCCGTTGCGCGCGTCAGCTTAACCAACTCGGCGCCCCTGATGCGATCGCCAACCACAAGCATCTGGTCATTGATGATTGCGACCTTGCGATCCTGTGAATAGAGGATCGATGTCAATTGCAGCGGTCCCTGTTCAGGTTTCTCCATCCTTGTTTTAGCAGTTTCAGGTTTGCCTGCCAGTTTGGCCTGGCGAAATTTTTGTAGCGCAAATGGTGGTGGCTGCATCGGGTCGCGCAATTCCTGTGCCGAAGCCAGACGACCAATCCCGAAAAATCCGAGTGTCAACAGGATGATCACCATGAGGTAAGTTACAAGGATGCGCGCCATTTAAATCCCCACCCATTCCTTACGCGTCGACAAGGTCGATATCAATACTTTCACGGTGGCCTGGGGATATTCATCAGCGGCGATTTCAATCTCGTCCCAGAGCAGTTTCCAGTCGAGCGCTTCCAGTCCCTGCATATACCTGAGAATATCGAGATACTTCCCGGCAAACTCGATTTCGAGCACATGCCGATAGATACCCGCTTCGTCGACTTTGGCTTCGTCATCGGAGGGGATCGCCGGTTTGACTTCTCGGCGCTTGAGACTTAGCAGTTTGAGTCGCGAATCTCGATCAATCAGCTGGTTCATTAGCTGGAACATTTTTTCGGGATCAATCAACTCGATCGTGGTCACCCGGAGCTGTTCCTCGAGCGCCGCCAGGTCCTTGCTGAGTCTGGCCAGTTGACCTTCTTTTTCCTGCTGCACTCCATCCGCGATGCTCTGACGTATGTCGCTCACCAGGCTGCGCTGATTTTCAACATCGCCCGCTATGCGCTGGTTTTCCGTTTGCAGGGCTTCGATTTTGGTCATCCTGGGACTGGCGTAATAACTCCACCAGACAAAGCTCACGACGACAATAACTGAAACCGCAATCAAACCGCGCTCACGCAAGGATCGGGCATCGAATCGCTGTGCATATTGACGCAGTTGGCTATTCATCGAAGCCTCCGCTGGTCGCGATTTCAAAATCCACTTTCCAGTCGCTGTTGTTGGCGCGACTCAGTCGGAACAGATCGAAACGATTACCCTGAAATATCGGTTCATCACTAAAGCTGTCGAAGTAAACGGGAACTTCCGCTGCATTGAGTGCGCTACCCTTGATCTGGACAAAGTTTTCGCCAAACCGAATCTGGTTAAGCCAGATATTGTCGACCTGAAGATTCGACAGCGCGACCAGGTAACTGGAAAAACCGTCTCCCGAACCAAAGCGGTTGGCCTCGACAAAATTCAGCACTCTCTTGCGGGCCGAAATCTGGCGTGCCGTGGTCTCGATCTTAAGGTCGATCCGGTTATCTTCAAGCAGCTTGGCAAACTCGGCATTCACCGCCGCGAGCTCGGCCGTCATCCGATCGCGGTCCGCCTTGACGAGTTGATTACGCTGTTCTGCCTGTTTCAGCTCGGACTGCAACAGGTAACTCCATGCCGCGGCAATCACGATAACCAGTAGCAATGCCGCCACTGACTGGGTCGCGGAGATCCAGAGTTTTTTCTCCTTGAAACGCTCCTGATAAAGGTTAATCTGCTGGACGATCACAGGCTCAGACCCCGTAACGCCGCGCAGTAAGCATGAAAACAGTGCGCCTCAATTCCCGCACTGTCTTCGTCGCCATCAAAATTGAGGAAATCAATGTCGAAATTTGAAAAATTCTGCAGATACATCGCCATTTTTTCAGTGTCATCAAGCTGTGGAAAGATGCGCAGATTAGTAACCGTGCCCATGCCGTAAAAACTTTCGAAATAATCCAGTGAACGCTGTATTTCGAGCAGCAAATCATCGAAGACACTTTCATCATCACTGGAAGCCTGCCCCAGCTGATCAATACCAATCATGAACTCGCGCGACACGTACAGGTCGGTGTCGTGATAGACACTCAGCCATCCCTTGCCAGCAGCTAAAGTCAGCAGCGCCAGGCTCTGCCCGGCGCTGTGTTGTACCGCCCGCAAGTTGCAACGCACCAGTTCGTGAACGTCGAGTGCATTCAGCTCCAGGGCGGCAGACTTGATACTTTCAACGTAGTTGCTGATGACGGCTTCACGGGCTGCGACCACGCCAACCTGCTGCTGTTTGTTCTTGCTCGAGACCGGCATCGGATAACAATCAACCACCGCATGAGTGACATCGTAGCTGACCAGATCCTTAACTTTCCAGGTCACTGCCTGAATCATCTCGGAATCCTCGACTTCAGGTCGTTCGACCTGGTAAATATCGCAGTCATCATCCGCGACCAGGCAAACACAGGGCGTTTTCTGTAAATTATTATCGCGGACCCAGTCTTTCAGGGCTTCGATCTGGGTCTCGTGTGCGGTAGCCGCGATGAATTCACTACGAATAATGTCACCCGGATTGTTTTTACCGGTATGGACCTGCGTTACCGCAACTCCATCGCGCATAAAATCAATGCCGATTTGAGACTCTTTTTTCGCTGTGGAAAACAGACCCACGCTTTACTCCGAGTGATGTAACTAATCAAGCAAGTTACGCGCCAAAGGCGCGGGCAACTGCGGCGTTGCATACGGAAACCTTTCGCCCCAACCTGCGAAAGGTGCAGACTCCAATTCTGATCAATATTTGTTCTAGAGTTTGCTTAAGAAAATTGCTATAACCTATTGTCATTACTAGAAATATTAGACGAAGGCGGGGTTAATTCAAGTTAATTGCTAAAATAAGTTTTATTATGATGCACATCGTCCTTTTCGAACCCGAGATCCCTCCAAATACCGGTAATATCATGCGCCTCGCCGCAAATACCGGCTTTCAGCTGCATTTAATCGAACCCCTGGGATTTGAGCTTGACGATAAGCAATTGCGACGCGCCGGACTCGACTATCTCGAGTGGGCCGATACCTGCTGTCATAGCAGTTACGACGCATTCGTTAATGGCATTGAATTCAATGAGTTATATGCATTCAGCACGAGGGCGAGTAAAACTTACAGCGAAGCGTCCTTCAATCCAGGAGACGCCCTTTTATTTGGACCTGAAACGCGAGGATTGCCGACCGTAATCCTTGACTCACTGGGCAGTGACAATAAATTGCGTATTCCGATGGTGCCGACATCCCGCAGTTTGAACCTGTCCAATACGGTGTCAATCGCGGTTTACGAAGCCTGGCGACAACAGGATTTCAAGCGTTAGCGATACTACTCGTGACCCTGGGGACGGTTTTCGAGATCACGCACAGCGTCGTGGGGATCCTTGCCCTCGTAGAGCAGGCGGTAAACTTCCTGAATGATGGGTAAGTCGAGCCCAAGCTGCTTCGCCTTAATGTGTATGGCGTTAGCAGCACGCAGGCCCTCAACCGTCTGACCGACCTCGATTTCAGCCTGCGCTATCGTTTTACCCTGCCCCAGCGCCAATCCGAAGCGCCGGTTACGGCTCTGGTTGTCGGTACAGGTCAGAATGATATCCCCAAGCCCGGCCAATCCCATCATGGTTTGCTGGTGGGCGCCGAGTTGCTTCCCGAGGCGCATGATTTCCGAGAGCCCGCGGGTTATCAGGGCAGCCCGCGTATTGGCACCGAAGCCCAGCCCATCCGCAACCCCGACCGCGATCGCGAGCACATTCTTAAGCGCGCCGCCAAGCTCGACTCCGATGATGTCCTCGGTCGTGTAGGCGCGAAAATGATGGCCGCGAAGACGCTGCGCAAAGTTTTCCGTGGTCTGCGCATCATTGCCTGCGCAGGCGATCGCCGCCGGTAGCCCCTTGGCCACCTCGGTAGCGAAGGTTGGGCCTGAAATCACGCCATAGCGATGCTGCGGAAGTTCCTCATCGAGGACCTCATGTAAAAGCATACCGGTTTCGATCTCAAAGCCTTTGCTGGCCCAAAACAGCGCCTGATCTTCCGTTATCAGCGGTTTTATTGCTTTCACCAGGGCACGAAATCCCTTGCTCGGGATCGCGATCAGCAGGTAGGGCGCTTGCGTCATGGCCGCTTCCAGGCTTGCTAGCGGATCAATATTTTCAGCCAGGCGGAAGCCGGGCAGATAATCTGTATTTTCTCGCAGCTCCCGTAAACGTTCGGTATGGGCGGGGTCGTGGCCCCAGAGCCTGACCTGTAATCCATTGCGTGCCAACTGAATCGCGAGCGCAGTCCCCCAGGATCCTGCACCAAGCACGGCGACGGCTTCAGCCATCGTTCCTAATGTGTGGCGTCCGCTTCGCCCTGCTGTGTCTGTTTCTGCTGCAGGTGCTGTTGATAGAGCGCATCAAAATTAACGGGCGACATGGTCAGCGGGGGGAAACCACCGCGCACCGACAAGTCTGAAATGGCTTCGCGGGCATAAGGGAAAAGAATATTCAAACACTGGCTGCCGAGTAGGTAATTTTTCTGTTCCTTGTCAAATCCGCCGATCTCGAACAAACCGGCCTGATGAACTTCAACCAGGAATGCCGTCTTTTCTTCGCGTTCCACGGTTATGGTAATGCTCAGCACGACTTCGTAAATGTCGCCGTCGATATGCTTCTGATCGTTAGCGAGATTGAAATCTACTTTCGGATTCCATTTTTTATAATTGAAGGACTCTGGTGATTCCGGTGATTCGAACGACGCATCCTTGATGAATATTTTTTGGATGGCGAACTGTTTTTTTGCTTCTGATGACTCGTTCATTTGCTATTTTTTACTCACGGGTAAGTGGGCATCCTGCCAGGCTGATAAACCACCATTTAAACTGTATACCTTGTCGAATCCGCTCTTGCTGAGCTCCTTACAGGCAATACCGGCACGGGCGCCGGTTTTACAGTATACCAACAGCGTCTTGTCTTTATATTTTTCCAGTTCGCTGATACGTTTAGCCACAGCGCTAACCGGAATCTGGATTGCTTTCGCAATTTTCCCGCCAACGGTCTCGGATGGTTCGCGCACATCAAGCACGACGACATCTTCTTTATTCATTAACTGTACCGCGGCGGCAGGTGTCAGGCTGGCGAAGCGTTGGGTGGCGATTTTCATCTCGTTGAAAAAAACCAGCGCCAGCAACACCACAAATGCCATCAACAGATAAGGGTGATTCACCGCAAATTCAGAAATTTGAGCCAACATAAGTGCAGGAAAAACGGATCGTTAAAGATAAATATTCAATCGGCGGAACAAAATACTTCCTGCATCATTCCAATCAGACGCAGCGTGCGTTCATCCCCGACACGGTAAAAAACCTTGTTCGCATCCTTGCGCGACGACAGTATACCTTTATCCTTTAAAATGGCGAGATGTTGAGAGATATTACTTTGTGAAGTACCGACATTTTCGACAATTCCCTGCACGCAGACTTCTTGATTTCCAAGCGTACACAGGATTTTCAATCGTAGCGGGTGCGACATGGCCTTCAATGAACGCGAAGCGACCTCGATATCGGCTGCACGCGCCAGTAACTGCTCGCCATCAATTGTCGCCAGGAAGTCATTTTTCATTTGCTTAAGTGTATTACCAAACGTTAATATAAGCGGTTAATTATGAACAAACATCTGTTCAATGTCTACAACATCGCTTTTTAAACGGTTACTCCCCTTACTGCTGGCCGTCCTGGTGGCCAGCCCGGTAGCGATGGCGGACGACAAATCAGCCAAGGAGAAACAGCTCAAAACGCTATTAGGCAAAATTGATAAATTAAAACAGGACATCGACGCCAAGGAAGACAGCAAGTCGAGTTATATCACGGAGCTAAAATCGATCGAGCGCAAGATCGGCAAGGTTAATCAGCAAATCAGGCTAACCGCTAAAAAAATTACAGCTAAAAAATCAGAGCTCTCGGCATTGCGATCCACCCGTTCAAAATATCAACGTCAGCTCGGCAAAGAGCATGACTACCTGGCAGAGCAGGTGTACACAGCGTTTACCCTTGGCCGACAGGAAAAGGCAAAACTGCTGTTCTCCCAGCAGGACCCACAGGTTCTGCAGCGCAACCTCGTTTACTACCAGTATTTTTCAAACGCGCGCGTCACCTTGATCAATGAAGTGCAAGCCAACATCGACAAGATCATCGAGACCGAGCAACTGATCGAACAGGCACAGGCGGAACTGGAAAAAAATCAGCAGGCGCTCGGGCGACAGAAAAAAGAGCTAGGCGCTGATCGCGGAAAACGCAAAACAATCATTGGTTCGCTCGATAAACAGTTAAAACAACAGAGCGGAAGCCTTTCCAGGCTGGAAGACGAGGCCAAACAGCTGCAGAACCTGATCAAATCGATCGAGGAAATTTTCGTCGACGCCCCCGAATCGGAGATTTCACAACAAGCCTTTGCCGAGCTTAAAGGCAAGCTTGCCTGGCCCGTCAAAGGCAAACTTAAAAAGCTTTTCGGCCGCAATAAGCCGCTGTCTGAACTGCGCTGGCAGGGCGTCATGATCGAGGCACCCAGCGGTCGCCAGGTCAAGGCCGTGTCACATGGACGGATTGCGTTCGCCGACTGGCTGCGCGGACTCGGTAACCTGATCATCATCGATCATGGCAATTCCTACCTGTCGCTTTATGGCCACAATGAATCATTATTCAAAACCGCGGGTGAATGGGTCGAAGCCGGTGACGTCATCAGCACAACCGGCAACAGTGGCGGACAGAATAAATCCGGGCTCTACTTCGAGATTCGTAAAAAGGGCAAGCCACAGAATCCCACGAGATGGTGTAAATCGAGCAACAAGTTTGATTCGGGTTAGCCCCGACCTCATCAAGCCGGGCCATAAATCTGAAAAATCTTATAATTTGCCGTAGAATTCGTCTTTCTTGGCCCCAACTTTTGAACTGTTTACAACTTATAAGGCCTTATCTGGTCTACAATACTTAATCACGACTGCAGCCAGCGCGCGCTATCGGAGAAACTAATGTTACAAAATCTGCGTACATCCACCTGGTTTTTGAGTGGAACCCTGCTTGGCCTATCGCTGGCGGTTGGCCACAGCGTCTATGCGCTCAAGGAAAATGATCAAATCCCGTTCGAGGATTTGCAGGCATTTACCGAAGTATTTTCCAAGGTTAAATCAGATTACGTCGAGTCGGTTGATGATAAAAAACTCATCGAAGATGCCATCCGCGGCATGCTCAACGGGCTCGACCCACACTCCGCGTTCCTCAATAACAGCGAATTCAGTGATTTGAAAATCGGCACCACCGGCCAGTTTGGCGGTCTTGGTATCGAGGTCGGTATGGAAAACGGATTCGTCAAGGTTATTTCACCCATTGACGATACGCCAGCTTCACGTGCTGGCGTGCAGGCCAGCGATTTGATTATCAAGCTCGACGAGAAGTCGGTAAAAGGGATGACGCTTAACGAAGCGGTGAAGATCATGCGCGGCAAGCCCAATACCACTATCGACCTGACCATCGTGCGCGAGGGCGAGTCCCAACCCCTGGTGATAACGATAACGCGAGAAATCATTCGGGTAAAAAGCGTCAAGAATCGTATGCTTGAACCGGGCTACGGCTACGTTCGCATCACCAACTTCCAGTCACGCACTACCACCGATTTGCTGAAGGCCGTTTCCGACCTGCAAAAAGCGGAGCGACTCAAGGGGATGGTGCTTGACCTGCGTAATAATCCAGGCGGCGTTCTCAACGGCGCCGTGGGCGTCTCCGACGCTTTTATCGATGACGGCTTAATCGTCTACACAGAAGGGCGCATCGATGATTCCAGTCATCGCTACCTGGCTACGCCCGGCGATAGTCTCAATGGTGCACCACTGGTGGTGCTGGTCAACGGTGGTTCGGCCTCGGCCTCAGAGATAGTTGCCGGCGCGATACAGGATCACAAACGCGGCATCATCATGGGAACCAAATCTTTCGGTAAGGGCTCGGTGCAGACCATCCAGGAATTGCGCAATGGTTCTGCCGTAAAACTGACCACCGCACGTTACTTCACGCCAAATGGACGCTCGATCCAGGCTACCGGTATCGAACCCGATATCAAGTTGAGCACCGTGAAACTGTCGGCAGCTGACGAAAAGGCGCGTGAAACCTATTCCGAGAGTGATCTTGATGGGCGCCTGAGCAATCCGAACGGTGACCAGACTAGCGGTGACGATGAAAAAGACGACAGCGAGGTACTGGCCGAAACCGACTTTCAGCTCTACGAAGCACTCAACCTGCTGAAAGGCCTGATCATCATGAACGATATCAACAGCAGCTAGTTCACGCGATGCTCCGAGCCTGGCCGATTCTGCTAATCGTATTTGCCCTCGGGGCACAGGCTGATCAGCGCCCGGTTCTGTCACTTGTTATCGACGATCTGGGGTACTCGCTGGAAAACGGCAGAGCCGCCATCGGCCTCGGCGGTGATCACACCTACGCAATACTACCGGGTGCAGCCTATAGCCAACGGCTGGCGCACCTCGCGCACAGTCAGAACAAGGAAGTCATACTGCACTTGCCGATGCAATCCATCCACTCCAGGGCAGCGCATGAAGCCAACGCGCTGAACGAGGCGATGGACGAGGATGAATTAACGGCCAAGGTACATTCATTGCTGGCCCAGATTCCGTTTATCCGCGGTGTTAACAACCATATGGGCAGCCACCTGACCGAGTTTGATTTTTTCATGCGTCCGGTGATGGACAGCATTCGTGGTTACAATCCCCGCTTGTATTTTCTCGACAGCCGCACTTCACCGCGCAGTGTCGCTTACGCACAGGCGCTCAACGCCGGCCTGAGTTCAACCACGCGCGATATATTTCTCGATAATGATACCAATCCCGAGGCCATACAGTTGCAGTACAATATCTGGCTAACCAGGGCACGCGAACGTGGCTCGGCTATTGCGATCGGACACCCCTATGCGCATACCATCGATGTGTTACGCCAAAACCTGCCCGAAGCTGATCGGAATTTTAAGTTCGTGCCTGTTTCAAAACTGATCCACGTGCGAGAAGTTCGACCCCTGTCGGCAAACTGGCTCAACCCGCTAACCACGCCCGAACCCGTAATCCAGTAGTTACAGGCCCGGTGGTTGAAAGCCGCCCATCACCGTTTCAATTTCCTGCGCCAGCGCGAGCACGATATCTTCACGCCAGGGCGCCGCAATCAACTGTACACCTACGGGCAATCCCTCGACGCTGGTGCCGGCACGTACCGATACGCCTGGCCATCCCAACAGATTATGAATCTGGATATACCCCCAGTCATCAAAGCTGTCATCATGCGATGCCCGTTGGGGTCGGGCAACCGCGAAGGAGGTCGGGCAAAGAATCGCGTCAAAGTCAGCAAAAAATCCCAGCGCTCGGCTGCGCGCCTCATCGACCTGTTCGAGCAAGGCCGGGTCAAGCTGATTAGCCTTGGCGATACCTTGCTCGGTCAGGTAGCCATCAAGTTCAGGGCCATGCCGAACGGTGCCATAACGCTCCAGCAGCCGCAGAATAAATCCAGCATTGGTTGCTTCACGCAATTGCGTGATGAGGTCGACCAGGTGACGGGTTCCCGGCAGCAACCGGGCAGTCAGATTCAATCCACGCTGTTGTAGCACCCGGGCGGTTTCGGTGACGACCCGCTGAATATCTGCGTGTGGTGAAATAATACCGTTATCGGCGTACCAGGCAATGCGCAGCGCTGACAAATC
>Ga0265306_10001406_pt1 | contig 11689 bp, 8 predicted proteins | sample Helome_3_FD_192493 | JGI IMG/M metagenome (GOLD analysis project Ga0265306, IMG submission 192493) | Marine sediment microbial communities from subtidal zone of North Sea - Hel_20160420 (Illumina Assembly) | ecosystem: Environmental > Aquatic > Marine > Subtidal zone > Sediment ...
GGTCGAGGTACTCGATGCCGATACCGAGGTGCCGGAAGTCGTAACGCCGAGCAAGGACCCGCTCACGCAGGTGACCGAACAGTTCGTCACGGTGACGGCAGAGCGCCCCGGGCGGCTGGACTGGGACCGGATAGAAATCCTCGTCGATCGCTCCAATGGCATCCCGGAGCCGGTCGGACAGAGCATAAAAAACGCCGCGGCAAGCGCGGCGTCTCAATAAATGATGTCGTAGTCTAACGCTACTAATCTAAATCTTATTTGGACATCGATTTCTGGAACATGCGTTCCATGCTTTCGCGATTGGCGTCGCAGCAGGCTTGCGATTCCGTGGCAGCAGACAGTGCCCGGTCGGCAGTGCTCTGTGCAGCGGAAGCGGTCTGAGCAGCACGATCGGAAGCGGCGCGGGCAGCTTCAGCAGCAGATGCTGCAGCAGATGCATCAGCAGCAGCACGATCGGCGGTTGCTCTGACGTCGTCTAACTGTGAAGTGGTGGCGCAACCGGCGGCCAGTGTGGCGAAGAGCACGAGTGCGCTTGCTCTGAGTGCGGTCTTTTTCATGTTGGAAGGTTCCTTTGTTGGGAAAAACTGCAGGCGCATTATTTAACAAACGGTGGCTTGCTGCAACGAAAATGCCTGTTTTTATTGTCCTTTGTCGGCCATGAGAGACAGATCGGCCAGCGCGGGCGAGACTCTTGCCGCGGCAGCGGGAGCGCATGCTGTGAATGTTGGCCTTTGATGCCTGTGATATCGGCCCGGAATGGCTTGCACTCACCAGAGTACTGTATATAATCCCATGTACTGTGAATCTATACAGGAACTGCTCAAATGCGCGAACTAACCCCCAGGCAAAAGCAAATTCTCGAGATGATTCAAGAGTTTATCACCGAGACCGGCATGCCGCCGACACGTGCCGAGATTGCCGCCGAGCTCGGTTTCAAGTCTGCCAATGCCGCCGAGGAGCATCTCAGGGCGTTGCAGCGCAAGGGCGTGCTCGAGTTATTGCCGGGCGCCTCGCGTGGTATCCAGCTCAAGGACTCCCTGCGTGACCAGATGGGCCTGCCGCTGGTGGGCCGCGTTGCCGCGGGTAGCCCGATTCTTGCGCAGGAGCACATCGAGACGCATTACAAGATCGATCCGCAGCTTTTTAATCCGAAACCGCATTACCTGTTGCGTGTTCACGGCATGAGCATGAAGGACGCCGGCATTCTCGATGGCGACCTTGTTGCCGTGCATCGCACCCCGGAAGTGCGCAGCCGGCAGATTATCGTTGCGCGCCTCGATGATGAAGTGACGGTCAAGCGCTACCAGCAGAAGGGCTCGCTCGTGTCCCTGTTACCGGAGAATGACGAGTTTGAACCCATCGAAGTCGACCTCAGGGAGCAGGCACTCGTTATCGAAGGCGTTGTTGTCGGCGTCATTCGCGACGGACTGCCGTTGCATTGAGTCTTGTCATCGTCGCTCGACAAGCTGCTGCGGAATCCGCGCGTCTGGAAGGGACGCAGTCTACTGCAGCAGAAAGCAGGTCTTTCGAGCGGTTATCCGGAACTGGACCGGCATCTGCCAGGCGGAGGCTGGCCCCCTGAGGCGCTCACGGAGATCCTGACCGAACAATACGGCATCGGCGAATTACGCTTGCTGATGCCTGCGCTGGCGCGCCTCAGTGCAGAGGAGGCACAGCCGGATTACAGTGAACCGGGCTGGATCGCCTGGGTAGCGCCGCCTTTCCAGCCGTATCCGCCCGCGTTGCAACAATGTGGCATCGACCTGTCGCGGATGCTGATCGTACGGCCCAGGGACGCCAGCGAAATACTCTGGTCGGCCGAACAGGCACTGTCATCGGGCACCTGCGCAGCGGTCATGTTCTGGCCCGAGACACTCGATGACCAGGCCAGCCGGCGTTTGCAGCTGGCGGCCGAGAAGGGCCATAGCTGGGCGATAGCCTTTCGCCCCATGGCGGCACGGCAACAACCGTCGGCCGCTGCATTGCGCCTTGAACTGCATGCCGATGGGCAGGGAACGCGCGTTCATATCCTGAAGAGTCGTGGCGGTCGCCCGACTGTTATCAATAATCTGCTCTGAACATGTCGCGGGCATGGAAATCACCCGTCACGGCACGGGAAGCTGACCCCTCCGCGTCACAGCAGGCATTACCGTTTCTCGAACCCGCTCCGCTCGTAAAGCCCCTGGCGCCGACGCGGGTACCCCGGTTGTGGCTTTGTATCTGGCTACCGGGTTTGCCGCTCGAGGCTTGTCGCCGTTCCGGCGGGGCAACCGCTATTGTCGAGGAGCAGCAGGGCATTCACCGGGTATTGCTCGCCGATGCAAAAGCACGGGCCGCCGGCATCATGGCCGGCCAGTCCGCCAATGCCGCGTTGGCGCTGCTACCCACGCTGGAACTCGAGGAACGCAGCCGCCCACGGGAGCAACAGGCACTCGAGGCGCTGGCTGGCTGGCTCGAGCGCTTTTCGTCTTTCGTCTGTATCGCGGGTCATGACATGCTGTTGCTGGAACTCGCCGGCAGCGTGCGTTTGTTCGGTGGCCTGCGCGAACTGCGCGAAAAGATATCGAAAGGCCTGCGACAGCAGGGTTTTGCAGCATTGATGGCGATTGCACCGACGCCGCTGGGCGCAACCTGGCTGGCGAGAGCGGGCCGCCGCGTGTGTATTCGTGACGAACAAAACCTGGGAAAGGCCTTGCGCGACCTGCCGTTGGCGAGTCTCGACTGGCCGCAGGGTCTGCGTGAGTCCCTGGGCGGCATGGGCGTCACGACCGTTGGCGATTGCCTGCGCCTGCCGCGCGAGGGCTTTGTGCGGCGTTTTGGCGCGGAGCACATGCTCATGCTCGATCGTGCACTCGGTTACCTGCCGGACCCAAGGCACTCCTGGCGTGCGCCCGAGCGGTTTTGCGCCGATTACGAGATGACCGAGGAACAATCCGATCGCGAACTGCTGCTGAACATCTGTGGGGAACTGCTGTGTTCGCATGAGAAGTTTTTGCAGGCACGACAGCTGGGCACACAGCGCCTGTGCTTCAGCTTTTTTCATCTCAAGGGGCCGGCAACCGAACTGCGCCTGGGCTGTGCGCGTGCGGATCGTTCCGCGGAGCGCTGGCTGGCGCTGTTGCGTATCCGTTTCGAACAACTGGTGCTGTCCGAGCCGGTCATAGCGGTCCGCTTACGCAGTGGCGTGACACAGGCACTGCAGGCCGAATCAGTGCGTTTGCAGTTTCACGACGCCGGCGGCGGGCAGAGGCGACGCTATTCGGTGGCACAGCTTGCAGAGCGCCTGGTCGCACGTATAGGCGATCAGGCGGTGCACTCGACGAGCATGGTGGCGGAGCACCGGCCACATTACGCCTGGCGTGCTCAAAGCCTGCTGAGCGACTGGACAAGCACGACATTGTCCGAAGTCGGGCGTCATTTGCGGCGCCCCCTGTGGATGCTGCCCGAGCCGGCCCTGCTGCCGGCTGACAGCGGCTATCCTTTGCACCAGGGTTGTCGCCTGCGTTTGCTCGAAGGCCCTGAGCGACTCGAGACCGGCTGGTGGGACGAGGACGGTATCTCTCGTGACTATTACATGGCCATAAACCCGGCCGGTATGCGCCTGTGGATTTTTCGTAACCGCCAACGATGCCCTGCCTGGTATTTGCATGGCTACTTCGGATAGTTACCGATACGCGGAATTACACGCAATCAGTAACTTTACGTTCCTGCGTGGCGCATCCCACCCTGAAGAACTGGTCGAGGCAGCCGCAAAGCTCGGCTATGAAGCGCTTGCCATTACCGATGAATGCACGATGTCGGGCGTAGTTCGCGCACACTCGGCCGCCAGGCAGTTCGGGCTCAAGAAACTCATCATCGGTTCGGAGCTCCGCCTGCGCAGCGGCCGCAAGCTCGTTGTGCTTGCCCGGAATCGTGAGGGCTATGCGGCGCTTTGCCGCCTGATTTCCGCGGCACGACGCGCCGCCGGGAAAGGGAGCTACGAGCTGACGCGCATGGCATTCGAAGAGGGCCTGCCGGGCTGTCTTGTGCTATGGGTGCCGGACCAGGACTTCACGCTCGATGTCGAGGACCACTGGATACGCGAGACCTTTCGCGATCGCCTCTGGATCGCGGTCGAGTTACTCGCCGATGGCCGCCAGCAGGAACAGCTCGCCAGGCTTCGCCAGGAAGGGCGTCGTCTCAAGTTGCCGCTGGTTGCGTGCGGTGATGTCCATATGCATCGCCGGTCGCGCCGCATTCTGCAGGACGCGGTCACCGCTATACGCCACGGCACCATGGTGGATAGCGCAGGCTTCGCACTGTATCCGAACGGGGAACGTCACCTGCGGCCACGCGAAGTGCTGCAACGCATCTATCCCGCGGAGATGCTCGAGGAAACGCTGCACATCGCCGCTGCCATCGATTTCTCGATGGACGAATTGCGTTACGAGTATCCCGATGAACTGGTCCCGGACGGTGACACACCGGCGAGTTATCTCCGCAAGCTGACCGAGGAGGGCATGCAACGACGCTGGCCCGGCGGTGTGCCACGAAAGGTTACCCAACTCGTCGAGCATGAACTCGAACTGATTGCCGAGCTCGAATACGAGCCTTACTTCCTGACGGTTTACGACATCGTCGCGTTCGCGCGTTCGCAACAGATCCTGTGCCAGGGCCGTGGTTCGGCGGCGAACTCGGCAGTCTGTTTTTGCCTGGGAATAACGGAAGTGGACCCGGGGCGTATGGCCATGCTCGTCGAGCGTTTCATCTCGAAGGAACGCAACGAACCGCCCGACATCGACGTCGACTTCGAGCATGAGCGTCGAGAGGAGGTCATCCAGTACATCTACAACAAGTACAGTCGTGAGCGGGCGGCCCTGGCGGCTACTGTTATCACCTATCGTCCGCGCAGTGCCCTGCGCGATATCGGCAAAGTCCTGGGCTTGGGCGATCTCCAGGTCAGCCGCCTGTCGCGTTCGATGCAATGGTGGGACGGTAACAAGGTCGATGACAGCCGCGTCCTGGAAGCCGGGCTCGATCCCGACAGCCCGGTCATGAAGCGACTGTTGTATCTCGTCAGGGAACTCATCGGCTTTCCTCGCCACCTGTCACAGCACGTCGGTGGCTTCGTGATTTCCAACGCGCCACTGCATGAACTCGTGCCCGTCGAGAATGCCGCGATGCCGGACCGGACCGTCATCCAGTGGGAGAAGAACGACCTGGAAGACCTTGGCCTGCTCAAGGTCGACGTGCTCGGTCTCGGCATGCTCACGGCGATTCGTCGCAGCTTCGACCTGATCCGCGGCTTCAGCGGCCGGCAGCTGACGTTGGCGAACGTGCCTGCCGAGGACCCGCGCGTGTATGACATGATCTGCGACGGGGATACGATGGGTGTGTTCCAGATCGAATCGCGGGCACAGATGGCCATGCTGCCGAGGCTCAAGCCACGCTGTTACTACGACCTGGTCATCGAGGTAGCAATTATTCGTCCAGGCCCGATCCAGGGCGACATGGTGCACCCCTACCTCCGGCGCCGGAATGGCGAGGAGGCCGTCGACTATCCCAGCGACGATGTCAAAGGCGTGTTGCAGCGCACGCTGGGTGTGCCGATTTTCCAGGAACAGGTCATGCAGCTCGCGGTCGTTGCGGCTGGTTTTACACCGGGAGAAGCAGACCAGCTGCGGCGTGCGATGGCGGCCTGGAAGCGTCGTGGCGGTCTCGGGCCGTTCGAGGACAAGCTGATTTCGGGTATGCGTGAGCGTGGTTATGACGAAGAGTTTGCGCGGCAGATATTTCGCCAGATCGAGGGTTTCGGCGAGTACGGGTTTCCCGAGTCGCATTCAGCGAGTTTCGCGTTGCTCGTGTACGTGTCGTGCTGGCTTAAATGCCATGAGCCCGCCGCATTTACCTGTGCGCTGCTGAACAGCCAGCCGATGGGATTCTATTCGGGGTCGCAGCTGGTGCAGGACGTGCAAAGGCATGGCGTGACCGTGCGACCCGCCGATGTCAACCACAGTGACTGGGATTGCTCGCTCGAAGCGGATGAGCAGGGTGCGCCGGCACTGCGCCTGGGTCTCAGGATGATCAAGGGACTGCCCGAGGTCGCCGGGCAGCAGATCGTGACCAAACGCGAGGCAGGGGTCTACGACCAGGTGCAGGCTTTGCTGGAGCGGGTCGGGCTCGACAAGCGAGAGCTGGGCGTGCTGGCCTCGTCGGGCGCGCTGCGGTCCCTGCACAGCGATCGTCATCGTGCCCGCTGGGCTGTTTCGGGTGTCGAGAAACCCATGCCTTTGTTTCCATCCATGCATCGCTACGAGGCAACGCCGCTCCTTCGGAAGCCGACGGAAGGACAGACGATCGTTGCGGACTACCAGGCGACAGGCCTGACGCTCGAACGGCACCCTATGTGCCTGTTGAGGCGGCATCTCGACCGTTACCGCTATATGTCGGCCGAGCGATTGCCGGGTATGACGACGGGCAGGAAAATCAATGTGGCAGGGCTCGTGATTACCAAGCAGCGGCCGGGCACGGCCAGTGGCGTCACATTCGTCACGCTCGAGGACGAAACGGGGCAGATCAACCTGGTCGTCTGGAAGCACGTGGCCGAAGAGTATCGGGCGGCCCTGCTCAATGCGCGCCTGCTAGGTGTTATGGGCGAGTTACAGATAGAAGGGAAAGTGATTCACGTGATCGCGCGACAATTACTCGACCACACGGACATGCTTGGCGGACTCTCCATCCGCTCGCGTGATTTTCGCTAGCGATTTATCAGACGTCTTCGTCGAGATTGAAATTGTAGGTGCTGTCCATCTCGGCGTCGTGCTGCTCCTGCATCTTTTCGAGTTTGCGGCGCAGCTCGGCCTTTTGATGAGCTTCCTCAGCATCATCTTCTTCGATCTTCGCGACCAGTTCCTCGACATTCAACTCAACGGACAGGTCACCAACGTTGTCGTCTTCGACCTCGGCAAGCACGTCGGCCTCGGCAACCTCTACCTCGGCAAGGGGCTCTTCGGCCATGTCTTTATGGTCGTCTTTTTCACCGTTCATCGCATTAACCTCCTGCAACAAGCAGGTCAAAATCGTACTAACGAATCAGGTTATTAATTTCAAAGATTGGAAGCAAAATTGCAAGGACTATCGTCAAAACTATGGCACCCATTATGACAATCAGGAGCGGCTGCAGGATGCCCAGCAGCGCGGCGATCAGCCCGTCCACCTCACGTTCCTGCCCGGCAGCGGCCCGCGAGAGCATTTCTTCGAGGCGTCCGCCCGCTTCGCCGCTTGAAATCAGGTGAATCATCATCGGCGGAAACAGCTTGCTGGCTGCGAGGGACTTGCTGATCGAGGCGCCTTCGCGAACGCGCAATGTGGCCTCGGTGACGGCATCTCGCATCGGCAGATTCTCGATAACCTCCGCGGAAATCTTCAGCGCCTCGAGTATCGGTACTCCGCTGCCGGCGAGGATGCTCAATGTGCGCGTGAAGCGGGCCGTATTCACACCGCGTGTGAGCCTGCCGATGATGGGCATGCGCAATAGTACCGCGTGGTAACGTCGCCGTGGCGCTTCCTGCTGTAATACCCACCACGCGCCGTACAAAACGAGGCCCAGGCCGACAAGCAGAAGTCCCCAATGATCGCGTAGAAAATCGCTGGTCGCGATGAGACCGCTGGTGAGCGGCGGCAGCTCCGCCGCGGTATTCTCGAAGACGCTGACTATTTTAGGTACAACGGTCGCCAGCATGAAGCTGATAATGCCAACGGCCATCACGACCAGCGCTATCGGGTAGACCAGCGCATTCGTTATGCGTTGTCGGAGTTCCTGGCGTGCCTCGGTGTAATCTGCGAGCCGTTCCAGAACGACATCCAGGTGGCCCGACTGTTCTCCCGCGGCGACGGTCGCGCGATACAACTCGGGGAAGGCCTGTGGAAACTCGCTGAAGCCATCGGCCAGTGGGTGACCCTCCATGACCTTGGCGCGCACGCCAAGGAGGATACTCTTCGTGCGCGGCTGGTCATTCTGTTGCGAGACCGCGAGCAGGGCTTCCTCGAGGGGCAGGCCGGACTGGGAGAGCGACGCGAGTTGTCGCGTGATCAGGGCCAGCTCGGCCGACGACATGCCTCGACGCAGCGAGAAACTACGCTGCCGGCGCGCTTCCCGTTGTGCGACCTCGGTTACGCTTACCGGGAACAGATCGCGGTCGCGAAGCAGCTGGCGAACGTGTCTGGGTGTATCGCCTTCGAGCAAGCCTTTTGACTGCTTGCCCGCCTGATCCATCGCTACGTATTCAAAGGCACCCATCTGGCGAAGTCCCGTCTACTGGCCTAATCCTCGCGCGTGACGCGCAGTACTTCTTCGAGTGTAGTGGTCCCGTTCAGAACCTGGCGTCGACCATCGGCGCGGATGCTGGCGCTGGACTTGCGCGCGTGTCGGTCGATTTCCTGTTCGCTGACGCCGCCGTGGATCATCTCGCGCAGTTCGTCGTCAATCGTGATCAGTTCGTAAATACCCGTGCGCCCAAGAAACCCGCCGTTCGCGCCTTCGCCGGGATGATACAGGGTAGGCGGATTCGCCGGGTCCACGCCGAGCAGGTTGCACTCGTACTCGCGCGCCGTGTAAGGAATCTTGGATTCGTCGTCGAGCACACGGACGAGTCTTTGCGCAAGAACGCCGAGGAGACTCGACGACAGGAGAAACGGCTCCACTCCCATGTCGCGCAAGCGAGTGAGAGCGCCCGAAGCCGTGTTGGTGTGCAGTGTCGAGAGCACGAGGTGGCCCGTCAGGCTGGCCTGCACCGCAATCTCGGCGGTCTCGAGATCACGAATCTCGCCGACCATGACGACATCCGGATCCTGTCGCAGGATCGCGCGCAGCCCGCGCGCGAAGGTCATCTCGACCTTGGTGTTGACCTGCGACTGTCCGATCCCATCGATGAAGTACTCGATCGGGTCCTCTACCGTCATGATGTTGCGCGTATCGTCGTTGATGCGCTCGAGCGCCGCGTACAGGGTTGTCGTCTTGCCGGAACCCGTCGGCCCCGTCACGAGAATGATGCCGTGCGGTTTGTGGATGAGTGTGTCCATTGTCTCCTGGGTCTCGCCGTCCATGCCCAGGGCGCCGAGTTCCAGCCGACCCGCCTGTTTGTCGAGCAATCGCAGCACCACGCGCTCGCCGTGTCCGGATGGCAATGTCGATACACGCACGTCGACGGCTCTGCCCGCAATGCGTAGCGATATTCGCCCGTCCTGGGGCAGACGTTTTTCCGCGATATCCAGTTTTGACATGACCTTCACACGTGAAACAACCAGCGGTGCCAGTGCACGCCTGGTCTTGAGCACCTCCTTGAGGATGCCGTCGACGCGGAAACGAACGCCGAGACGGTTCTCGTAGGGCTCGATGTGCACGTCTGATGCGTTTTCCTTGATCGCCTCGGTGAGCACGGCATTGATGAAACGAATTATCGGCGCATCGTCATCGCTTTCGAGCAGGTCGGACGGTTCCTGGAGTTCCTGTGCAACCTGGCTTAAGTCGAACTCCTCGTCGAGACCGTCAACCATCTGCGAGGCTTTCGTGCTGTCCTGTTCGTAGGATTCCTGCAGCAGGGTATCGAACTCATCACGCGGGACTCGCGTCAATGTGAGCGGCACGCCGGCGAATCGACGCGCCTCGGCGAGGCCGACCGGCGAGGCGCCAGCATGGTAAACGGCGTCGGCAGAGGTTGACGAAAACTCACGAATCAAAATGCCGTGGCGCTTCGCGAACGAGAATGGCAGTGCCCTGTGCACCGCAGAAACGCCGGTCTCCGCGTGTAGCTCCATCAGGATTTCCGTCTCGGCTTCCATCGAATAAGTGCCTACTCTTCGCCGTCTTCAGCTGTTGGTTTCGATCTGTCGGCTTCCTCAAAGGGTGGCAACGAGAAATGGTCTTCCTTGGGCATTAGCTGTATGCCATCACCTTCGCTCTGGCGCAGTACTTCGCGTATGTAGTTGTACTTGGCATTCGTTTCGCTCGTGACGGTGGCCGCATCACGAAGGATCTTTGGTCGGATGAACACGAGCAGGTTGGTCTTGACCTTGTCGGTCGTTCGAGTGCGGAACAGGGCACCGAGTCCGGGGATGCTGCCGAGAAAGGGCACTCGTTGTTCGCTCTCGCGCAGCACGTCCTCGAGCAGGCCGCCAAGCACCAGGATCTGGCCGTCATCGACGATAACCGTGGTCTCGATGATGCGCTCGTTGGTAATCAGGTCAACCGCGCCTTCGGCCGACTGCGCGATGTTGGAGATTTCCTGGTTGATCTTGAGCAGTAAGGAGTCGCCCTCGTTGATCTGCGGCGTAATCGTGAGCTTGACGCCGATCTGTTCGCGATTGATCGTCTGGAACGGGTTGACGGCACCGCCGACACTGCCCGTGTTCGAAAACGAGCCCGTTACGAATGGAACTTCCTGGCCGACGTTGAGGCTGGCTTCCTCGTTGTCGGTGGTGACGATCGACGGTGTGGAGATGATGTTGGTATCAGCTGCTCCTTCCAGCGCGGTGAGAATCGCGGCAAAACTCAGGCCCGAATCGTTGATACTTCCGACACCGATGGTCACACCCGAGCCGATCAGGCCGCCGACGTCGGTGGTACCGTCGCCACCGATCGCGCTGCCAAGCTGGACGACGCCGGCGCCCGAATCCGGGAAATTCGTGACCGCAATCGGCGTATTGGAGCCATCTTCATCGCGGATCGCCCAGGTAACACCCAACTCGGCCGTCTTGTCTGCTATGACTTCGACAATGATGGCTTCGACGAGTACCTGTGCCCGACGAATGTCGAGTTTGTCGACGATCTGCATGAGCGAGCGCATCATCTTGGGTGGTGCATTGACGACGAGAGCGTTGGTTTGCGTGTCAGCCCAGACGCTGACCGCGTCGCCGGTCGCGCCGCCAGTCGCACCCGCGGCCGCGGCTGCGCCCTGGGCCTGGCCCGAGAAATGTGTCTGCAGCTTCGTGGATAGCTCTTCGGCGTCCGCATACCGCAGGTAGCGCACCTGCGTATCGCCGCCCTCCTCGAGGGGCGTATCGAGATGCGCGATCAGGGTGCGCATGCGCAGTCGATCGGATTTGTCGCCGCCAATCAGAACGCTGTTGGTTCGCGCATCGGCAACAAGGCTCGTTGTCGCGGGCACGCCATCCGCTCGCGCGCCCTGCGTCAGGGCGGTCATGATGCGCACGATCTCCGCCGCAGAAGCATGTTCGAGCGGCACGACCTCGATGTCTTCGTCGCTCGCCTGGTCGATGCGGCGGATAATGCTGACCAGGCGCGCCACGTTGGCGGCGCGGTCGGAGATGATCAGCATATTCGACCCGGCGTGCGCGACGAGATGGCCGTATTGCGGAATCAGCGGTCGAAGTATCGGCACGAGTTGTGTCGCGCCGATGTTTTGCACCTGGATAACCTGTGTTGCCAGGTCATCGGGACCGGCGGCACCGCTGGTCCCAAGGGGGCCGGCAAACTGCCGTGCCGTCGCGTCCGGCAGGATCTTGATGAGATCGCCGCTGGAAATCGCTACGTAACCATGAACCTGCAGGATAGACAGGAATGCCTCGTAGAAGGCGTCGGGTGACATCGGTGTAGCGGAAAGCAGCGTGACCTTGCCGGAAACCCGCGGATCGAGGATGAAGTTCTTGCCTGTGACTTCGCTTACCGCTTCGACCACTTTGCGGATATCCG
>Ga0265306_10001407_pt1 | contig 11688 bp, 10 predicted proteins | sample Helome_3_FD_192493 | JGI IMG/M metagenome (GOLD analysis project Ga0265306, IMG submission 192493) | Marine sediment microbial communities from subtidal zone of North Sea - Hel_20160420 (Illumina Assembly) | ecosystem: Environmental > Aquatic > Marine > Subtidal zone > Sediment ...
TCATTGCCTCAGACGGCGTGGTGATCAGACCCTTTACCGACGGATTTCTGAGCAATCCTGCGACGCCGGTTCCGCTGCCGGCGTCGCTTCCGATGTTGCTTGGTGGGATTCTGGCCTTGTTCGGTTTGCGAAGGCAGGTTTGATCTGAGCGTCTGCTGCGGGTCGATCCCGGAAGTACAAGGGATTCCTCACCTGGAGTCTGCCTCTAGGTCTCATTCCGGCCAGATGGACTTCCCCCGGTCCAATAGACACTTCCGGCCTATGATTGGACTTCCCCCGGTCCAATAGGGGGAGCCGGTCTTGCTGAGTGGTAACGCTGAGCTTTTCACCCGCGACGTACTGGGGCTGAATAGGACCATCTGAGCCTGCGCCGATGGGCGGCTGAAATCTGTGCAAATCGACTCGGTAAAGGCCCGACCGGCAATTTCTGAGGCTAATTCGGGACTGGTTGTGACTTAGCGCGTGCCCAAGTCACACGCGTTTCACTAAGTCATTCAGAAGACTTGGGAATTTGGCTCCCCGGGGCGGACTCGAACCACCGACCAATTGATTAACAGTCAACCGCTCTACCAACTGAGCTACCGGGGAAAAGGTGGCCTTCAGGCGACGCGCGATTCTCCTGCACGCCGAAAATCAAGTCAAGGTAAGGCCTCGCGCTTAGCCCAGTACCTTGCGGATGCGGCTGATGGCGTCTTTCAGCGTATCCAGGCCACAGGCAAAGGACAGCCGGACATAGCCGGGGGCGCCGAAGGCGGCACCGGGTACGACGGCGACTTCGGCCTCGTTCAGCAGCAGTTCGGTCAGGGCGCTGTCGTCAGCCAGCCCGTGACTTTCGCAGGCCTCGCTGACGTTGGGGAAGGCATAGAACGTGCCTGCCCCCGGCAGGCACGCGACCCCGGGAATCTCATTCAGGGCACCGACCACGTAATCGTGCCTCTCGCGGAACGCCACCAGCATTTCTGCAATGCAGGACTGATCGCCGGTCAGCGCTGCCAGGCTTGCAGCCTGGGAAATACTGCAGGGGTTGGACGTGCTCTGGCTCTGCACCTTCTTCATGGCCTTGATGATGGTCTCCGGTCCGCCGGCGTAACCGATGCGCCAGCCCGTCATCGCGTAGCACTTTGATACACCGTTGATGGTGACGGTGCGATCGATCAGGTCCGGGCAAGCCGACGCAAAACTGGTAAACGGCTCATCCGCCCAGTAGATGTGCTCGTACATGTCGTCGGCTGCGATCACGATGTCCGGGTGACGCGCCAGCACCTCGCCAAGGGCCCGGAGTTCGTCGGCCGTGTAGGCGGCGCCAGTCGGATTCGACGGGCTGTTCAGAAACATGAGCCGGGTCCTGGACGTGATCGAGGCCTCCAGTGCGCGCGGCGTGATCTTGAAGCCGTCGTCGATGGACGCGGGGATGATCACCGGTTCTGCTTCCGCGAGCTTGATCATGTCCGGATACGACACCCAGTAGGGTGCCGGCACGATCGCCTCGTCACCCCGGTTCAGCGCCGCGATGCACACGTTGTAGCAACTCTGTTTCGCGCCGGACGACACGAGAATCTGGTTGCGGGTGTATTCCAGCCCGTTGTCCCGGCGATATTTCTCGATGATCGCATCGCGCAGGGCGGGGGTGCCGTCCACCGCCGTGTACTTGGTCTGGCCTTCACGGATGGCCTGGATGGCAGCCGTCTTGATGTGCTCCGGTGTGTCGAAATCAGGCTCACCGGCGCCCAGGCCGATGATGTCGCGACCCTGCGCGCGGAGCTCTGCCGCCAGGGCGGTTATGGCCATGGTGGGCGAGGGCTTCACTCGCTGGACACGCTGGGATACTGATAAACTCACTGGCTGAATCTCCCGACCGCTGGGACTCGAAACGGATCCTGATACTAGAGGATTCAGTCCGGGTTACCAATACAACGCCAAGGCCTTGGACAACTTCGAACTCGTCTCAGATTATGAGCCGGCGGGCGACCAGCCCGAGGCTATCGCCGCGCTGATATCCGGCCTGCAGGCCGGCCTGGCCCGGCAGACCCTGCTCGGCGTAACAGGCTCGGGCAAGACTTTCACCATGGCCAACGTTGTGCAGACCCTGCAGCGGCCGACCCTGGTCCTGGCGCCAAATAAGACCCTGGCGGCCCAGCTGTACGGCGAACTGCGCGACTTTTTTCCGCGCAACCGGGTGGAGTATTTCGTGTCTTATTACGACTACTACCAGCCCGAGGCCTACGTCCCGTCGTCCGACACATATATAGAGAAAGACGCGTCCATCAATCAGCACATTGAGCAGATGCGCCTGTCGGCCACGAAGGCCCTGCTGGAACGCCACGACGCCATCATCGTGGCGACCGTGTCGTCCATCTATGGCCTGGGCGACCCCGAGGCCTACCTCAGCATGGTGCTGCACCTGTCGCGAGGTGACCGCATCGATCAGCGCCAGGTACTGCGCCGGCTGGCCGAACTGCAGTACACACGCAACGAGATCGAGCTGGCGAACGGCACCTACAGGGTGCGGGGCGACGTCATCGATATATTTCCCGCCGAGTCGGAGCGCGAAGCGGTACGGGTGGAGTTGTTTGACGAGGAGATCGAGAGCCTGTCGTGGTTCGACCCGTTGACGGGTGCCGTTACCCGCAAGGTCCCGCGGCTGACAATCTACCCGAAATCGCACTACGTCACGTCGCGCGACGTGATGCTGGGGGCAGTGGACCAGATTCGCGTGGACCTGAAAGAGCGCCTTGAGGTGCTGCGCGAGAATCACAAGCTGCTGGAGGCCCAGCGGCTGGAACAGCGCACGATGTTCGACCTGGAGATGATCCGTGAGCTGGGCTATTGCACCGGTATTGAAAACTACAGCCGTTACCTGTCTGGCCGCGCGCCCGGCGAGCCGCCGCCCTGCCTGTTCGACTACCTGCCTGATGATGCCTTGCTCGTGATTGACGAGAGCCACGTGACCATCCCCCAGCTCGGCGGCATGTACCGGGGCGATCGGTCGCGGAAGGAAACGCTCGTGGAATTCGGCTTCAGGCTGCCGTCGGCGCTGGACAATCGGCCCCTGCGCTTCGATGAGTTTGAACGCATCGCTCCCCAGACAATTTTTGTGTCGGCCACACCCGGGCCCTTCGAACGCGAGCACTCCGATGCGGTGGTCGAACAGGTGGTGCGCCCGACGGGCCTCGTCGACCCCGAGGTACAGGTGCGGCCTGCATCCACGCAGGTGGACGACGTGCTGTCGGAGATTGGTGAACGCGTCGAGCGGCAGGAGCGGGTGTTGATCACCACGCTGACAAAGCGCATGGCAGAGGATCTGACGGACTACCTGCGGGAGAACGGCGTGCGCGTGCGCTACCTGCACTCGGATATCGATACGATCGAGCGCATGGAGATCATCCGTGACCTCCGTCTTGGGGAGTTCGACGTGCTGGTGGGCATCAACCTGCTGCGGGAAGGCCTGGATCTTCCCGAGGTGTCCCTCGTGGCGATCCTGGATGCCGACAAGGAGGGTTTTCTGCGCTCGGAGGGTGCGCTGATTCAGACCTCCGGGCGCGCAGCGCGGAACCTGCGGGGCACGGCCATCATGTATGCAGACCGCGTGACCGGATCCATGGAACGGGCCATCGCCGAGATGGACCGGCGCCGGAATAAGCAGCTGGAGTACAACATCGCGCACGGCATCGAACCCCGCAGCATTTCCAAGGAGGTGCGCGATGTGATGGAAGGGGCGCGCTCCAACCTGGTCAAACGGGGCCGGGGTCGCCGGGCCGCGGAACAGCGGCCAGACTACTCCTCGTTGTCGCCCCAGGAGGCGATGCAGCAGATCCTGAAGCTGGAGAAGCAGATGTTCCAGCACGCCCGGGACCTGGAGTTCGAAGAGGCGGCCCGGCTGCGGGACCAAATCCATGAACTCCGTGAGGCTAGCCTGGGCATGCCCGCCACCAAGGCTGGCTGAACTGCACAGGTCCCTTGCGGGCCGGGGCCCGGTTTCGGTATCGTTCTGCGGCCGCCCGCGGGCGGGCTTTGCAGGCGCGTAGCTCAGTTGGTTAGAGCGCTACCTTGACATGGTAGAGGTCGTTGGTTCGACTCCAATCGCGCCTACCAGTACATGCCAGCTTGCGGGCGCCTCCGGCGCCCGCAGCTTTTTCCGTGAACGCCACAGTAGACGCCACGACATGCCCGTAATCACCCTGCCGGACCGCAGCCACCGGGAATACCCGGGGCCGATTTCCGTCGCCGACGTGGCGGCGGACATAGGCCCGGGGCTGGCGAAAGCCGCCCTGGCCGGCCGCGTGGACGACCGGCTGGTCGACACCTCCCACACCATCGACCGGGATGCGCAGCTAGCCATCGTGACTGCGCGCGACGATGACGGCCTGGAAATCATTCGCCACTCCACCGCGCATCTGCTGGCCCAGGCCGTGAAGGCGTTGTACCCGGAGACCCAGATCACCATCGGCCCGGTCATCGAGAACGGCTTCTACTACGACTTTGCCCGCGAGGAGCGCTTTACGCCGGAAGACCTCGAGGCCATAGAGAAGCAGATGGCCGAACTCGCCAAGGCCGACCTGGCCGTGCAGCGGGAGGTCTGGGACCGGGATGACGCCGTAGCGTATTTCGCCGACCAGGGTGAGCACTACAAGGCCGAAATCATCAGCTCCATTCCCGCCGACGAAGAGGTGGGCCTGTACGGGCAGGGCGACTGGAAAGACCTGTGCCGCGGGCCCCACGTGCCGAGCACCGGCCTGCTGAAGGCGTTCAAGTTGACCAAGCTGGCCGGTGCCTACTGGCGTGGCGACTCGAACAACGAGATGCTGCAGCGAATCTACGGCACCGCGTGGGCAGACAAGAAGGCCCTGAAGGCCTACCTGCACCAGCTGGAGGAGGCCGAGAAACGGGACCACCGCCGCTTCGGTAAGGTCATGGATCTCTTCCACTTCCAGGATGAGGCCCCTGGCCTCGTGTTCTGGCACGACAAGGGCTGGCGGATTTACCAGGTCATCCAGGGCTACATTCGCGAGCGCCTGGCCGAGAACGGGTACGAAGAGGTCAATACGCCGCAGATTGTCGATCGCAGTCTCTGGGAGCGGTCGGGCCACTGGGACAAGTTCCGCGAGAACATGTTCACCACGGGCGACGAGGACCACCGGGTCTACGCGGTGAAGCCGATGAATTGCCCCTGCCACATCCAGATCTACAACCGCTCGCTGCACAGTTACCGCGATTTGCCGCTGCGAATGGCCGAGTTCGGTTCCTGCCACCGCAATGAGCCCAGCGGCACGCTGCACGGCCTGATGCGCGTGCGGGGCTTTGTGCAGGACGATGCCCACATCTTCTGCACCGAAGACCAGGTGCAGGCCGAGTGCAGTGAGTTCATCGACCTGCTGTTCAGCGTCTACCAGGATTTCGGGTTTACGGATATCTCCACCAAGCTGTCCACGCGACCGGAGCAGCGGGTGGGGGAGGATGCCCAGTGGGACAAGGCCGAGGCTGCCCTGCAGGCGGCGCTGGAGGCCAAGGGTCTGCCGTGGGGGCTGCAACCAGGCGAAGGTGCGTTCTATGGCCCCAAAATCGAGTTCAACCTGCGCGACAGCATCGGCCGGATCTGGCAGCTGGGCACGATCCAGCTCGATTTCTCGATGCCGGCGCGCCTGGGTGCCACCTATGTGGCCGAGGACGGCAGCCGGCAGACCCCGGTCATGCTCCACCGGGCCATACTGGGTTCTTTCGAGCGCTTTATCGGTATCCTGATCGAGCACTATGCCGGCAATTTGCCCCCGTGGCTGGCGCCGGTGCAGGCTGTGCTCCTCAACATTACGGACCGCCAGGAAGGCTATGTCCGGAGCGTTGAGGAAATGCTGAAAAATCAGGGGTTTCGGATTGCAGCCGACTTGAGAAACGAGAAAATCGGCTATAAAATCCGCGAGCACACGTTGCAGCGCGTCCCGTATTTGCTGGTCATTGGCGACCGGGAGGCGGAAAGCAACACTTTGGCCGTGCGCACGCGAAGCGGCGAAGATCTGGGTAGCATGACGGTCGACCAGTTCGCCGCCCACCTTCAAGCCGAACTGGCGAGCCGCGGCCGTACTCTTATGGAGGACTGAAATATCGCTTCGACAAAACGCGCTCGCCGAAACACTGAGATCGAGGTCGATGAAGTTCGCGTCATCGGCGCAGATGGAGAACAAGTCGGCGTGATGAGCCTGGACGCGGCGCTGGCAGTGGCCAAGGAGCAGAGTCTGGACCTGGTGGAGGTATCGCCGAATGCCGAGCCTCCGGTGTGCCGGGTTATGGATTTCGGCAAATTCCAGTTCGAGCAGAGCAAGAAAGCCAACGCATCGAAGCACAAGCAGAAGCGAACCCAGCTCAAGGAAGTGAAGTTTCGTCCGGGAACCGAGGAGGGCGACTACCAGGTCAAGATGCGCAACCTCGTTCGCTTCCTGACGCAAGGCGACAAGGCGAAGATTACGCTGCGCTATCGTGGCCGGGAGATGGCCCACCAGGAGCTTGGTGTCAAGTTACTGAAAAGAGTGGAAGCAGACCTGTCAGAGCTGGCGACGGTCGAACAGTTTCCGAAAATGGAAGGCCGGCAACTAACCATGGTGATGGCACCAAAGAAAAAGTGAATGACGACCCGCGGCGCCTGGCAGCGTCTCGGCCTCGCAGTCCGCCTGCCCCGGTCTACGGATACGGTTCAGGCCAAGGAGTAGAAAATGCCAAAGATGAAAACCAATCGCGGGGCGGCAAAGCGCTTCCTGCGCACCGGCAAGGGTGGCTATAAACGCGCCCAGTCGCACCTCAACCACATCCTGACGAAGAAGAGCTCCAAGCGGAAGCGTCACCTGCGCGCGGCGGCGCATGTGTGTGAAGCCGATCTGCCGGGCGTCCGCAAGCTGATGCCCAACTGAGCGGCCTGCCGCCAGTCAAAATCTAACGGAGTTCATCATGGCAAGAGTTAAACGGGGCGTAGTCGCCCGGGCCCGCCGTAAGGGGGTCTTAAAAAAAGCGAAGGGCTACTACGGGGCGCGCAGCAAAGTCTTCCGCGTCGCGAAGCAGGCCGTTACCAAGGCGGGCCAGTACGCTTACCGGGACCGGCGGCAGCGCAAGCGCCAGTTCCGCGCGCTGTGGATCACGCGCATCAATGCGGCGGCCAGGCTCCACGGTATGTCTTACAGTCGCTTCATCAACGGCCTGAATCAGGCTGGTATTGAAGTCGACCGCAAGATCCTCGCGGACCTGGCGGTGGACGATGCGGCCGCCTTTGGCGCCTTGGCCGAACAGGCCAAGGCGGCACTCGGCACGAACTGACGTCCACCGCGCCCCGGCCAGGGACGGCCCGCGGAGCGGAGCCGGGAACAAGGGGATGCAAGAACTCGATCAATTGCTGAGCCGCGCCCTCGCGGAAGTGAGTGGTGCGCCTGATCTGGCAGCGCTGGATGAGGCTCGCGTGCAATTCCTGGGCAAGAAAGGCGAGCTCACCGATCAGTTGAAGCAGCTGGGCAGCTTGCCGGCGGAGCAGCGGCCCTCGGCCGGGCAGGCCATCAATCAGGCCAAGCAGACGCTGCAAACGGCCATTAACGAACGCCGCGACACCCTGGAATCGGCGCGCCTGGACGCAGAACTGGCAGCCGGGGCCGTGGATCCGACGTTGCCTGGCCGCGGCCAGCTAACCGGTGGCCTGCATCCCGTGACGCGCACGCTGGAGCGCGTCGAAGCTATTTTCCGCGGCGCCGGCTTCGCCGTGCACGATGGGCCCCAGGTAGAAGACGAATTCCATAACTTCACGGCGTTGAACATTCCGGAGGGACATCCGGCGCGGGCGATGCACGACACGTTTTATTTCGCTGACGGGCGGCTGTTGCGCACGCACACCTCGCCCGTGCAGATCCGCGAGATGGTAAGCCAGGGCGCACCGATACGCCTCATTGCGCCCGGGCGAGTGTATCGCTGCGATTCGGACCAGACCCATACGCCAATGTTTCACCAGGTCGAAGGCCTGGTGGTGGACCGCGGCGTGAGCTTTGCCCACCTGAAGGCGGTGCTGCACGAGTTTGTCGAAGTCTTCTTTGAGCGCCCGGCAACGCTACGTTTCCGGCCGTCTTATTTTCCGTTCACCGAACCGTCGGCAGAGGTCGACGTGCTGTCGGATGCAGGACGCTGGCTGGAGATTCTCGGCTGCGGCATGGTGCACCCGAACGTCCTGCGTAATGTCGATATCGACCCCGAGGAGTACACGGGCTATGCCTTCGGCATGGGCGTAGAACGCCTGGCCATGCTTCGCTACGGTGTCGATGATCTGCGCTTGTTCTTCGACAACGACCTGCAGTTCCTGCGGCAGTTCCGGTAAGCGCCATGAAGATCAGCGAACAATGGCTGCGCGAGTGGCTGGATACAGAACTGGACGCCGCTGCCCTTGCCGACCGGCTGACCAGCCTGGGCCTGGAAGTCGACAGCGTGGAACCACTCGGGGCCGGGCTCGATCAGGTCGTGGTTGGCAGGGTGCTTGAGGTGCTACCTCATCCCAATGCAGATCGCCTGTCCCTGTGCCGTGTGGATGCGGGTACCGAGGCGCCGCTGCAGATCGTCTGTGGTGCGCCGAATGTCGAGGCTGAGCGCAGTTACCCGGTGGCGCTGGTCGGTGCCACCCTGCCGGGTGGGCTCGAAATCCGGGGTGCGGAGATTCGCGATGTGCGGTCCGAAGGCATGTTGTGTTCCGCAGTGGAGCTCGGTCTCACGGATGACGCTGATGGTCTGCTGGAACTGACCGACGAGTCGCCACCCGGGACCGCGATCACCGAGGCCCTGGGCCTCGATGACGCGATCATCGACGTGGACCTGACACCGAACCGGGCAGACTGCTTTTGCATGCTTGGCGTGGCCCGTGACCTGTCCGCCGGTCTCGACATAGACCTCAATTTGCCGCGCGTGCTGCCGGTGCTGCCGGTGATGGAAGAAACATTCCCCATTGACGTCACCGCACCGGATGCCTGCCCGCGTTTTGCCGGGCGAGTGATCCGGGATCTCGATGCCAGCGCCAACAGTCCCACCTGGCTGAAAGAGCGTTTGCGCCGCGCCGGCCTGAGACCCATCCAGGCGATCGTGGACGTCACCAACTATGTGATGCTCGAATACGGCCAGCCGATGCACGCCTACGACCTGGACCGCCTGGACGGACGTGTGGACGCCCGCCTCGCGAGGCCCGGGGAGAGTGTGGAGCTGCTCGACGGCCGTACCGTCAAGCTCGACGATGACGTGCTGGTGATCGCCGATGACGCAGGGCCGGTGGCAATGGCCGGCGTCATGGGCGGGGCGGCCAGTGCTGTGGATGAACACACCACGCATGTATTCCTGGAGTCGGCGTTTTTCAGCCCGGCAGCCGTCGCGGGTCGCGCACGACGCTATGGCCTGCACACTGATGCATCCATGCGTTTCGAGCGCGGCGTAGACCCGGCGCACCAGGGGCGGGCCGTGGAGCGGGCCACCGCGCTGCTGCTGGAGATAGCCGGCGGCCGGCCCGGGCCGCTGATCGAGGTGGTGAACGAAACTTACCTGCCGGCCCATCGCTCGGTGACCTTGCGGCGGGCGCGACTCGCGCAGCTGCTGGGTGCCGATATCCCGGATCAAGTGGTGAGCGACATCCTGCGCGGACTCGACATGCGCGTGGAAACCACGGACGTCGGTTGGGCCGTCAGCGCGCCGCCGTCACGCTTTGATATTGCGCTGGAAGTCGACCTGATCGAGGAAGTGGCCCGGGTCTACGGTTACGACCAGATCCCGGAACAAACCGGCGCCATGCCCGGCAGCCTGCCCCGCGTCACGGAGTCGGCCGTCTCCGTGAGCCGCGCGCGGGAGGTCCTGGTGGATGCCGGCTACCAGGAAGCTGTGACCTGGAGTTTTGTGGATGCCGAACTGGACCGTCGCTTCGCCGGTGGCCGGGCAGGCCTCGAGCTGGCCAATCCCATTGCGAGCCACCTGGCGGTGATGCGCCAGTCTCTGTGGCCGGGCCTGTGCCAGGCAGCGGCGTACAACCTCGCGCGCCAGCAAGAGCGCGTACTACTGTTCGAGTCTGGTGTAAGGTTTATTCAGCAAAGTGATGAATTGGAAGAGGAAAATATGATTGCCGGGCTGGCTACCGGCCCGCGGCTGCCAGAGCAGTGGGACGCGCCGACGACGAGCGCGGATCTATTTGACATAAAGTCCGTCATCGAAGCACTGGCCGCCTTGAGCGGCGAGCCAGAGTCCTTCGAATTTCGGGCGGCGACCCACCCGGCCTTGCGCCCTGGGCGCAGTGCCGAAGTGCTGCGACACGGTCAGCGCATCGGCAACTTCGGCGAACTGCACCCGACCCTGGCCAAGGCGCTGGACCTGCCGGTAGCGCCGCTGCTGTTCGAGCTGCTTGCCGGGCCACTGCTGGCAGCGGTGCCGCCGCGATACCGTCCGGTTTCGAGATTCCCGGCGGTGCGCCGTGACCTGGCCATCGTGGTGGGTGAGGAAATCCCGGCAGGAGAGTTACTGACCGCGATCCGGTCGGAGGTTGGACCACGGCTTGCGGACCTTCGGGTGTTCGATGTTTACACCGGCACGAAGGTCGAGACTGGTTCTAAGAGTGTGGCTTTGGGCTTGATTTTGCAGGATACATCCCGCACGCTAACGGACGCCGATGTAGAAGGAATCATGCACGGTGTCGTGGGTTGCCTGGCCCGCGAATTCAACGCCGCGATTCGAGAATAATACTTATGGCATTGACCAAAGCGGAAATGGCGGAGTCCCTGTTCAACGAACTTGGACTCAACAAACGTGAAGCGCGGGAACTCGTTGACGTATTCTTCGAAGATCTGCGGGCCGCACTTGCCAGTGGCGAACAGGTGAAGCTTTCAGGCTTCGGTAATTTCGATCTGCGGGATAAGAACCAAAGGCCGGGACGGAACCCGAAAACGGGACAAGAAATCCCGATCACTGCACGACGTGTGGTGACCTTCCGGCCCGGACAAAAATTAAAAGCCCGAGTAGATGCATATGCTGGAACCGGGGAATAACGACGAACTTCCTCCAATCCCGGGTAAGCGCTATTTCACGATAGGTGAAGTCAGCGATCTCTGCGCAGTCAAACCCCATGTGCTGCGTTACTGGGAGCAGGAATTTCCGCAACTGAAGCCTGTGAAACGCAGGGGCAACCGGCGTTATTACCAGCGCCAGGATGTCATCGTGATCCGCCAGATCCGGAGCCTTTTGTACGACGAAGGCTTCACGATTGGTGGCGCCCGGCAGCGGTTGATGGGTGAAGAGGCCAAGACCGACGTGTCGCAGAGCCAGCAGATCATCAAGCAGTTGCGCATGGAGCTGGAAGAGGTCCTGAAGCTGCTGCGCCGCTAGCCGTCTCAGCCCGCCCCGCTTGGGGTATCATCCGCAGCGTCCACCGCGGGCCGATCGGCCCTGTTAACCGGTGTGGCAAGGTTTCTCCCGGTCGGGGCGTGGCGCAGCCTGGTAGCGCACCTGCATGGGGTGCAGGGGGTCGGAGGTTCGAATCCTCTCGCCCCGACCACAGAAATCTCTAAGGTGTCCTAACTCACGCGCTTGGAAGAATCGAAGCCGATGCGGGCCTTCCGGCCTTACCCTCAACGTCTTGCGCCCGCGGTGCTGGTAAACACCACAGCAAGTTTGGGCGCGAATCAAGCGGCCACCCGGCCGCGCCCTCAAACG
>Ga0265306_10001408_pt1 | contig 11687 bp, 12 predicted proteins | sample Helome_3_FD_192493 | JGI IMG/M metagenome (GOLD analysis project Ga0265306, IMG submission 192493) | Marine sediment microbial communities from subtidal zone of North Sea - Hel_20160420 (Illumina Assembly) | ecosystem: Environmental > Aquatic > Marine > Subtidal zone > Sediment ...
TTCTTCAGTTCCACAAAATTACCGAGTTTCGCACGCTCGGCGAGTTCCACGCCGGGCCGCACGCGCGCGTAAGGCCCAATCTCGCAACTCTCGCCCATCTGCGCGTCTTCAATAACACAGTTCGGGTGTATGTTCGTGCCCGCACCAATCACAGCATCGCGTATCACGTTGTTCGGGCCAATGTGCACGCCGTCGCCGAGGGTCACGCTGCCTTCGATTACCACGTTCACGTCGATAAACACATCCTGGCCACAGGCGAGCTCGCCGCGCACATCGATGCGCGCCGGGTCGGCGAGTGTCACACCCTGCTCCAGCAATGCCGCCGCCGCACGCGCGCGGCACACCGCTTCGGCTTCGGCCAGCTGACTGCGATCGTTGATGCCCAGCGTTTCGCTGGCCACAGGTGCACGCACCGCAGCCACCGCGTGCCCGCCAGCGACGCCCATCGCGATGATGTCGGTCAGGTAGTACTCACCCTGTGCGTTGTCCGCTTTCAGATTTGCGAGCCAGCCGTCGAGCAGACCGACCGGCACAGCCATCACGCCGGTATTCACTTCGCGCACGTTGCGCTGATCGGCATCGGCATCGCGTTCTTCCACGATTTCCGCAACGTGGCCACGCGCGTCACGGATGATGCGGCCGTAACCGGTGGGGTCGTCCATGTCGGCCGTCAGCAATGCGAGCCGATCCGGGCCGCCGGCATCCAGCAGCGCAGTCAGGGTGCTGGCGCGGAGCAGCGGCGTGTCGCCGCAAAGTATCAATGCCAGGTGATCGGTCTTCAGACCCGGCAGCCCCTGTTGCACCGCGTGGCCGGTGCCGAGCTGTTCGGCCTGCAGGGCCCAGCGGAGGTCGGCATCGGCTAAAGCTGCGCGCACCTGTTCACCACCATGGCCATACACCACGGTGATATTGACCGGTTCAAGCGCGCGGGCCGTGTCGATGACATGCTGGAGCAGCGGCCGGCCTGCGAGGGGTTGCAGCACTTTCGGCAGGCGCGAGCGCATGCGCTTGCCCTGGCCGGCGGCGAGGATGATGACGCTGAGATCCATAACGGGCGTCAGGCAGAACCTGGAGTCACGAAGTGGCTAGGATAGCCAGTCGGGCTTCCGGTGTCTTGGTACTGGCGCTAGGAAAAAGGGGTCAGACCCCATTTTCTTTCAAGCTTGGGCGCTGAAGTTGTCGCCAGCGGAGAAAATGGGGTCTGACCCCTTTTTCCTTTTTCCTAGCGCTTGCCCTTGAGCTTCTGGGTCGCGCGGTAACGGGCCGCGGCTTCCACCAGCTGTTCCTGGGCGTGGGCCAGATCCTTGCCGGTGGCACCCTTCATGGCTTCTTCAGCCGCCTGGCGGGCTTCCATGGCTGCATGCTCGTCGAGTTCATCTGCGTGCAACGCCGTGTCGGCCAGCACGGTGACCAGGTGCGGCTGCACCTCGAGGATGCCGCCGGTCACGTAGAAGAAACGCTCTTCAGCTTCGTCCGGCACCTGCACCCGCACTTCGCCGGGCCGCAGGTCGGTGAGCAACGGCGCGTGGCGCGGCCGAATGCCGACTTCGCCCATCTTCGCGGGTGCCACGACCATCTCGGCCTGCCCGGAAAAAATGTGGCCTTCGGCGCTGACGATTTCGACTTGGATGGTGGCCATAATTTTGAATCGCGGCTGAAGCCGCTCCTACGGTGGGCTTGATTGCGGTGCCGCCTTTACTGGAGGGTCTTGGCCTTTTCGACGGCTTCTTCGATGCCGCCGACCATGTAGAAGGCCTGCTCGGGCAGGTGGTCGTATTCGCCGGCGACGATGGCCTTGAAACCACGAATGGTATCGGCCAGCGAGACGTATTTGCCTGCCTGGCCCGTGAAGGTTTCCGCCACCGCGAAGGGCTGCGACAGGAAGCGCTGAATTTTCCGCGCGCGCTGCACGATAAGCTTGTCCTCTTCCGACAACTCGTCCATGCCCAGAATCGCGATGATGTCCTGTAGTTCCTTGTAGCGCTGCAGTACCGACTGCACCGCGCGCGCGACCTCGTAGTGTTCCTGGCCAATCACGTTCGGGTCGAGAATTCGGCTGGTGGAATCGAGCGGGTCCACCGCCGGGTAGATACCGAGCTCCGCGATCTGCCGCGACAACACCAGCGTTGCGTCCAGGTGAGCAAAGGTGGTGGCCGGTGACGGGTCGGTGAGATCGTCAGCCGGCACGTACACGGCCTGGAACGACGTAATGGACCCGGTCTTCGTCGACGTGATGCGTTCCTGCAGCACGCCCATCTCCTCGGCCAGCGTCGGCTGGTAACCCACCGCCGAAGGCATGCGGCCCAGCAGCGCCGATACCTCGGTGCCGGCCAGGGTGTAACGGTAGATGTTGTCGATGAACATCAGCACGTCGCGGCCCTCGTCACGGAAGTTTTCCGCGATCGTCAGGCCCGTCAGCGCCACCCGCAGGCGGTTGCCCGGGGGCTCGTTCATCTGGCCGTAGACCAGGGCCACCTTGTCGATGACGCCCGAGTCGGTCATCTCGTGGTAGAAATCGTTACCCTCGCGGGTGCGCTCACCGACGCCGGCAAACACGGAGTAGCCGCCGTGTTCCTTCGCGATGTTGTTAATGAGCTCCATCAGGGTCACGGTCTTGCCCACGCCCGCGCCGCCGAACAGCCCGATCTTGCCGCCCTTCGCGATGGGCATGATCAGGTCGATCACCTTGATGCCCGTCTCGAACAATTCCGTGCTGGCCGCCTGGTCTTCATAGGCCGGCGGAGAACGGTGAATGGGCAAATTCTTCTCGGCGCCGATCGGGCCGGCTTCGTCAATAGGGGTGCCGAGCACGTCCATGATCCGGCCCAGGGTCTTTTCACCCACGGGCACAGAAATCGGCTGGCCGGTATTGGTGACCGCGAGACCGCGCTCGAGACCCTCACTGGCGCCCATCGCAATGGTGCGCACGACACCGTCGCCCAGCTGCTGCTCCACCTCGAGGGTGAGATCACGATCAGTCAGCGTCAGCGCGTCGTAAATCTTTGGGATGGACTCCCGCGGGAACTCCACGTCCACCACCGCGCCGATAACCTGTACGACTTTGCCAGCACTCATTGCTCTAACCTCTGTTCCTGTGGTGGCCTGGGCCACCTGAATTCTCTAAACCTTTTCGCCAATCAATCGCGGCTAAAGCCGCTCCTACGGTGCCTGTTCCCTTCCTTGCGGCGGTAGGAGCGGCTTTAGCCGCGAATTTCCTACCAGCCATGCGCACATCCTTGTGCTCCGCGACATAAGGCCGTCCTGGCCACAAAGCCGCTCCCACGGTGCCCGTTCCCTTTCTCGCAGGGGTGGGAGCGGCTTTAGCCGCGAATTTCCTACCAGCCATGCACCATGGACCGATACCGATGCGCGACCCTATACCGCCGCAGCGCCACTGACGATCTCCGACAGCTCCTGGGTGATCGCCGCCTGGCGGGCCTTGTTGTAGACCAGCTGCAGGTCGTCAATCAGGCTACCCGCATTATCCGTCGCGGCCTTCATGGCTACCATCTTGGCGGCCATTTCGCAGGCCACGTTCTCCACCGCGCCGCGGTAAACCTGCGACTCGATGTAGCGCATCAGCACACTATCGAGCAGGTCCACGGCGCCGGGCTCGTAGATGTAGTCCCAGTGCTCTGCCAGTTCGCTCTTGTCCAGCGGCTCCACCGGCAGCAGGGTGATGTCCCGCGGGCTTTGGGTCATCGTGTTCACATACACGTTGTGCACCAGGTACACGCGATCGACACGGCCCTCGGTATAGGCGTCGAGCATGATACGGATTGCGCCCAACAGGGCGCCCAGCCGCGGATCTTCGTCCAGCTGCGTAGTGGCGCCGACCACGTTCACCTTCAGGCTGCGGAAGAACTGCACGCCTTTGGCGCCGATCAGGCACAGGTCGGTCTCGATATTCCTGGCCTCCCACTGCCGCAGTTCAGTCAGCAGGTGCCGGAACAGGTTCACGTTCAGGCCGCCGCACAAACCGCGGTCGGTGGTGATCACGATGTAGCCAACGCGCTTGATTTCCCTCTCCACCAGGAAGGGGTGACGGTAATCCGGGTTGGCCTCGAACAGGTGACCAATCACCGTGCGAATCTTGTCTGCATAGGGCTGCGCTGACGCCATGCGCTGCTGCGTCTTGCGCAGCTTGCTGGCCGCCACCGTCTCCATGGCCTTGGTGATCTTCTGCGTGTTCTTCACGCTGGCGATCTTGTTGCGGATTTCCTTCGCGCCGGACATTAAAAGCTCTTCCCTATCTGTTCCCTGGTTATGGAACGTAAGCTACGAATCAGACAATCCTGGATGCGTAGTCAGAACGTTCACGAAATCCTCAGTAGGCCCCTGAACGCTTGAAGTCTTCCACGACCTTTGTCAGTTCCGCGGCAACGTCGTCATCGTAGTCACCCGAGGCACTGATGCGATCGATCAGTTCGCCGTATTTCTCGGTGGCAAAGGAGTTCAGCGCCGCTTCGAAGGCCACTATCTTCTCTACCGGCACATCATCCATGAAGCCCTCGTTCACCGCGTAGAGCACCAGGCCCATCAGGCCCACCGACAACGGCGAGTACTGCGGCTGCTTCATCAGCTCCGTCACTCGCTGGCCGCGCTCCAGCTGCTTGCGGGTGGCCTCGTCGAGGTCGGACGCAAACTGCGCGAAGGCCGCGAGCTCGCGGTACTGGGCCAGCGCCAGGCGCACGCCGCCGCCGAGCTTCTTGACGATCTTCGTCTGGGCGGCACCACCCACACGCGACACGGACAGGCCCGCGTTGATGGCCGGGCGGATACCGGCGTTGAACAGGTCCGATTCCAGGAAGATCTGGCCGTCGGTAATCGAGATCACGTTGGTGGGCACGAAAGCCGACACGTCACCGGCCTGGGTTTCGATGATGGGCAGCGCCGTCAGCGAGCCGGTCTTGCCCTTCACCTTGCCGTTCGTGGCTTTCTCGACGAAGTCGGCATTCACCCGCGCCGCGCGCTCCAGCAGGCGCGAGTGCAGGTAGAACACATCGCCCGGGTAGGCTTCGCGGCCCGGTGGGCGGCGCAGCAGCAGCGATACCTGGCGGTAGGCCCAGGCCTGCTTGGTCAGATCGTCGTAGATGATCAGTGCATCTTCGCCCTTGTCGCGGAAGTACTCGCCCATCGCGCAACCGGCGTACGGGGCAATGTACTGCAACGCGGCCGATTCGGCAGCGGCAGCGGCGACGACAATGGTGTGCTCCATCGCGCCGAACTCTTCCAGCTTGCGCACTACGTTGGCAATGGACGAGTTTTTCTGGCCCACCGCGACGTAGATGCACTTAATGCCGGTGCCCTTCTGGTTGATGATCGTATCGATGGCTACCGCGGTCTTGCCGGTCTGGCGGTCGCCGATGATCAGCTCACGCTGGCCCCGACCGACGGGAACCATCGCGTCGATTGATTTCAAACCAGTCTGCACCGGCTGGCTAACCGACTGTCGGGTAATAACGCCAGGCGCCACTTTCTCGATGGGCGAGGTTTCAGTGGCGTTGATCGCGCCCTTGCCGTCGATGGGATTGCCGAGGGAATCCACCACCCGGCCCAGCAGTGCTTCGCCCACCGGCACTTCCAGAATGCGCCCGGTGGTTTTCACCGTATCGCCTTCGGCGATGTGCTTGTAGTCGCCCATCACCACTGCACCGACGGAGTCCTGTTCCAGGTTCAGCGCCAGCCCGTAGGTGTCGCCGGGGAACTCGAGCATTTCACCGTACTGCGCGGCGCCCAGGCCGTGAATACGCGTGATGCCGTCGGTCACCGAAGTGACGGTGCCCACGTCTCTTGCTTCTGCCGTGCTCTGGAAGTCTTTGATCCGTTCCTTGAGCAGTTCGCTGATTTCAGAAGCCTTCAGTGCCATTTGCCTTACCTCTTAATGCACCAGCGCGCTGGCGAGCTTGGCCAGCCGCGTGCTTACCGATCCGTCGATCACGTGATCATCTGCCTGCAGGCGCGCACCGCCAATCAGGGTTTCATCCAGCACGAAATTCAGGCGGACGTCCCGCCCGAAACGCTGCTTCAGGGCCGCGACGATGCGGGCCCGCTGTTCTTCGCTGACCGGCGCCGCCGCGCTCAGCGTCACGTCCATGGTGTTTTCTACCTCGGCCCGCAGCTGCTCGAATTCCGCGGCAATGTCTGGCAGCGCTTCCAGGCGCCGGTTCTCCGCCAGCAGCAGCAGGAAGTTCAAGCCATAGCCGTTTTGCGCCAGCGCCACCGCAGCGGAATCTGTCACACAGATGTCCGCCAGCATGCGCGCGATCCGGTCACCTTTGGCGCCCGGCTGGTCCAGGGCCGCCTTGACTTCCGGCGCCAAGACGGCCGCGGCCGCGTCTGCCAGCAGTGCCGACCATGCGGCCAGCGCGTCTTCATCCCGGCCAATTTCAAAAGCCGCCCGAGCGTAGGGACGTGCGACTGATTCGTGCTGTGCCATTCCCGTTGCCTAGATCTCGGCCGCGAGCCGGTCGAGGAGATCCCGGTGGGCCGAGGAATCGATTTCCCGGCTCAGAATTTTCTCGGCGCCGGCCACCGCAATGGCCGCCACCTGCCCGCGCAGTTCGTCGCGGGCCCGGTTCACTTCCTGATCTACCTCCGCCTTAGCGCTGACCAGGATGCGTTCGCGCTCCTGGTTAGCCGTTCCCCGGGCTTCTTCCACCAGTGCGTTACCGCGCTGATTGGCCTGGTCCAGAATCTGGCGCGCCTGCTCACGGGCCTCGGCGACCATGCCATCGATGGTTACCTGGGCTTCTTCCAGCGAGCGGGAACCCTTCTCCGCTGCCGCCAGACCGTCGGCGATCTTCGTCTGCCGTTCCTCGATCATGCCGACGATGGGCGGCCAGACGAACTTCATGCAGAACCAGACAAACACGATCATCGCAATCGTCTGGCCGAAAAAGGTTGCATTCAGATCCACAGTGTCTCTCCATTCCCTGAGTTTCCGGCGCGGTAGGAGCGGCTTCAGCCGCGATCCTTGCTGCGAACGGCGCCGGGCTTCTCAGGAATCGCGGCTGAAGCCGCTCCTACCGATGCCCCGACGATCAGATGCCCAGCGCTTCCAGCGCGCTTATCAGCTGACCGGTAAACGGATTCGCAAACGCAAAGAACAGCGCGATACCAACACCGATCATCGCCACCGCGTCGAGCAGTGCGACCACCAGGAACATCTTGGTCTGCAGCATCGGTGCCAGTTCTGGCTGACGCGCACAACCTTCCAGGAAGCGACCGCCCAGCAGGCCCATGCCGATACCGACACCGAGGGCGCCGAAGCCAATGAGAATCGCGACGGCGATCGCGGTAAAGCCAATTACAGTTTCCATTGTTAGCTCCTAACGAGGCTTGAATCCGAGGTCAAAAGAAAATCAATGATGCTCGTGCGCCTGGCTCAGGTACACGATAGTCAGCATCATGAAGATGTAGGCCTGCAACGTGACGACCAGCAGGTGAAACACGGCCCAGCCGAAGTGCAGCGGCAACTGCCACCAGCCGATCAGCGCGATCAGAATGAACAGTAGTTCGCCAGCATACAGGTTACCGAACAGTCGCAGCGACAGTGACAGGGGCTTGGCCAGCAGTGCGACGGTTTCCAGGACAAAGTTGAAGGTCATGACCAGCGGCCACAGCAGCTTCGGCACGCCGAGGTCTTTCGGGTTCAGGGGCTGCATGGTCAGCTCGCCCAGGAAACCCCCGATGCCCTTGACCTTCAGGCTGTAGTACAGGATCAGGATGAATACCGATACGGACAGCCCGAAGGTGATATTCGGGTCTGTCGATGGCACGACCTTCAGGTACTCGACGCCCATGGCATGCGACAGCTCCGGCAACCAGTCCACCGGAATCAGGTCCATCAGGTTCATGAAGAACACCCAGACCACAATGGTCAGGGCCAGCGGGGCGATCATTTTGTTCTTGCCGTGGAAAGTATCGCGCACGCTGGTGTCTACCAGTTCCACGACCATCTCGACACAGGCCTGCGTGCGCGACGGTTTGTCGACGCTGGCGTTCTTCGCCACACGCCAGAACAGGAAACTGAATACGGTACCGAGCAGCACCGAGAAAAACATGGAGTCGACATTGATGCCGAGGAAATTGCCGGCACACTCGTTCCACACCCACCCATCATCAGTGGGGCACACCTGCAGGTTCGTCAGGTGATGCTGGATGTACTCGCTGGTGGTCTTGCCGCCTTCAGACGCCATCTTTTTCTACCCGTGACCGCCGCTGTTCGTTGCCTGACTTTCCAGCCAGGGATAGTTCGTTGCCAGTGCAGCCCAGTAAACGATGAACGTCCCGGTGTAGGCTGCGATCGCCGGAACCATTTCCACCCTCAATACCTTGATGGCGGCAATAAACAAGGCCACCGTCAGCAGTATCTTCAGCGCTTCGCTCGCGAAAACGCCCCGCATATATAGCTGGGGCTGCTCACTCGCGTCGATACGGAACATCCGTAACGCCTGGTAAAGCCCGGCCAAAATACCGATGCCTCCACCGCAGATCGCCGACAGGGCCCAGGGCCCACCGCCGATCCCTGCCGCCCCGAGCGTAAGCAACACGGTGACTGCGCTTTGCCATCCGGCCAGTCGCCAGGCAGCGGTGCGCACCCTCCGGAAATTCGACTCGTTGCCCATCTGTGAGGGCTCGCTTGGGGACGGGTACAAAAAAAAGCCACGCTACGCTGCGCAAAATCGCGAGCGGGTGGCCGTTCGGCAGCTTTCGCTGCCGCCGAGCCCGCGTATTCTAGGGGGGAAGCAGGGGCCGTTCAAGCCTGACCCCGGTCGGAACAGGGCAGATACCGGTCAGTCGATGTGGCTGAGAATGCCGTCGAGTTCGTCGAGGCTGTTGTAGCTGATGACCAGCTGGCCGCGGCCCTTGGCCCTGGTGCGAATCTGCACCTTCGCACCCAGTTTTGCGCTCAGTGCGTCCTGCAGGCGCCGCACGTCCGGGTCCAGGCTCCGCCCGTTGGCGGCCGCCGGCTTGCCGGCCAGCATCTTGCGCACCAGTTGCTCCGTTTCCCGGACCGACAGCCCCTTGCGAGCCACCAGGCGGGCCACCTCAGCCTGCTGGCGCGTATTCACCAGGGCCAGCAGGGCACGGGCGTGGCCCATCTCGAGCTCACCGGACTCCACCAGGGCCTTGGCCTCCGGACAGAGCTCCAGCAGCCGCAACAGGTTGGTCACCGCGGTCCGGGAGCGGCCGATGGCGTCCGCCGCGTCCTGGTGGGTCAGCTCAAACTCGTCGATCAGCCGGCGGATGGCCGTGGCCTCCTCCAGCGGATTCAGGTCTTCCCGCTGGATGTTCTCGATCAACGCCACCGCAATGGCTGCGGAATCGGAAATATCGCGGACTACCGCCGGGATATCCTGCAGCCCGGCGATCTGGGCGGCACGCCAGCGACGCTCGCCGGCCACGATTTCATACTTCGCACCGTTGTCACCGCCGGCAATGGGCCGGACTACGATGGGTTGCACCAGGCCCTGGGCCTTGATGGAGCGAGCGAGGTCTTCCAGGGCATCCTGGTCCATGTGGCGCCGCGGCTGGTAGACGCCGCGGCGCAGCAAGTCGACCGCTATCAGGCTAACGCCCTCGGCGTGCTCACTGCCCTGCGGGGCTGCCGGGGGCGGGGCGGAGATCTGCACGTCGCCCAGCAGGGCGTCGAGCCCGCGTCCAAGTCCGGTTTTTTTCGTCGCCATGTAGCCGGCCCCGCGTGAATCGATGGCGGGCATTTTAACCCTGCGCCGGGCGTTCCCGCGCGATCATCTCGTCGGCCAGCTGCAGGTAAGCCTTGGCGCCCGCCGAGCCGCGGTCGTGGTACATGACCGGCAGGCCGAAACTTGGCGCCTCGGCCAGGCGCACGTTGCGGGGCACCACGGTATCGTACACCCGGTCGGCAAAGTGCTTGACCAGCTGTGCGGAAACCTCTTCGGCCAGCTTGTTACGTGAGTCATACATGGTGCGCAACAGGCCTTCAACTTCGAGACCGTGGTTCACCGTGTTGCGCACCTGTTTCACGGTTTCGAGCAGCGACGTGAGCCCTTCCAGCGCGTAGTACTCGCACTGGATCGGAATCAGTACGCCGTCGGCGGCCGTCAGCGCGTTCAGTGTCAGCATGTTGATGGTGGGCGGGCAGTCGATCAGCAGGTAATCGTAGAGCCCGCGGATGGGTTCCAGGGCCTGGCGCAGACGCAGTTCCCGGCCAATTTCCTGCAGCAGCCGCACCTCGGCGACCGTGAGGTCGGAGTTCGCCGGCAACAGCGCGAAGTCGCCGGCGGCGACGGAATAGATCACGTCGTGAATGCGAGCATCCCCGAGCAGCACATCGCACGTCGTCTGTTCCAGATCCTGTTTATCTACCCCGCAGCCGGTGGTGGCATTACCCTGCGGGTCCAGGTCAACGAGCAGCACGCGACGTTCGCGGTCGGCCAGGGACGCAGCCAGGTTCACGGCCGTGGTGGTCTTGCCGACCCCGCCCTTCTGGTTCGTGATAGCGATGACCCTGCCCATGCCCGCGCGATTCTCCACTGTCACTCTGCTTCCGCGTTGCGTTCGATCACCACCGCGTGCCGCTGCTCATCCAGTCCTGGCACCTGCAACGGCATACAGCGTGCGTGCCAGCCGGGCGCCAGGCCGATGAGTTCGCGTTCCGGATCACGGCCCTTCATGGCCACCAGGCGTCCGCCCGGGCCTGCCAGTCTCCCACACTGCGCAACGAATTCCCCCATCGACGCGAAGGCTCGGCAAACCACCGTATCGTAAAGCTCGCCGGGCACATGCGCTTCGACTCGCGACTGCACGACCTCGCAATTGGTAAGGGCCAGCTCGCCGAGCACATGGCGCAAAAAGCGAATCTTCTTGCCGACGGAATCCAGCAGCGTGAACCGCTGGCCCGGCGCCAGCACCGCCAGCGGGATGCCCGGCAGGCCGGCGCCGGTCCCTACATCCAGTATCGAGACGCCGTGCAGGCAGGGCCGAACGGCCACCGAGTCCAGCACGTGCCGCACCACCATGTCTGCAGGGTTCCGGACAGCCGTCAGGTTAAAGGCCTGGTTCCACTTGGCGAGCAAGCGCAGGTAGTGAACCAGCTGCTCCAGTTGCGTTGCGTTCGGCGCGTCACCCAGCGCGGCCAGGCCTGTGCGCAAGCCGCTTTCAAGGTCGGGATCGGCCATGGCCAACGCGCCGGGACGCCCCGGCCTCACTGCAGCCGGACGATGGTCCGCCCGGTGACCGTCCCCGCGATATACGCCGGGAACTGGGCGGGCAGTTCGTCCAGGCCCACTTCCCGGGTGGCGACCTGGTCGAGGTGGCGAGGCCGTAACTCGGCCGCAATGCGCTGCCACACGGCGATGCGCAAGTCCCGCGGCGCCGTGACGGAGTTGATGCCGAGCAGGTTCACGCCGCGGAGGATAAACGGCATGACCGTGGTATTCAGTGCAATACCTGCGGCCAGGCCGATGCTCGCGATGTTGCCGTCGGGCCTGACCGTGCGCGTGAGCCAGCCCAGCACGTCGCCACCCAGGTTGTCGACCGCGCCGCCCCACACGGCTTTTTCCAGCGGCCTGTCACCCAGCTCCGCGGTTTTCAGATTCATGATTTCGCTCGCACCGAGAGCTTGCAGGTAGTCCGTCGCGTCGGCCTTGCTGGTAATGGCCGTGACCGAGTAGCCGAGCCCGCTGAGCATATCGATGGCA